>ENA-OURU01004481-OURU01004481.1-human-gut-metagenome-genome-assembly--contig:-NODE-4481-length-10219-cov-2.230028_pt1 | contig 10219 bp, 7 predicted proteins | sample MGYA00242137_ERZ509064 | MGnify/ENA primary metagenome ERZ509064 (study PRJEB26280, sample SAMEA2338777) | human gut metagenome | biome: human gut; feature: human-associated habitat; material: faeces...
TTGAAAAAGAGCTATGAGGCAGAACATTGGCTGATGATGCACTTAAACAGAACAAGTTACCCCGTATTGGCAAAGGAGTATTAAGATGGATATTATTCTTGAAACAAAAGACCTGACCAAAACGTATAAGGCAGGCGGTAATCATATTAACGCAGTAGACCATACCTCTATTTGTGTTGAGAGAGGCGATTTTGTAACTATCGTAGGTAAGTCTGGATCGGGAAAAAGTACGTTGCTTCATCTAATCGGAGGACTGGATTATCCCACTTCTGGCGAAGTCTGGATTGATAATGAGTGTATAACCAATATGAATGAAGAAGATTTATCCGCATTTCGCAGGAGAAAAATCGGGTTTATTTTTCAGAATTATAATCTTGTCCCGGATCTTAATGTATATGAGAATGTCATTCTTCCGGCGGAACTGGATGGGAGAAAGGTTGACGCGGAATATGTGGATGGGATACTGGAACTTTTAGGACTGTCAGAGAAGAGGGAAGCTCTTCCTGGAACATTATCTGGTGGACAGCAGCAGAGGGCTGCGATTGCCAGGGCACTTGCGGCGAAGCCCGCCATTATTCTGGCTGATGAACCGACAGGAAATCTGGATTCGGTTACCAGCCATGATGTACTTGGACTTTTGAAAATGGCAGCAAAACAGTTCAGCCAGACCTTGATTCTTATCACGCATGACAGAGACATTGCACAGCTTGCAGATCGTATCGTACATATTGAGGACGGAAAGATTGTAGGAGATACCGGGAAGGGAAGTGATTCCTATGCTTAAGAATCCGAATCAGAAAGTGATTAAAAGGATGGCATGGAACGCTTTAAAAGTAAACAGGAGAAAGACCATTACTTTGCTCCTTGCGGTTCTTCTTTCTTCCTTTTTGGTATTCACAATATTCACAGTCGGAGATTCTTATTTTAGACTTCAGAAAATTCAGAACATCCGTATGTCAGGAGCAGAATTTGATGCAATCATGTATGGAGTGACGGATGAACAGAGGCAAATGTGTGAGAACAACCCGGATATCGTTCTGACAGGTACAGTGGGAGTCTGTGGATGGGTAGAAAAAACAGATCAGGATTCCACACTGAATGTGGGACTGATCTGGGCAGATGATGGATATTGGACACAGATGATGGAGCCGGTCAGAGAAAAGTTGGAAGGAAGATATCCGACAGCTTTGGATGAGATAATGGTAACAAAATCCGCTTTAAAAGAATGTGGTTACGAAGATCTTGATGTAGGCGATACCCTTGCTATGTCTTATGGAACACATGAGGGAATCTTTACAGGGACTTTTCGAATCTGTGGGATCTGGGACGGATATGGACCCAAGAAACAGTTTTATGTCTCGAAAGAATTCTATGATCAATCGGGATGGAAGCTTTCGCAGGCAGCTTCCGGTCGTTACTTTATGGATTTTAAGCAAAAAATCATGACAAAAAAAGAGCAGAATGCTTTTATCGAAAATATGAATCTTGGAAAGCAGCAGAATCTTTTCTTCATGGAAGATCTTGGCGCATCGGTTCAGATATTGGCAGGTCTTATTGGCTTGATTGCAGTTACCTGTTTGTGTGCGTATCTGCTTATTTATAATATTATGTATCTTTCCGTAGCTGGAAAAGTTCGTTATTATGGTCTGCTTCAGACGGTCGGAATGACGGAAAAGCAGATAAAAAGGATGATGAAGGAACAGATGCTTCTGATTGGATCTGCAGGGACAGTACTTGGATGTCTGTCAGGTGGGATGGTATCCTTTTTCCTGATTCCTGTTGTTGTAAAATCACTTGGAATCAAAAGTGGCTATGTTGGAGCAGATATGGTTCGTTTTCATCCGGCAGTTCTGCTGGCAACCATCTTACTGGTTGGGGTTACCATCTTTCTGGCAAGCCAAAAACCGATAAAAATGGCAGCAGATATTTCTCCAATAGAAGCGCTTGGTTATTGTCCGACCCACAAAAACGTAAAAGTAAGAAGAGCAGGAAAGGGGAAAGTAATAGCAAGACTTTCCATGGAGCAGTTTACAAAGGATAAGAAAAGAACTGCGGTGGTACTGTTGTCTTTGGCCACCAGTCTGTCTGTGTACCTTTGTATTGTGACCATGCTGGACAGTCAGGCAGCAAGAACCATAGTGTCAAATTATATGGATACGGATATGGTCATTAAAAATGATATGGCATGTAAAGAAAAATCAGAAGACAGAAGAGACATTCTGGATGATTCTTTCGTGAAGTCAATCAAAGAAAATGCCGGAGTCTCTGAAGCACATTCTATGATATTTGCCGAGATTACAGTTCCATGGGAACCGGATTTTGCTGAGATGTGGATGAAAGAATTTTACGCAAAGTGGATGAGCATTCCATATAGTAAGGAAAAGGACGAGTATCAGAATCATCCTGAGAATTTTGGATCCTCTCTGATTGGAATTGATGAACAGGAATTTGATTATTTAAATAACAGTCTTGAGCATCCGATAAATAAAGAGGACTTCTTTTCGGGAAAAGCATGTATTGTTTATCGAAATGGTTTGGATCTTTCAGATGCTGACATAATAGGAAAAAATGTGACATGTGCTTTGTATGAAGATCAACAAACGACAAAAACTTTTACCATAGAAGGAGTTACGGACGAGAATTATTATACAGCACTCCTTGGATACCCACCGACGATTATAGCCAGTGATCAGGTGGTGAAAACATTTGCCAATCATCCAATTACACTAAAGACCAGCATAAAATATCACAAAGAATATGATAGAGATACAGAACAGGAAATCCTTGCGTTACTAGAAAAAAATGACAATGCAAAAGACTTTTCCTGGGAATCCAAAATCGAAGATGCAGATGAGATTGAAAAAGCACAAGGTAATATGCCGCAACTGGGAATCGGGATTGTGCTGATTCTGGCTTTTATCGGAATCATGAACTACATGAACACCTTTGTAGTAAATGTGCAGAGCCGGATGATGGAGCTTTCGGTTATGGAGAGTATCGGGATGACCCCGAAGCAGATTCTTGGAATGCTGGTCAGGGAAGGAGTTCTCTATGCAGGCGGCGCATGGCTTGTTACGCTAACAGTAGGAATGGGAGTAACGTATCTTCTTTATGAATCAATGAATTATCGGGGGATTGCGTTTTCAGTACCATTACTTCCACTTTTATTTGCATTGGGAATCAGTTTGCTGGTTTGTACTATGGTTCCAGTGCTTACCTGGATCGTTTTGGAAAAGAATGGAACTGTTGTTGAGAGGATTAAGGGAGTTGAGTGATTTTGGAGCAACGCACCATAATGGTGACACCATAATTTAAGGTGGTGCTTGATGTTGTTTTGGTTTTAGGTGATACTATAATCACATCTGCAGATGATAAAATCAAATGAAAGGAGCAGATTTGATATGGTCGAATTTGGCGAACAACTAAGAAGAGCAAGAGAAGGTAAGGGAATGACTCAACAATCTCTTGCAGAGCAATTATACGTAACAAGGCAGTCTGTTTCCAGATGGGAATGTGGTGACAGATATCCTGATTTGCTTACAACAAAGAAAATATCTCAGATTCTGGATGTAAGTCTTGACGATCTACTGGCTGGAAAAGAAATGGTAAAATTGGTAGAAAGAAATCCTGTAATAGAAAAAAAGAGTGCAAATTATATAATGATTGCTCTCTATGCGTTTATTGTATTCTCATTCTTAATTACAATAATTGATATGATAATTAGGTTTCCGTTGCAATCACAGGCAGTTGATTACAGTGATATTCAGCTTATTGTGATTAATATATTGGGAATAATCATTCAGATTGTATTTTTTACTTATGGATTATATCAAGCTGTAAAGGGCACATTATCTCCCAAAAGGATGGGTGTTGTTATTGTAGCGTATTTTGGTGCAATGTGTATAACAGGATCTGAAAATATTATTAGATATGCAACATGGCAACTTGTTTGTGTTGGAATTGCTTTAATAATTCCAAGCATCATAGGTGCTATTGCATCCTTTTACTATTTTATACGTTGTAAGAATGATAAGATATGGTCGCGTTTGATTTCGGTGGCAGCAATCTGGGGAATTATCCGAATTGTAATCAATAATTATCAGATGATTAGGTATGCAGAACAGTATTTGTCAATGAACACCACAGTAAGATTAGTATTACAAATGGCCATCTATGGATTGATTCTATATCAAACATTTACGTTGACCAAGAAGCGAAAGAATGCTATAGAGATTAGCAATACAGAAAAGCAATAAAAATTGATTGACTAAAAACCGTAGTCACAATATAATATGTGTAGGAGAGAAGCCTGCGTAAGCGAAGTAAAAGTAGACGGGACAGCCTACTTCCTGATTGGGGGCAAATAATAGCCATAGAAGATTGACCGGTGTATTCCGATCCGCTGTCCTTATTAGGAGATTAGGCGTCTGTGAAACAGCAGACGCTTTTCTTATATGAGAATAAGGAGAATATTAGATGGAAAACAAAAGAATATACAAGCATGTTGTCTTTGCTATATTGAGTGTATTTACGTTGTACATAGTACTAGATTTGTTTAATATTCCCCAAAAGTTTAACATTCCAATTTCTAATATAAATACAGATTTATTTGGAATTGTGTCGAGTGCGGTCGTTGCTTTAGTTATTTACTTTATTTCATATAATGAAATTGATGATAGAAAAATTAAACGAGAAGATAATGCGAAAGATACAGCTAAGGTACTGCTTGCTGATACTTATAAAGAATGTCTTAATACTTTGGAATTGTTGGGGAATAGAGAGATTTTGGAAGCATTTATTGTTCCTAAGGTTGATTTTAATAAAACGAACAAAGATGATAAAATAATGAATAATTTACAAACTTTACCATTTGAGAGTTTTGATAAAATTATATCTTTGTCAGAGGGAGGATATATTTCAAAGGATAAATTAGAAATATATCTATCTATAAAAAAAGAATTTGCTTTAGTTGTTTCGATGAAAATAACATTTTTTGACATTGATAAAGCTCAAGGGTTAAAGCAGATATTATACAAGGAAGAAATAGATAGAAGATTTTATGATTTGATAAATACAATAAATAATGAAATTAGTTTTTTGACCAATAGATAAATGCGAAGTGTAGTAAGAAATTACAATATTCTTAACTTCCAGACATTTTAACTCTCGTTCAAATAAAATGGCTTATTCATGCACTCTATGAGTGTTTTGGAGTCATTCATATGAGAGTTAATTATCTCCTCGAGAGTTAGCACTTAAACAGTCGCAAATCCGCTATTTATAAAGATTCTTTGCAATAGATAGATAATGCTACAGGAAGTTTGGGAATATCTTAGTCGAAAGATAAAGAATATAATAATACAAAAAGGAGAAATAAATGTTTTTTAATGTATTGCTCATGATAAAGTGATGGATGTTTTGAAATAGTAAAGAATTTTTTGTTTGGCTATAAAGAGATATTAAGACAGCAAAAAAGCAATGTGATAATCGACACTAAAGTCGCACATTGCTTATGCTCTCATTAATTTTCTTCTATTATTATATGCGAAATAATGAAAAAGTCAATAGTATTAGGTAAAAATAATGGAGAAAAAATATGCTAAGTTACTTGACGAATGAATTTATAAAAACAAATTTTCAGTTTAATAGTGTTGGACAAATATTATTTATTCAAAAAATCAAAGAATTGTTGAATAATAACTCAGGGGTATCATACAGTTATAAAATACATAATGCATACAGCATATTATTAGAATTAAAATCAGTAATTAAAGATTTAGAGTATGGGAGAACTAATGGGTTCATATTAGAAGAAGTACGAAAAGAAGCTAATGAAATAGTAAAGAAAGATTTGGTAATGCCAGCTAAGCAAAATGCTTTATATGGAACTGTATGTGATGAAATAAGAAAAGGATTGTCCATTGATAAAAATAATCAATCAATTAATGCAACAGATATGGACAAAGTCCATTCAATGTATAGTGCTATTTGCAATTTAGAAAATGCATATGAAATTATGGATTATTTAAATGACACAGTGGATATGTTAAAAAGTGCAATTCAATCCGATGAATGTGAAAAAATAATTGATCTTACAGAATGTTTAGTAAGTTCTATTATAATTACAAAACGTTCAATTTCAAGTGTATATACAAATGTAGGCTATTTCTTTGAAAGATCGGGAAAAGCATTTGATGATTGTTGGAATCAATGGGTTGGTAATTTGCTACGAATAGACGCAAAATATAAATGTTATTTTAAAATAGAAGACAAATACAAAGAAAAGGTAACAGAGACTATTACAGGTGTAGAAGTTAAGATTATGCATCCTACAGAAAATGGAAGCTCGTTAATTGAGGATGAAAATACATATTGGGAGGTTGACATTAAGGCTCCTGCAAATGACCATGTTTCGATTGTTGAGAAAGCATTCCGCGTATATAAAAAAGAAATGGGGATTGTTGAGTTTGCCACAGCAAAAGTAGACAAATTGGATGATAGAGTCATTGTATATGATGAACACTTTAATAAGTTTTTTGATTTAGAACAGAAGACTATTGCAAAAAATCTGGATTATAAACCTTACAATCAATATCATAGAAACATTGATAGAGTTGTGAGACTATTCGTTGATAATTTGAGTAATGAAATTGATAAGAATAAAGTTGTAAATGCGATTATTAATACTTGCAATTTTGAAGGGGAAGGAAAAACATATAATTTCCTTTTACTGTGGTCATCATTGGAAGCATTATTTAGATCAAATCAGTATCCAACTGCTATTACAGCAATCAAAGATATTGTTCCGAATATTTTGTCTCATAGATATATTTATTACAGATTATATGATTTTTTAAAGGATTGTAATAATATCGGTTTGAATTATCAATATCAAGGTAATAACGTGGTTACTGAAAATCCAAACACTGAGCAAATAGTATTGTTGTTTAACATTTTAAGGGATCAGTCTGAAAAGGATGTTTTTTTGCAAGCCTGCAAAAATTCATATGAATTATTATATTATAGAGGTATTGAGTTAGAACGAATTCTCATGAATGCTAAAAATATGAGACAAAAGATAGAAAAACATCGCCAGATATTGGGTTATCAATTACAAAGAATGTATCGGATAAGAAACAAATTTGTTCACCACTCTTTAGTAGATGAAAATATAGATGTACTATGTAAACATATACGTGTGTATATGTGGGAGGCTATACGTGAGATGAGTTATGTTGCAGATAACAGAAAAATCAATACATTAGAAGAATTGTATGCATATTTTAGAATGAACAACATGATGCTGCAAAAGATGTTACTTAATGCAAATTCTCCTATTGATGCAAAAAATATATCAAACGGATATTTATAATTGTACTGATAATATAATTATTGTTTTAAGGTGTTGAAAAAATGAGTAGTGTTTGTCAATATTCTGCTCATCAAGTTGGGTATAATTAGACAATTCTTGTTTTAGAAAACGGTAATATGATGATATTATAAATCCAAAGAGCCAGATACCATCTCTGATACCTGGCTGTGAAGAGAAGTGCTCAGTTGTTATAGGATGCTGTGGGTTTGCAGCAAGTATGCAGCACATATATCCGCAAAGCCTTATTTTACGGGTTTCCACAGTTTCCTAAACGTTAATTTGGAGCAATGTGGCTGCGGGAAAGGCGAAGTTTTTTCGAGTTCATTTTCAAAAAATACAAACCTCAGAAACCTTGTGTTTCTGGGGTTTTTTGTCTGTTTATATTGAAAGCCCTCCGGTTTCCGCATATAATAAAAGACAATGTGTAAAGAAATGAATCAGGGAGAATAATAAAATATGAGTATATTAAATGTAGAACATCTGACACACGGTTTTGGTGACCGTGCCATTTTTGATGATGTATCGTTCCGTCTTTTAAAAGGGGAGCACATCGGTCTTGTAGGAGCAAACGGAGAGGGTAAATCTACCTTTATGAGTATCGTTACCGGGAAACTTACGCCGGACGAGGGAAAGGTGGAATGGGCGAAGAATGTACGAGCAGGCTATCTGGACCAGCATGCAGTCCTTCAGAGCGGTATGACGATCCAGGATGCACTGAAAAGTGCGTTTGATCCGCTTTTGCAGAAGGAGCAGCGAATGAACGAGATCTGTGAGAAACTCGGTGAAGTAGACGAGGATGAGATGAATCTTCTGATGGAAGAGCTTGGAACAATCCAGGATGAGTTGACACTGCATGATTTTTATACGATCGATGCAAAGGTAGAGGAAGTGGCAAGGGCACTGGGACTTTTGGATCTGGGACTTGACCGTGATGTTACAGATCTAAGCGGAGGTCAGAGAACGAAGGTTCTTCTGGCAAAGCTTCTGCTTGAGAAGCCGGACATCCTGCTTCTGGATGAACCGACAAACTATCTGGATGAAGAGCATATTACGTGGCTGAAGCGGTATCTGCAGGATTATGAGAATGCATTCATTCTGATTTCCCATGATATTCCGTTCCTGAATGAAGTGGTAAATATCATCTATCATATGGAGAACCAGGAACTGAATCGTTATGTGGGAGACTATGATCATTTTCAGGAGGTCTATGCAGTTAAGAAAGCACAGCTTGAGGCAGCATACCGCAGACAGCAGCAGGAAATCAGTGAACTGAAGGATTTTGTGGCAAGAAATAAAGCCAGAGTTTCTACCAGAAATATGGCAATGTCCCGTCAGAAAAAACTGGATAAAATGGATGTCATCGAACTGGCAGCAGAGCGGCCGAAGCCGGAATTCCATTTTCAGTATGGACAGACGCCGGGAAAAATGCTGTTTGAGACACAAGATCTGGTGATCGGTTATGATGAGCCGTTGTCCAAACCGCTGAATTTCTCCATGGAGCGTGGGCAGAAGATCGCACTGGTCGGTACAAACGGAATCGGAAAAACAACGCTGTTGAAGAGTATTTTGGGATTGATACCATCTATTTCCGGTGAATGTGAACTGGGCGAAAAACTGCAGCTTGGTTATTTTGAACAGGAAGTAAGCCCGGATAACCGCAACAGCTGTATCGAAGAAATCTGGGAAGAGTTTCCATCATTTTCCCAGTATGAAGTGCGTTCCGCTCTGGCAAAATGTGGGCTGACAACGAAGCACATTGAAAGCCAGGTGCGTGTGTTAAGCGGTGGTGAGCAGGCAAAAGTGCGTCTGTGCAAATTGCTGAACCGTGATACGAATTTCCTGCTTCTGGATGAGCCGACCAACCATTTAGATGTGGATGCAAAGGATGCGTTAAAGACTGCATTGCAGGAGTATCGTGGAAGTATCCTGCTGATCTGCCATGAGCCGGAATTTTATCAGGATGTGGTAGACGAAATCTGGAATATGAGCCAGTGGACTACCAAGTTATAAAAAATCTATTGCGCATTGCATATACATGAAGGAAGAGGATACAGGCTGTTACGAAATGGTTGCAGAATATATTGAGAAAAAAACATCAATAGTGCAGTAGTGTATGCTAACTGAAGTGATTGACAGAGTACCCCACAGGGGTATACAATGATGTTGATTAAAAAATCATCATTTGAGAAAGAAGGAATCAGTATGGTAAAAACTGTATTAAAAATTGATGGTATGTCATGCAGCATGTGTGAAGCTCATATGAATGAAGTCATCCGCAACAATTTTAAAGTAAATAAAGTCTCTTCTTCAGCAAGTGCCGGAGAGACCGTCATCATCAGCGATGCAGAACTTGATATTCCATGGGTGAAAAAACAGGTAAAAGATATTGGATATAAAGTATTATCTTATGAATCGAAACCTTATGAGAAAAAAGAAAAGAGAGGTTTCTTCCATTTTGGAAAGAAATAAGAAACCGGGAATATGCAGTGAAAAGCCGACAATTACGACAGAGGAAATTCTGTTGTAGCTGCCGGCTTTTTCTTTATGCATTCAGATGTTGCAGTCCATGGAAGATACTTTTTATGAAAAAACAGAATGCACGGCAAAGAACCATAGTTGGGAATAAGAAGCAACCGGCGGCTTCGTTGTGCATTTTGTATATGAATAAAGCCGAGATTCTGTAAAAAATTTCATGGCAGGATTTGTCGAATCATTGTATAATAAATCTATATGCAAAAAACAGGAGAGACGAAGGATGAACTGGAAGAATGTACAGATTGTCCCAACATTTGTAGATCAGGGCGTATCCTGCTATCAACTGGAGGGCGGAGACTTTAAAAATGAATA
>ENA-OURU01004487-OURU01004487.1-human-gut-metagenome-genome-assembly--contig:-NODE-4487-length-10200-cov-3.607590_pt1 | contig 10200 bp, 11 predicted proteins | sample MGYA00242137_ERZ509064 | MGnify/ENA primary metagenome ERZ509064 (study PRJEB26280, sample SAMEA2338777) | human gut metagenome | biome: human gut; feature: human-associated habitat; material: faeces...
ATCTCAAAAAATACATAGAAAATTTATAATTAATTATATTATCAATATTTTTCATCGTTTCGTTTATTACGATATTTTTATGTTCAATTGAATTATTAAAATTAATTAATTCTCTATGTTGAGAATCGCGGATTAAGCATTTATGTTCTAAATTATACAAAAGTGATCTTCTGATAATTTCATGTAAACCATTCCCTTGCATCCATTGTAATAATATTACTGCATAATAATTCAATCGATTTCCTTTTCCCAATGTCTCTTTTTCATAAACTGACCATTGAAATATATCTGATAGTTTATTTAAAAATTCTAAACAACTAGTATATTCAAAATCGAATGGATAATTAATATTTGTACGTTCAATAGCATTGAACAAGGATTTTTTTTGTTTAACAGAAATATTTATATCGTCATCTTCCTGGTTGTAATTTTTAAATATATTCTTTATATCAATTATATTTTGCGGAGATAACACCTTTGCGTTTTCAAAATCTTTTACAATATAACTTTTATTACTAGTGCATATATCATGCAACAGCATATTTAAACACTTAACAGCATATTCATATGTGGCTTCAGTTAATTTTTTATCTTTATATTTTTCGCCATCTTCTAATAAATTCGTTTTCCCATTAAGAAGACATTCTACAATATATTGCTTCGTCTTTTTGGCAATCGCTTTATTTGGTAGTAAGGTTTGATTTGGTAATCGTTGTAACAGAACATCGTTAAAATAGTTTTTTGTTTTTTCATTTTCTATCACAACAAATACATTTCCAAACTCATTTAAAGAAACCCTTCCAGCACGTCCCATCAGGTTGAATGCATCAATGACGGATAAATCAGAGAGTCCTTTTTTATGATCAAATACAAAGAGATTATCAACCGGAACATTTACTCCTTCTAAAAGAGTGCTTGTACAAAAACAGTATTTGATATAACCTAATCGCAAAAGATTTTCTATTTTTGTCCTAATATTAGATGGTAGAGCTCCTATATGATAGGCAATACCACATCTAACAAGAGATGCTAAGTAATAATCTTCATGTATTTTATTTTCGATATCTTTGGCAACTTTTTCTAATTCATTTTTTACTTTATCTGGGAAATTTAATGTATAATTGTTTTCTATAAATTCCTTTAGTTCTATAGCCTGGTTTATAGCTTTAGTTGTGGAAGAAACATAAATTAAATTGCACTTTTCTTTGCCTAGATTCAGTAGTACATCGATTCTGTTAGAATAATTTATTTTAAGGGAATTACATTTCTGAAATGCATTTATAACTGGATTATAGATAGAAATATTTTTATTCACAATATCAATATATATCTTATTTTGAACAACAGGTGAAAATTTAAACGAACATCCCGAAGATAAACTATCACTAAAATAATTTGTGAGTTCTAAATATATATCTGGATTAGGAATAACTGGTGACGAAAAGTATATTCGCACGCTACTATTTTCTTTTAACATGTCTAAAACTTTATAGTATATTATACTTCGTTTGTCTCTACTTGAAATTTTGTGTGCCTCATCAATAAATAAATATTGAAAATTAAGTTCTGTATTCTCAAGCATTGAATAATATAATCTCTCTGGTGTTAAAATTGCTATAAATTTTTCATTATTTTGAATAGAAGCTAATGTTGTTATTATTCTATGCTTTCCGACACCAATAAAATTTTTGAATTCTTTAATCATTTTATTTGCTATTTCAGAAATTAAAGCACGAGTAGGTACTAATATTACAAAATTATTTTGTGTATTATTTTTTAACTTATTTAGTATAAATTTGGTAATTACAAAAGTTTTTCCCATAGATGTAGGAGCTGAAAAACTATAATATTGATTTTTTTCGAGTGCCTCAAAAACAGACAATTGTGGGTCAAAAAAGGATTTATTGGAATCTGGAATATTATTCTGAATTTTATGTGTGTTATACACCAAATCTGCCAGAAAACCAAAGTCTATATTAGATAATAAGTTTTTCTCTTTTAATAAATCAATTGAAGCAAAGTTTGAAACATTTTTATAAACATTTTCTTTAAATATTTTTATGGAAACTTCATTTGGAAAAATTTGAGAAAGAATAATTACAATCTGCTGTGCAATATTTTTGTGTTCTTCTTTTTCAGATAAAGACAATATATCAGCATATCTTAGAAGCTTATCGTATTTTTGTGTATATTCTTCCGAAAATTTATTTAATAATGCTAATATATATTTTTCAAGTATTTCACTAAATAAGTATTGAAAACATTGTTCTTGGAGGATATCTTCGTATAAGAATTTAGAAAATTGTTTAACCATTTCTTATATCCCCCCAAGTAAATACAGATTCTTTTTTAGTTAACTGTTTTATAATAATTTTTCTGTCTCTCTGTGCATCGTGGAATGGTAAAAAGTAAAAGTTAAATTGATAATTGCTAATATTATACTTTTTTATCTCATTTTTTATTTTTTCTTTATATCCTAGAACTTGTTTTAGGTTTGCTTGCTTAACATTTTCTTTATATTGGTCGTTAGAGTCTTCTAAACCGTTGTAATCTACGTTATATCCAATAAAAATTCCAAAAATCGTTTCTTTTTCTTCATCTCCCACGCCCAACAAATATTTTTTTAGGAGCAATGCCTCATCATCCTCAACGAGTTGATTCATAAGATGTGTATCAAGGAGCCTTAAATCCTGTGTGTTATTTGTAACATAAGTGTTTATAGATAAAAAAGCTTCTTTTATGGCATTATCTAACTCGTTTTGAATTTTTGCTTCCCCAATTACTAATTGCAATACTTTTTTGCCATTTTTATCTTTTCTAAACTTAAAATGAATTCCATCAGCACCTTTTATATATTCATTAGAAGAAGTTTTTAATTCAACTTTACTGAATAGTTTTGGAGCTTTTAAATCCTGTTCCAAAAATAAATATAATAAGATTTCTCCTAATTCTCCTCCTGCCCCTGAATCTTTGTCAGAATTAATTTCTCTCAAATGGTCTATTGCTTCAAGAACTAATCGTTTGGCCTTTTTTATATCATTTTGAACTTCTAAATTTTTTCTACGATTAAAAACATACTGACAAATGTTATCTAAAATATAATCATATAATTTATCATATGAAAACAATTTGTCATGAACTTTCAGGATATAAAGATTTAATTTATTTTCCTGTCCACCAACAGGAATTTCATCTGTAGTTAATTTTTCAAAGATGTTGAAACCACTAGCATCAGAAGTATTTTCAAAATTAACTCCCATCCACATATCCTTAATTGTGCATTGTATATTAAATTTAGCTCAAAAATAGCGACTATTCAATAAGTAAAGATATTTTTAAATTTTTTTCAAACTCCCCTGTTACTTTTTCTTATACTCGTTGTCAATTTATATAATAAATTATTCTGACAACAAGAATTTTTAAATGTGTATTTAAAAGATGTTTTAATGCCGTTCTAAAAGCGATCAAAAAAATAAATTGTGTTGTAATGATACGTTTTGCGTGGCTTCGCTTGATATCCAAGATGTTTAGAGTGATAAATGTCATTGCTATAAATGAATATAAGGGGTAGCAATGATTGAATTAGGCAAAAAATACAAACTTAAAAAGATTAGAGGATTTGAGAACCCTGATAACGCATATTACAAAGCAATCAGTTTCTACAACTTCGACACTGTAATTTGTGAAAACGTATACGGAGAAAGATTTGTATTTATGAAAGAGTTTTTAATAGATCCAGATAAGCCTGATGAAATCTATTCGAATTTGATATTTGAAAGGAAAAAATGATGACAGAAAAAGACTATGCACTCTATGGAACAAAGGTTTTAAATCTAAAGACACAAGAAATCGGGTTGTTGATTTGTATTTGGAAAAACAAGTTTGCTGATGCAGAGATAGATTACGCAACCTGTGTTGATAAGCAAGGCAAAAGATACAATATCGAACTTGATAATATAAGAGGGTTTGAAGATGATTTTGAGAAATAAATTAACAAGAGAATCTTTAGAAATAACTTATCTTGAATTTAGAAAAAAGTTTGCAAAAGAAATCAGGACTGCTTTTGAAAGTTATCGCAGAACACAATTAAATAAGTATTCTTACAATTTTAAAGAGGATAACTCAATGGAATACAATTTCTACTTCCAATTACAATGGAACTTCAACCACTTTGGAATTTCTAATTGGTATATTGAGAAAATGTAAAACCAAACTAGTTGGAAGAATTTATTGAACGTTTAACATATTCTTTCATTGTATTTGCGATATATTGTTTATTATCTTCAATAGTCTCTTTCCATTTTGTTTTATTTTTGGTCTTACAATGAAGACAATTCATCGTGTTAATATATTCAGATTGTAAATTTTGAGTATTTTCCAGTAGAATTTTAATTGAATCTTTTATATATTTATTCAAAACTATTATATCGTTATTTAAAGTATTTATATTGTTTTGATATTCTATATATCTAGGACATTGTGATTGAGACAATTGTTGTTCATCTGGTAGATTACAACAGCTACAAGGATGCAACAAACTTCGTATTTTCAATTGTGCAAGCTCAATATTCATATATGCGATTTCCATTTCCTGAATTGCGATAATTATAGATTTTTTAGTTGACACATAAATAGATTTAACTTGATCTACAAATTCTTTTTCTTTTAATACTGATAAAAATGGCGAATACATATCAAAATTTATAGTTGTAATGATATTATCAATTAAATTCGCATATCCTTTCAAAGAACCAATAACATATTTTAGATTAGAAGTTTCATCCAAATTAAATATTAATTGCTTAATTTGTTCGTAATTTGAATTAACAATTGTTCCTGTAAAGAAAAGATTATTAAAAAATTCTTCTTTTAAATGCAAGTAATTCACAAAAGATGTATATAGAGAAATAAATGCACCAGTTATAATCGCAATTAAAATATTTGATATGGTTGGGTGGGCATGCTTTACAAAACAAAATATAATTATTGATAAAATAAATACTATACTTAACCATATACACATTTTCTTATGTAAGTTCATATTTATTCCTCACTAAAGAAATCTTCATCAATCTTTTTGATTTCGATTGTAGTTTTGACTTGTACACCTAAATTGTGTTTAATCATTAATTTAGTCAATTCTTCGCCATCAACTAATTTAATTCTTAAATTTGCTGATTCTTTTGCTGCTTTTACTGCCTTTTCACTATATTCACTTGTCGTTATAAAAACACCCTTTTGAACTTTTGCACGTGTTAATGCTCCGATGAAATAAACCATTTCTTTTTCATTAACTTTATTGTCTGAATATCTTTTGGCTTGCAGATAGATTTTTTCTAACCCCAATTCATCTTCATCGATTATGCCATCTACGCCGCCATCATGACTTTTTGGAGTAATTGAACCAACACCATAATTCATTTTTTCCATAAGTTGGATTACAATTTGTTCAAATTTTACAGGATCGATCTGTTTTAATTTTGAAAGGAGTTCACTCTGAAGATTATCCTTATATGATTCTTGTGCTTGGGCCAGCATCTCATCTGGTGTTTCAATTTTTTCACTAGTTTCAAATTTAGTTTGCACATTATCTTTTTTATGAATTCCCATGAACTCTAAATATTCCGGATACTGTTTTAAGTATTGAAGTATTTTATCTGGTTTATCAATGAGAGCTTTTCTTCCTCTATCATTAATGATAAAAAAAGCTCTTTTAGGAGAATCAATTAACTTGGCACCTTTAAGGTAGGTTCTAGCCCAACCAACTCTGCCTGCAAATTTACGTCCTCCGCTGGGAATTTCTTCGGCAATTTCTTCTTGTGTTAGATTAAATTCTTTTGCTAATTTATCAACTACTTCATTTATTCTATGTTCCTGACCATCAGATAATACTTGTAGAAATGGTAGCATCAATTCGTCATGTGTAGGTATTGTCATCGCATACTCCTTTTCTACAAGCATAGCACAAAAATTTTGGGGATTTATTCTATACCTAAAATTTCACGCTCGATTTGGCGGATGAAGTCCGGAGAAAGTTCGGTTTTTATTTGGGGTGTTTCTTTTTGAGTATTGTTTTCTTTCAATTCTGGGAGAAAGTTTAAAATGTTCACAAGGGAATAGTATTCTGCTTGGCTTATCTGGCTGTTAGTTTTATTACTGTTTGCAATTTTATCCATAAGCTTTTGGGCAAACTTTTGCAAATCCTCTTTGAACTGGGATTTATCATACATCGATTCTTTACGCTTTTTATCCCAATCATATTGCTTTTTCCAGTAAAACAAAGTCCTTTTTGCAATTCCAAGATCTAAAGAGATTTCACTAATGGTCAAACCTTTTAAATACATTTGCTCTGCTTGTTTAAATAATTTCATTTTGCTCATTAAAATCCCTCAAAAATTAGGTTTTCTATTCCAAAATGGTTTTTGTCTTGTACTTTTTTAACCTGATAAACGCAGCTCCTATCAATCACTCCAAGGTGTTGGAAATATTTTATCAGCTGGTTTAGAAGTGCCATTGTGTTTTTAATTCTGCGGGGCTTCAGGCGTCTCAATTCGCAGACTTTAAAAAGTTCTTTTATCGACTCAATATCAATTTCATGCAGGTAATAGCAGTTTATAAACGGTATAATATTGAAATTAAAAATTGCGTTATAGTTTCTATAAGTTTCAAATTTGCAGTACTTTTCGACATAATTTTTCATAAAATATTCTTTTGCATCTTCTATACTAATTTTTAGGTGTTTATTCTTTAGCGGGCTAAATATTTCATAATTTTCACCCGTTTTCGTTTTCTCATTGTATTTATAAATCCCGTTTTCAAAAAGTATTTTGTTGCTGTTCAAAAGCTGTTCAAGTTTTGTTTTACAATCGCATTCTGCAATCAATTCAATATCATCAAGGGTAAATTCTTTTAATCTTTTAGCTAATTTTTCTATATTCATACTAGTTCCTTTATAATTTCAAATGTAATTTCTGTTAGACCATTTTCTTTTGCAATAGTTTCAAGTTTGCTTATAAGCTGTACTATTTGTCTGAATCTATTGTATTTTTTATGGATATATTCTATCGAATCAGGGGTAAATGGTATTTCAGAGAGTTGGCTAAAAATTTGGCTTAAATCTTCTATTTCAAAGGTTTCAAATTTTACAATTTCGCTAAATCTGTCATACAGGTGCTTATATCTCTCAAGTTTTCTAAGAGCCAAGCCCATCCCGACAAAGATTATCGGGCAATCTGTTTTATCGTGGATATCTCTTAGGGTCTCGACACTTTTGTAATTGTTCATCAGGTAGTCGATTTCATCTACAAAAATAATTTTGGGCTTTTGAATAAGTTTGCTAATCACGACATTAAAGTTGTCTGAGGTTAAATACCGAGGAAGTTCGTCCATTTCTCTAACAATTTCTTCAACAAGCCACCTGCTTGTCATAAGATTTGAGGCTCGAATATAAATCCCGTCATATTTGCAGGCTAGCCAAAGTGCCGTTTGAGATTTTCCGAGCCCAGGCTCACCATATATAAGTCCCATTTTAGGAATGTTTTTGGGTTTGCTTTTCAGGGCTTCAACTAAGCCTATAAAATTCCTTACATTTCGAGTTTTTATAAAAATTTTTTTCATTTTATCCTTTCTTGGTTGCTCGTAATAAACGGGTACGGCTTCGCCTTAGACCCACTGCTTTCAATCCGCTATTCATATAAAAGTTTGTACTCCTTTGTTTGTTTAAATTCTGCAACCCAAGTGTCGCTTGGGTTATGTTTTATTAAATATTCATACTTTTCTGAATTGTTTTTGAAAATTGGGAGTGATTTTTCTCCGTTGTTTATTTTTTGAACACCATTTGAACGAGGCTTGAACTTAATGTCACCCTGAACTTGTTTCAGGGTCTCTGGTGTTGCAGATTCTGAAATAAATTCAGAATGACATTCTAAAAATTTTATTTCATCATTAGTCAATAATTTTTTAACCGAGTTTATAGTTTTTCGTTTCAGTTTTTGTTGTTTTTGGATTTTTTGTTTGTAATCCTCTAAATCCTCAACAGTTCCTAAAATCTTTGCCATCGGGTGGGTTTCGGTTACTCGCTCAGCTGTGCATAAGTATTCACCTTTCGGGGTAAAAACTTTTACATTAGTTAGATCAAACAGGTTGTATTTTACTAAAACTTTTCCTCTCAGTCCGTATAGTCTTTCGTCAAAATAGTCACAGTTTAAGAACCTTACACCATTTCGCTGAATTGTTTTAACTTCAGTTGCCAGCATCAAATCGTCAAGCAAGCTTTTATCAATATTTTGTTTCTTTCGGTTTTCTAAAACCTCTGTGATTGTCATATTCGGTGCATTTGTGCAGGGCTGAGAGTTTTTGAACTTAAGCCACATATCAATCATTTTGATTGTTTCTTCTATTGTGGGAATATAATCATTATGCAGGTTTGAGTGGAATTTTTCGTTTCGTTTCAAGTATGCAGGTTTGTTGATAATTGATGAACCGACATAACTTGGCATTAGTTTTTCAAAGCCTTCTTGAAATTCTTTGAAGAACCTCTCAATAACTTTTGACCTTGCATTATATGGTCTTGCAAATACCGTTTCAATCCCGAGTTTTGCATAGAGTCCATAAAAACCTAATTCCCCGAACCCTTTGTCATCTGTAAAATACTTTGCTCTAAATGCTCTACCGTTATCTTGATAGACAATTTTCGGTATCATATCGAGGTTTATTATTGCGTTTCTTAGGGCACTTGCAATACATTGGGTGTTTTCTTCAAGCATAATTTCATAACCGACCAGTGCTGTTGATTTCCAGTCCAAAAATCCGACTAAAGTTGCCCGACAAGGCTTGCCCGTAAACGGATTAATCACTTGAAACGCAAGTTTGTGCCCGTCTGCGACTAAAATATCCCCGACATCAAGCAGGCTCGCGTCCCTTTTAATATAAGGCTCGACCTTGTCGGAAAGTGCCTTTTCACCATCTCGAGCAAGCACCCATTTGTCATAATTATTGTCCTTAAACCATTTTGCGTAGCGTCTAAATGTAATATCTGCAGGGATAAAACTTTGATCTTGCTCTTTGAGCTTATATTTTGTAAGTGCAATTGCTTTGCCGATACAAATTCTATTCGGGTGTAGGAGCAAGCCCATAAATATTTTGATTTCTTCATCCGTTAGACATGTTCTGTATTCATTTACAGAAACGTATTTATAATTAGGAATTAGCCTTGTGTAATCCTCAGTTCCGTCTAAGCTTGCTTTCCAACGATGCAGGCTTCCTCGTGAGATTTTACCTAAAACATTGAAAAGGTAGGAATTTGAACTATTATGCAGTTTGACAAAATCATAGTCTGCTTGAAGTTTGTTGACAGCTTTACGGCGAAATTCTTGCCATTTGCGGATTAAATCAAGTTTTGCAAGTGCATTTTGTTTTGCCTTCTCAGGGGTATATTTGATTGTCTCAACTTGGTTTTCCATTGTCTCAAAATCCTTGTGATGCTTTGTGCAACACATTCATCACTCGTTTTGAGACAGAAGTCAAGTGTTTGTTTGAGAACTTTTTATATAAGAATAATTTATCAAGCTTCAACTATTTTGACATAATTCATTTTATAATCTGTTGACTCAATATCAATATTCATTTGATATACTGGAATGTTTTTTCCCTTGGCAAGATATTTTAAAATCTTAGAATTTATTGAACTAATATCAATCCCTAAATATATGGCTTTTGGTTTTAATTTTATTTGTTCTGTACATCTTGGATTGTCACTAAGTGAAATTAAACGCCACTCTTTTTCATAACTCCAATTTGTTGATTTACTTAGTAATGCTTTATAAATAACAAGTTGATCATCAGATAATACAGTTCCTTCTTTTAAAAATTGTTTCATTAAAAATAAATTTGCAGAATAAATTAATAAAGTTGTTACATCAAAACGTTCATCTGAATATTTTACTGGATATAGTGACTCATTATGTCTGTTGGGACATTGCTTTTGACAAGTGGTACAAAGATTAATATAATCATTAAAATTATATTCAATAACAAAACCTTTATGAGAATCAGCATAATGCGCCCACATGACATTTGATGAAACATCTTCAGAAAAACAAGCTATACGAGGAGTTGATTTTAAATAAATAAGGCTCTGTCACAATAAATGGTTGATTTTTGACGAGAAATAGCGTATAATAATAGTAAGAAACAGTACCA
>ENA-OURU01004489-OURU01004489.1-human-gut-metagenome-genome-assembly--contig:-NODE-4489-length-10199-cov-7.911080_pt1 | contig 10199 bp, 9 predicted proteins | sample MGYA00242137_ERZ509064 | MGnify/ENA primary metagenome ERZ509064 (study PRJEB26280, sample SAMEA2338777) | human gut metagenome | biome: human gut; feature: human-associated habitat; material: faeces...
CCCTTGGGAGAGGTGTCACCGAAGGTGACGGAGAGGGCAAGGACGCCGCCGGAGGAGCGCGAAGATGGCGATAATTTCGCTCTGACAAAGGGGCTGCTTATCGCTGTGCGGCGGTTCTTTTGTCCCAGCCTTGCCCTCTCAGGCGCTGCGCGCCAGCTCTCCCGGAGGGAGAGCCTTTTAGAAGATACCGAAGCACACCAGCCCCAGCGCAGCCGCGATGCCGATGACCTTCGGCACACTGAGCTTGAATTTCTGAAGCAGGACGAAGCAGAGGATGCCGATGAAGAGGCCCGACAGGCTGATGCCGCCTGCCTCGGTGAGGTAGGACTGGCGGCACAGGCCCACCAGCACGCCCAGCACCATGCCGATGCAGATGGGCTTGACGATGCGCATGATGTAGCTCATGACCTTGCTGGTGCGGAATTTCTGGAAGAAGACTGCCGCCAGCAGGGTCAGGGTCAGGGTGGGGCTGAGGACGCCCAGCACGGCAAAGATGCCGCCCAGCATCCCGGCTGTCTTTGTGCCTGCAAAGGTGGCGGCGTTGACGCCCAGCGAGCCGGGCGTCATCTCAGCGATAGCGATGAGGTTCGTCAGGTCGGCGTCGGTCATCCAGCCATGGGAGGACATCTCATCCATGATGAGGGGGATCATGGAGGTGCCGCCGAAGCTGGTGAAGCCGATCTTCGCAAACGCGGCGAAGAGCTGAACGAGGGTCTCAAGCATGGCCATGTTCGCTCACCCCCATCCAGACCAGCGCGATGACCACACCGGCCGCCACCAGCGTCAGATTGCTGATGGACGTAAAGCAACAGAGCACAAAGGCGACGGCACAGATGATGATGGGCATTGCGCTGGTCAGAGCATCTTTGCCGAGAGAGATGGCCGCGCCGCCGATGATGGGGGCCACGGCGCACTGGACGCCCCGGAGGGCCGACCAGACCCAGTAGTTGTCCTTGATGGCGTCGTAGATGGCCGTCACGACGGTGAGGGTGATGACGGCAGGGATGCACAGGCCGACGGCTGCGCAGACACCGCCCAAAGCCCCGGCCATCTGGTAGCCGAAGAGCATGGTGATGTTCACCACCATGATGCCGGGCAGGCTCTTGCCCACGGCGATGAGTTCCAGCAGGTCGCTCTTGGTCATCCAGCCCCGCTTGTCCACAAATTCCTGCTCCATCTGGGCAACGATGCTCCATCCGCTGCCGAAGGTGAAGGCGCCGATCTTGATGAAAGAAAGAAGGATCCGCAGGGCCATCTGTGCACCGGCGGGGCGCTGCTGTGCGGTTTCTGTTTTAACTGCTTGTTTCACTGCTTGCATGAGTCCTCCTGCGATATGAGATCTGTGTTTTTTCAGCCTATAAAGGATACCACAGACGGCCCCAAAAGACGAATGGAAAAATAGAATGGAAGGAGATGCCGGTCAGGAATGGTCGTAGGTCATCCAGCTGCCTTTCCATGCGTAGAGGACCATCAGCGCCGCGCCCAGTGCCCACGACACCGGGTAGAGGACGAACACGCCCTCGATGCCCGAAAAGAAGGGAAGGACGAACTGGATCCATACCACCCGGAACAGGCACAGCGAGACCAGCAGCACCACCATCGGGGGGACGCTGCGGCCCGTGCCGCGCACGGCGCCTGCCATGCCGTGGAGGATAGACAGCAGGAAGTAGAAGGGGCAGAAATAGTGCATGGCGATGCACCCGAAGGAGACCACCGTCTCGTCGGAGGTGAACAGGTGCATGATGGGGTTTTGGAACGCCAGCAGCAGGGTACCGGTGCAGAGGGTGTAGAGCACGCCCATGGCCAGCGTGACCCATGTGCCCTTCTTCACCCGCTTGAGGTTGCCGGCACCGTAGTTCTGGCCCACGAAGGTGGTGGCCGCCATGCTGAAGCTGGTGACGGGCAGGATGTTGAAGCCGTCGATCTTCATGTAGGCGGCAAAGCCCGCCATGGCGGCGGCACCGTAGCTGTTGACGCTGGACTGGACCAGCACGTTCGAGAAGGAGATGACCATGTTCTGGATGCCGGTGGGCAGGCCGATGCGGATGATGCGGGAGGTCATCCGCTTGTCGGGACGGACGGAGGAAAGCTCCACTTTATAGTCCGCGTCCACCTTCATCAGGAAGCGGAGGCTCAGCACGCAGGAGACGAGCTGGCTGATGTCGGTGGCGATGGCTGCGCCCGCCACGCCCATCTTCAGCCCGGCGATGAACACGAGGTCGAGGATGATGTTGGTGATGGAGGCGCAGGCAAGGTAGAGGACCGAGCGCCGGGAGTTGCCCGCCGCGTTGAGGATGCCTGCCGCCATATTATAGATGACGCTGAACAGCACGCCGCCGAAGTAAAGCTTCATGTAGGTGACGGCGTCGCCCAGAACCTCGTCGGGGGTGTTCATCCAGACCAGCAGGGTGCGGCTGACCGCGATGCCGCCCACCGTGAGGATGAGGCCGAGGATGGCCGCGATGGCCAGCGAGGTGTGGACGGCGATGCGGGTCTCCTTTTTGTCCTTCGCGCCGAGGTACTGGCTCACCACGACGCCTGCGCCCACGGCCACGCCCTGACTGAAGCCGATGAGCAGGTAGATGGGCGAGCCGCTGGAGCCTACTGCGGCCAGCGCATTGCTGCCCAGAAAGTTGCCGACGATGATGGAGTCGGCGGTGTTGTAGAGCTGCTGGAGCAGGTTGCCAAGGATGAGCGGCACCGAGAAGAGCAGGATGCTCTTCCAGATGCTGCCCTCGGTCATGAGCAGGGTCTTTTTCTGCTGCTGTGCCGTGTCGGTCATAGTTCTTCCCTCCCTCAAAAAACAAGGTTCCCAGAGATATTGCACAATAAAATTAACAATACCTCGTTCCGTGCCGAATGTCAAGCAGAGCGGAAAAGAAAGCTTTCCGGTTTTCCACATCTTGTTTGCAGATTGTTCAAAACTACCACAAAGAAACTCCATTTTTATCCGGTACAATAAGGGTGCAGTCGGGAAGACAGAAACGTGAGTCCCCCATCTCCGGCTTTTGAGCTTCCCACGATGCCATGCAGGCAAGATTCATGCGCAGGCCCCCGCAGCGGGCGCTGCGTCCCTAAAAAAACACTGTCCCCCAGCCAATGCGAGGCAACAGCCACGGCGGCGGACAGACTACCAACAACCTCCTAACAGCCGCAAATGTTTAGGAGTTCTCATACACAGGCAGCGCCGCTTTCTCCTCCTTTCCACGGCGCTGTCTGTTTTTGTTTTGCAGACTGAGAGGTCAAAAAAATCCCTCGCACGGCTTGTGCGAGGGATTTTTACGTTTTATCGCAGGTCGCGCAAGCGTTCTGCCGGGAGGGAGGATTGCAGCAGGCTCCATGCGGCGTCGAGGCTGTCGTTGAGCAGGTAGGCCTGCGTCTGCTGGACGTAGAGATAGATGGCGTTCGGTGTGCGGTAGGCGAGGTGGAGGTCATGCCACGGGTAGCTCCGGGTCGGCTCGGGCTTGTCCTGCTCGCCTGCCATCCAGACCGAAAGCCCTGCATCGTCCAGCGTCAGCCGATAGAAGGGGCGGGGAAGGCCCATCTTTTTGATCTGAAGGCGCAGAGAGTGGAAGAAGGTCCAGAAGTAGACGGCGGGCACGCCCAGAGCCACGACGGAAAGCACCACCGTGAGCAGGGCCGCGCCGTCTTTCTGCCCCACCTGCGAGAGGCAGACCCCGGCAGATGCCAGCAGGATGGCCGTGAAGGCCAGAGGGCGGTGCCACGCCTTGCGGTGGCGCAGCAGGTCGAAGGCGGCGAAATCGTGGAAGGATGCAGCGTCCATCTGGACGGAAACAGAGATCGGCTGAGACATAAAATATCCTCCTTTTTGGTCATAGTACCATATTGTTTTCCAACAATCAAGGATGATATTGCGCAGATGCCCTAAAATGTGCTAAAATAGGACGAAAAAGAAAATGGATCAAGGCTCCGCCCGGGCGGCAGAAAGGCCGGAGCGGGTGGAATAATACCAAGTGAGGAGGGCGGATGCGTGGGGCGCAGGATGACCCTGAAGGGGCAGATCAGCCTTTGCCTGGCGGCGTTTTTTCTGGCGTTGGCAGGGCAGATATTCTTGAGCTTTTACCAGTCCGGCACCGTGCTGCGGGAGCTGGACGACCAGATGGGCAACTTCAACGCCATCAGCCGCTTCCAGAACGGCGTGGAGCAGAGCCTTTCGGCAATGGAGAACTACCGCTGGGAGTACGGCGACGCCAAGGCGCTGACCGAGGAACTGAACCGGGCTTTTTCTGTCACCAATGCGTGGCTCTGGCGCATTCAGGGCGACATTGGCACCGTCAGCGAGGAGCAGTATCTGCTCTACAACGCCGTCTCCACCACCTACGGCAGCTACACCGCGCTGGTGGGCCAGCTGGAAGAGGCGGTGGCCTCCGGCGAGGACGCACAGGCTGCCCAGCTCTACTATAATAAAATCGTCCCCTGCGGAGGCTATCTGCGTCAATACACCCAGCAGCTGCTCAACAGGGCCATCGCCGACGCGCAGGGCACCTACACCACCGTGTCCGCCCTCAGCGACCGAGTCAAGTGGGCGCAGACCGTCGTGGTGGCCCTCTGCCTCGCGCTGGGCTGTGTCATGGCGCTTTCGGTCATCCACCTGCTGACCCCGGTGCAGCAGCTGATCGGTGCCTCCCGGGAGGTCACCCGGGGTGTGTTCGACTCGCCCGACCTGCCTGTGCCCCATCAGCCCGAGATGGCCCAGCTCACCGAAGCGTTCAATCACATGAAGCACTCGATGGCCGAGCAGGTGACTACCCTGCGGGAGAAGAACGAGATGGAGCGGGAGCTTCACCGCCAGAAGACGGAGGCGCTGGAACTGCAGAACCGGATGGAGCGCAGCCGCCTGCAGCAGCTGCGCAGCCAGATCGACCCCCACTTCCTCTTCAACACCCTGAACGTGATCCTGCAGACCGCCGGACAGGAAAAAGCCTACCGTACGCAGGCCCTCATCACAGCGCTGTCCCACCTGCTGCGCTACAGCCTCATGAGCAACGACGAGCAGGTGCCGCTGGCCCGGGAGGTGCGCATCGTGGACGAATACTACTCCATCTATCACGTCCGCTTCGGCGACCGGGTGAAGATGGTGTGGCGCATCTCCGACTCCCTCGACCTGACGGAGACGATGGTGCCCTCCTTTATCTTGCAGCCCATCGTGGAGAACGCCTTCAAGCACGGCATCTCGCCCAAGGAAGAGGGCGGCGTGGTGCGCATCCGCATCAACCCGCTGCGGGAGAAGGGGCTGCTCTATATCAGCGTCTGCGACAACGGCGTGGGCATCCAGCCCCAGCAGCTGGCCCAGCTGAAAGCCGCGCTGGCCCGGCCCGGTGAGCGCTGGGAGCACATCGGCGTCTACAATGTGGCCGCGCGTCTGCGGCTTCTGGACAAACGGGGGCGGCTGGTCATCCGCTCTCACCCCGGCCGGGGCACGGCCATCAGTATGTATTTGCCCTTAGTAGAACTTTTGGAGGAGGAATTGGACGATGATCCGGCTGTTGATCGCGGATGATGAAAAACTGGAACGGGAGGCGCTTGCAGAACTCGTCCAGCGCCGCTTTGAGCGGGAAGTGGTCTTGGAGATGGCCGAGAACGGACGCAAGGCTGCCGACACGGCGGTGCTGTGGAACGCAGACCTCATCCTCATGGACATCGAGATGCCGGGGATGAGCGGCCTCGACGCAGCCCGCGCTGTGCTGGCCCAGCGGCCCTCCTGCCGGGTCATCTTTGTGACGGCCTACAGCCTGTTCCAGTACGCCCACGAGGCGGTGCATCTGGGGGCCTGCGACTACCTGCTCAAGCCGGTGGACCCCGATGAGCTGGAGGCCTCGGTGCGCCGGGCCATCCGGCAGATCCAGACCGAGCGGAAGCTGGAGGAGCTGGCCGCCGCCCAGCCTCAGCCCCAGCCGGAACCGCCTGCGGCCGGAGAGGAGGCCGAAGAGTCCCCCGAGGAGGGCGAGAACAGTCAGGCGGCCCTCATCATGGCCCATGTCCGCCGTTACCTCGAGGACAACTATATGTTCGACCTGTCGCTGGACAGCGTGGGCGAGATCCTGCACATCAGCCCGGCGTACCTGTCGGCTCAGTTCAAGAAGTATCAGAAGATGAATTTCCTCGACTGCCTCACCGAGCTGCGCATCAACGCAGCCAAGGAGCTGCTGGCCGACCCCTTCCGCTCCTCGGCAGAGGTAGCGTCGATGGTGGGCTACGAGGACGCCAGCTACTTCGCCCGGGCGTTCAAGAAGCGCACCGGCATGACCCCCACCCAGTACCGCCGTCAGGCCGGCCAGAAGGCAAAGGCCGACCCGGAGGCCGGGCTGTGAGCGGGCGGAAAATTTCCCGCCGCAGTGTGCTGGCGCTGGCCGCCTGTACAGCGCTGGGCGCTGTGGGCTGTAGCAAGACGGAAGAGTACAACGGACCGGAGCTCATCCTGCGCTACGCCGAGAACCAGCCCGAGGATTACCCCACCACGCAGGCCGCGCTGGCCTTCGCCGACCTTGTGGCCCAGAGGACGGAGGGGAGGGTCAAGGTCGTCGTCTACAGCGGAGGCGGGCTGGGGGCCGAGCAGAGCGTCATCGAGCAGATGCAGTATGGCGGCATTGACTTTGCCCGCGTCTCCCTGAGCCAGCTGGCGGAGCAGCTGCCCACCCTGAGCGTTTTGCAGCTGCCTTTCCTCTACACCGACGCCCCTCAGATGTGGCGGGTGCTGGACGGTGAGATCGGGGATGGGTTCCTCTCCAGCCTCGGCGCGATGGACCTTGTGGGGCTGTCGTGGTTCGACGCCGGGGTCCGCAGCTTCTACACCCGCGAAAAGGTGGAGACGCTGGCAGATCTCGTGGGGCTGACCCTCCGGGTGCAGGAGTCGGATCTGATGAGCGAGATGATACAGGACCTCGGCGCACAGCCTGTGCAGGTGGTCTACAGCCGGGTGTATGCGGCCCTCCACAACGCCGAGATCGACGGCGCAGAGAACAACTGGCCCAGCTATGAGGCTATGGGCCACTACGAGGTCGCACCTTATTTTTTAAAGGATGAACACACCCGTGTGCCCGAATTGCAGCTGGCCAGCGAGGCCGCGATGGAAAAGCTGGCAAAGCTGGACGAGAGCTTCCCCGACATCGTCCGCACCTGCGGGAAGGAGAGCGCCCTGACCGAACGCCGCCTCTGGGCCGAGCGGGAGGCCAGCGCCGAGGCCCATATGCGGGCATGGGGCGTGGAGGTGACGACCCTTTCCGCCGCCGAGAAAGCCCGCTTCCGGGCGGCAGTGGAGCCGCTGTATGCGCGCTTCGGGGAGCAGAGCGGCCTCCTCCAGCGCATCCGGGAAAGCTGAGAAAAGGACACAAATATCACATTGTATTCATCTCGTTGGGCGATATGCTGAAGAAACCACACTGCTGATTGTAGAAGATGCACAAAAGTGTTTCTCACATTTTTTTGAAAAACAGGACATTTTTCAAAACCCCTTGCTCTGGCTTAAAATTTTTGCTAAAGTGTGTATAGTAAATGAACGGACGGCGTGCGACCCGTGCAGAGCGCGCCGACGTGCAAGAGGAAATTTTTTAGGAGGACAATTATCATGAAGAAGATCTCTCGTCGCAGCTTTCTGGCAGCAGCAGGCGTTTCTGCCGCTGCTCTGGCACTGACCGCCTGCGGTGGCTCCAAGAGCACCGCAACCTCTACCGCTGCTTCCGCTGCTGCTTCCACCGCCCCCGCTGGCGATGCTGCAGCTGCTGCTTCCGACCCGAAGGTGACTCTGGTCTACGCTGAGGTCAACCCGCTGGATACCATCGTCGGCCAGACCGCTACCCACTTCAAGGAGAAGGTCGAAGAGCTGACCGGCGGCTCCGTCGTCATCGACGTGCAGGCTTCCGGCGTTCTGGGTTCTGAGAACGACGTTCTGGACGCAATCCTGGGCGGTTCTACCTCCATCGATATGAGCCGTATCTCCGCTTTCGCACTGACCAGCTACGGCTGCAACAAGTCCAAGCTGCTGTCCATCCCCTTCACCTTCGAGAACCGCGCACACTTCTGGAACTTCGCCAACAGCGATCTGGCACCTGAGTTCCTGAACGAGCCTCAGGAGCTGGGCCTGCCCGTCCGTGGTATCTTCTACGGCGAAGAGGGCTTCCGTCACTTCTTCACGGTCAAGCCCGTGTCCGGCATCGCTGACTTCAAGGGCCTGAAGCTGCGCGTGTCCAACGACCCCGTCATGAACGGCATGGTCGAGGGTCTGGGCGCTAACCCCACCGTCGTCTCCTTCGGTGAGCTGTACAGCGCACTGCAGACCGGCGTTGTCGATGGCGCTGAGCAGCCCATCGCAAACTACAAGTCCAACGCCTTCCCCGAGGTCGCAAACAACCTGATCCTCGATGGCCACACTCTGGGCGCTATCCAGGCTGTTATCACCGACAACGCTTGGGCCAAGCTGACCGAGAACCAGCAGGCTGCCATCATGGAGGCCGGTGCTGATACGCAGGCCTTCAACGCTGACCTGTCCGAGAGCGCTGAGAACAAGGTCCTCGACGAGCTGAAGTCCTCTGGCTGCAACGTCGTCGATGTCCCCGATAAGGCTCCTTGGCAGGAGGCTTGCGCTAAGGTCATCAGCGAGAACACCTCGGATCAGGCTGAGCTGTACCAGAAGCTGCTGGATATGAAGGGCTGATAACAGCGCCTTTGTCCTGAAGTAGTACATAAGCCCGGCGGGGGACTACGGGATACGCCCGCAGACCCGCCGGGTTTTTTATAGAGTATGGAGGAGATCCTATGCCGAAAATCTTTACCACTCTGGATAAGATCAAGCCGGCGTACGACATCACCTACAAAGTGGTTCTGTTTATCTGCAAGCTGCTGCTGATCGCAGATATTCTCATCACCACCATGTCGGTCATCGGTCGTTACGTCCCATTCATCCCGGATCCCGCATGGACCGAAGAGGTCGTCCTGACCTGCATGAGCTATATGGCCGTGCTGAGTGCCGCTCTGGCCATCCGCCGCGGCGCACACATCCGGATGACCGCATTTGACGTCTATCTGCCCAAGATCGCCGTCAAGGTGCTGGACATCCTCGCGGATCTGGCAGTCTGCGTCCTCGGCATCATCATGATGGTGGTGGGCTGGAACTACGCCACCACGCTGGGCGGCCGCGGCTTCTATGTCTCGATGCCTTGGCTGAGCCGTTTCTGGATGTACTTCCCGGTGCCTCTGGCCGGTGTCGCCATGATTATCTTCGAGATCGAGGCGCTGTACAACCATGTCAAGAGCTTTTTTGTAAAGGAGGAGAACTAATATGACAGTCCAGACACTGGCGATCGTTGTCCTTCTTGTCAGCTTCTTTGTCATGATCTTCCTGCGTTTCCCCATTGCATACGCCGTTGGCCTGTCCAGCGTGCTCTGCCTGATGGTGCAGGGTCAGGCGCTGACCGATGTCTGCCGTCTGATGGTCAAGGGCATCTCGTCCTTCAGCCTGATGGCCGTCCCCTTCTTCATCACCATGGGCGTCCTCATGGGCAGCGGCGGCATCTCCGAAAAGCTGATCGCGCTGGCTGACGCCTGCGTCGGCTGGATGCGCGGCGGCATGGCAATGGTCAACATCGTTGCTTCCTACTTCTTCGGCGGTATTTCCGGTTCTGCATCTGCAGATACCGCTTCCATCGGCTCCATCATGATCCCCATGATGGTCGATCAGGGCTACGACGCCGACTTCTCCACCGCTGTCACCATCACCTCCTCCTGCGAGGGCCTGCTGGTCCCCCCGAGCCATAACATGGTCATCTACGCCACCACCGCTGGCGGCATCTCCGTGGGCAGCCTCTTCCTCGCCGGCTACCTGCCCGGCGCTCTGCTGGCCATCGTCCTGATGGTCGGCTCCTACATCATCTCCGTCAAGGAGAATTACCCCAAGGGCTCTCCCTTCACCATCAAAGGCTTCATCAAGCAGCTGGGCACCTCCATCTGGGCACTGGCCGCAGTCGTCATCGTCGTCTTCGGCGTTGTCGGCGGCGTCTTTACCGCCACCGAGTCCGCTGCTATCGCCGTTATCTACTCTCTGCTGGTCTCCGTCTTTGTTTACAAGGGCCTTGACTGGAAGGGCGTCTGGTACGCTCTGGACGAGTGCGTCAACACCCTGTCCATCGTCCTGATCCTGATCGCTACCTCTGCAGTGTTCGGCAACTGCCTGACCATGCTGCACG
>ENA-OURU01004503-OURU01004503.1-human-gut-metagenome-genome-assembly--contig:-NODE-4503-length-10171-cov-2.550020_pt1 | contig 10171 bp, 8 predicted proteins | sample MGYA00242137_ERZ509064 | MGnify/ENA primary metagenome ERZ509064 (study PRJEB26280, sample SAMEA2338777) | human gut metagenome | biome: human gut; feature: human-associated habitat; material: faeces...
GCTATTCGGCATCCGGCTGCACGGTGTTGTACTCGTTGCCGATGTACTTGCTCTTGTACAGCGCGAATTCAGGCAGACGCACACGGTCCTCGGGCGTGAGGGACTTCAGGAAGTCGGCCTCGTAGTCGTCGAGCGCAGTGGGGTAGTCGCCGTTGAAGTAGGCGACGCACAGGCCACCGTATGGGGCGTCGGCGTTCAGTCCGATGGATTCGACCAGACCGTCGAGCGAAAGGTAGGCCAAGGAATCCGCGCCGATGTATTCACGGATTTCCTCCACGCACATCTTGGCTGCGATGAGTTCCTTGGTGGTGGAGATATCAATGCCATAGAAGCAGGGGTACTTCAGCGGCGGGGAGCTGATGCGCATATGCACTTCAGCGGCGCCGGCTTCCTTGAGCAGCTGCACGATGCGCTTGGACGTGGTGCCGCGCACGATGGAATCATCGATGACGATAACGCGCTTGCCTTTAACCACGCTGCGCACAGCAGAGAGCTTCATACGCACACCCTGCTCGCGCAGTTCTTGCGTGGGCTGAATGAAGGTGCGGGCCACATACTGGTTTTTGATTAGACCCATTTCGTTGGGCAGGCCTGCTGCTTCCGCATAGCCGGATGCGGCGGACAATGAGGAGTTCGGCACGCCGATAACCATATCGGCCTCCACCGGGGATTCGGCGGCGAGACGTGCGCCCATGCGCTTGCGGGCGGAGTGCACGTTGACGCCATAGATATCGGAATCCGGGCGGGCGAAGTAGATGTACTCCATCGAGCAGATGGCCAGCTGCGTGTTGTTGGTGTACTGCACGATCTTGTAGCCGTGATCGTTGACCACCACGATTTCACCCGGGCGAATGTTACGCACCAGCGCGGCGCCGACGACATCGAGTGCGCAGGTTTCGGAGGCGAGCACGTAGGCGCCGTTCTTCATCTTGCCGAGGGAGAGCGGGCGGAAGCCGTTCGGGTCGAGTGCGCCGATCATGGCGTCTTCGGTCATCAGCAGGTAGGCGAAACCGCCATGCACCGTGTTGAGCGCTTCCTTGAGCTTGTCCATAAAGGTGCGCTGCATCGAACGGCGAATCAAGTGCATCAGCACTTCGGTGTCGGAGTTCGAATGGAAGATGGCGCCTTCGTCTTCAAGCTTGCGGCGCAGTGACGGGCAGTTCGTCAGGTTGCCGTTATGGCACAGAGCCACGTCGCCGTCATGGAAGCGGAAGATGAACGGCTGGATGTTGTCCGTGGTGCCCGAGCCGGCCGTTGCGTAACGCACGTGGCCGATGGCGCAATTGCCCTTCAGTCGTTCGATTTCGCGCTCATCGCCGAACACCTGGGTGAGCAGGCCGAGTCCGCGATGACCGATGAGATGACCGTTATCGTTGGAGACGATGCCGGCACCTTCCTGACCGCGATGCTGCAGCGCGTGCAGGCCAAAATAGGTGAGTCGTGAGGCGTCGGGGTGGCCCCATACGCCGAAGATGCCACATTCCTCGTGAATGTCTTCGAGTTCAGCCGACAAGCCAAAGCTCCTTTTTCAAACAGGGGATTAACTATCTATCAACCCTACCAATCGGCGGCTACATCGCGTGTTGTGGGGTGGTGGAACTTGTTGGGGTTTGCGGACGCGGTTTAAGCACCAGATCAGTCAAGTATGAATAGTGGCTTAGGATTTTGGCCTTTCGCTGTTTGTGGTGGGTGGTTGTGGTGTGGGGTGATGCCGACGGGTAGGTTGGAAGCATGGATACCTCTTACCTGTTCACCGCCGCATTACCTGGTGCTCCACTTTGTGCTCAAGCGTGATACCGAATTGTCGGTGTGACGTGATCGGTTGACTTTCGTCAACGCAATTTGAAAGGCTCCGACGGTATTATCCGTCGGAGCCTTTCGTCGTATGAATCCGGTGCTTGTTTTTCGGCTTCGTCTCAGTGCCTGAAATGGCTGAAGAACTCGATGGTCTCGGGATCCTGCGACTCGTCCATCACCTCAGCGGGTGTGCCGTTCTCGGCGATGACGCCGTGACGGAGCAGTACGATGCGGTCGGCCGCTTCGTGGGCGAAGCTCATTTCGTGCGTGGCCATGAGGATTGTGGTGCCTTGGGCCTTTAACTCGGCAACCATGTTGAGCACTTCGCCGACCAGCATCGGATCAAGAGCGGATGTGATCTCGTCAAGCAGCAGCAGTTCCGGGTCGGTCATCAGTGCGCGCGCAATCGCCACGCGCTGCTGCTGGCCGCCAGAGAGCTGATCGGGGTAGGCACTGGCTTTATCGCGCATGCCGATGCGTTCAAGCAGTTCCATAGCGCGGGTTTCGGCGCGATCCTTGCTCCAGTGGTGAACCTTGATTGCGGCAAGGGTCACGTTCCTGAGCACCGACATGTGGGGGAAGAGGTTGAACTGCTGGAACACCACGCCGATACGTGCGCGAATCTTGTCCTGGTCGGCACGCGGGTCGGTGATATCGGTATTGCCCAGCCAAATCTGGCCGTCATCGACCTGTTCAAGCAGGTTGACGCATTTCATCAATGTGGATTTGCCTGAACCGGAAGGCCCCAGCAAAGCCACCACCTCATGTTGGTGAATGTCAAAGGAAATGCCACGCAGCACCTGCGTGTTTCCAAAGGATTTGCGCACGTCATCAAGACGCAGCACCGTCTTGTTGCTCACGGGGGAGTCACTCGCCTCGGTGGTGATATTGGTCATTTCGCTCATACCGTTCCTCCGCTGAGTTCGCGCTTACGCAGACGTTCCGTGTACCAGTCGTTCAGCAGGATGAACGGCACGCTCATCAGGATGAACAGCAGGCTGGCGACCACATACGGCGTGAAGTTGTAGGTGCTGGCCACGTCGATCTGTGCGGCGCGCACGGCATCCACCGCACCCAGCACGGAAATCAGGCCGACGTCCTTTTGCATGGAGATGAAGTCATTCATCAGTGCGGGCGCCACTTTGCGCAATGCCTGAGGAATGACGATCAGTCGGGTCGTCTGGCCGGAGGTCAGGCCCAACGAGCGGGCCGAGGCTCGCTGAGAAGGATGTACGTCGTTAAAACCGGCACGCAGCACCTCGGAGACGTAGGCGCTGTATCCCATTACCACTGCAATGGTGCCGAGTACCGAGGGATCGATACGGCCGAACAAGCCTAGGCCGGGAATGCCGAAACCGATTAGATACAGCACGACGATAATAGGCACGCCGCGCATCACAGTCGTGTAGATCAATGCCAGGATACGCAGCGGGAACAGAATAGGGGAGCGGCTGGTGCGCACCAGCGCGATCAGCGTGCTCAGAATCGCCACGCCGACCACTGCGACGAGCAGAACGCGGATGTTGAGCCATAGGCCGTCAAGCACATGGGGAAACGATTTGACGAAGTATTCGCCGGAGAAGAAGGTCTCCTTGACTCGTGGCCAGCCGGGGGAGAGCTTCAAGCCGATGACGATGACCACCACGAACACAATGGTGCTGATCAGACTGGTAATCGTCGATTGAATTTGCTGATGAACACGATATTGGCGTCGTTCGAGCTCGACCTGACTTACCTCGTGTCCGTCAGGGGCATTGTGCTGCCTGGTTTCGGTTGGTGCTGCGGTCATGTGATGAATGTCGCTCGCTTCCTGAATGCCGGGATGGCCGGGTGCCACAGGAAAATTCCCGCAGCGCCCGGCCAAGGTGTTGTGACCTTATGATGTAAGCCTACTTCACTTACTTCTTCAGTTCGGTCAGGTCGGTGGTGTACTCGGCCAGCCACTTGTCCTGAAGCTTCTTGATGGTGCCGTCGGCGTTCAGGTCATCCACTGCCTTGGTCACGGCTGCAGTCAGCTTGGAATCCTTCGGCAGCACGATGCCCATGCCGCTCTTGTCTTCGGAGTCAGGCAGACGGCCGAGCACCTTGGCGTCCTTGACCTGCTCGGACTGCACCATGTACACGCATTCCACGGTGCTGGTGACCAGTGCGTCGATCTGACCGGCGTCAAGTGCCTGAGCCAGTGCGGCATCATCATTGAACGTCTGGATGTCGTCCTTGATGTTCGCCTTGGCGTAGTCGTAGGCAAGGGTGCCGACCATGACGCCCACGGTCGCATCCTTCAGATCGGATACCTTGGTGGCGTTGGCGAACTTGCTGTCTTTCTTGACCACGACGGACTGGCTGTCGTTGTAGTAGCTGGACGAGAAGTCAACGGCCTTCTTGCGCTCGTCGGTGATGCCGAACTGCTGGATGTTGAAATCCCAGTCCTTGGCGCCGGGAGCGATGGCGGTGTCGAATGCGGTGCGGGTCCACACCACGTCGCTCTTCTTGAAACCGAGCTTGTCGGCCACTGCGTAGGCGACGGCCGCCTCGTAGCCCTCACCGCTTTCCGGCTTGTCGTTCATAACCCACGGCTCGTAGGCCGGCTGTCCGGTGGCGATGGTCAGCTTGCCCGGCTTGTACGTCTGCTGGGTGATGTCGTCCGAATCGGTGGAATTGGATGCGGTGGACTGGCCGGAACCGCAGGCTGCGGTGAACGACAGAGCCAGGATGCTGGCGGTGGCCGCAATGGTACGGACGATGTGTCGCTTATTGAACATGGGTTTCCTCTCCTCAAGTGCTCGTCATGCACACGGTTCAAACCGTGCTTGATGCATTCGCGCCAATTGTATGGCTATTGGGTTACAAAACATCGATATTTTCGGATGCTGGCTATCGCCATTGCTTATGGCCGACTAGAGCCGCGCAATCTGGCGCGTAAGCGGACGGATATCTCATATTGGCGCAGAGCGAAATGGCGTTCACTGTTCGAGTGTGAAGCCGTCGAATACGAATCCCGGACTGACCACACAGGAGACCAGCGCATCGCCCTGGCCTGGCACTGTGCGCTGCCAGACGCCAGCCGGTACGACCGCATGTCCCGATACGGTTACGTCGGCCTGATCGGTGGTGATGCCGGAACCCAAGGTGATTACGGTTCGCTTGGATTCGTCGGATTCCGGAGTCTCGTCGCTGCCGCCGAGCTCCAGTTTGACCGATGCCGGGCCATGCCACAGCCAGACCTCATCCGCATCGACCTTATGCCAGGCGCTGGCATCTCCCTCGGGCAGCAGGAAGTAAATCAGTGACGATAGCGGTCGGCTTGAGGCCTCATCCGTGTGCGGGGATTGCCAGTCACGCGTGTACCAGCCGCCTTCGGGGTGGGTTTCCAGTCCAAGGCGTTCCACTATGGACCGGGCGTATGGACTCATGTCTTGCAAAGCGACGCTCATAATGAGATCTCCTGTTCTTGGCGGGTTTGCTGGTTTTTGGCTTCTTGATATCAGGTCAGGTCAGCGGTGTCACCAGGCGTTGTTGTAGGCTTCGCGCCCGGATATCACCGTGGCTCGGTTCGTGCCTGCGCCGTGCCTCACCAGTGTTTCCAGCGTTTCTTCGATGCCGGCCGGAGATGATGTGTCGACGGGGATGTCGAAGAACGCGAAATCAGCCAATGCGCCCGCGTTGATTTGTCCAATGCGGTTGCGGCCCACGTGCATGCCCATGGAGGCGGCGCCGCCCAGCGTCATCATACGAATCAGGCGATGTGTCAGATCGTCGCTGGCATAGCCTTGTTCGCGGGCCAGGTCGTAAAGCATCGACACATCATCAAGCAGATCGAGGGTCGGCGTGCTGGAGAGCGAATCGGTGCCCACGCTTACCAGATTGCCTTCCTCGAGGTATTCGCGCACCGGTGCATCTTTGCCGGTGTTGGTAATGCGATTCGATCGGGGGCACAAGGCCACGCCCACGCCGCGCTGACGTAGAATACGCCGATCCTCGCCATTGGCCCACACGCCGTGTGCAATGTGCACATCCGGTCCAAGCGAGCCAAGCTGATCGACGAACTGGATGGCGGAGGCGCCTTTGCCCACTTCCTTGAGCTGCCGGTAGCTTTCCCAATCGTGGTCACTCCAGTCGGCCGCCGAATAAGTGGTGAGCACCGGCGGATAAGTGCCGGCCTCGAGCGGGGTCTCCGCCAGATGGATATGCAGTCGCATGTTCAGCTGACGAGCAATGTCTGGAAGATCAACGAACGGTTCGGACTCCAGCGTATACGGAGCATGCGGGCTGATGCCGAGGTTTGGCAGCTGCTCCTCGTTCATCCGGCGCAACTGCCGGATGAGCTCGGTGCGGCCCTTTTCCATCCATTCGTCGTTGTGCCAGCCCATTACCTCCCAATAAGCGATGCCGTGCATGCCCTGCGAAGCCAGCGCGCCGGCGGCGTCCAAATCGGTGACGATGTCTGCGGCGGCCGTCGTTCCCGATTCGACCATCTGGCGAGCGCCGTCCTCGGCCCACTGCTTCCATGGCTGGGTCTTCTGCGCCTCGGCGTACGCCTCGTTGAATGCCAGTTCCCAGGCGCGGAACCGATCGTAGGTGCCTTGCCCGACCTGCACCATGCCGCTGTACTGCAGATGAGTGTGCGCGTTGACCAATCCGGGGGTGAGCACCCCATCCCAATGCCGTTCACGGATGGTGCCGTGAGCCGTCATTTCCTGCTTCAGCGCCTCCAGCACCCAGCGGCGTTTACCTACATGAACCACGCGGTCGCCATGTATGGCGACCGCGCCATCGATGATGACGGGGCCCGTCACGGGGATGATGAGTTTGGCGGAATACAGTGTCACATCATCGATAAGCTCGGTATCGACGGTCGGCCAGGTGTTGTCGGTCATATTCTCCTCGCTGCGTTGTGTTCGGTGCCGTGTCTATGGCTATCGGTCGGCGTTCTCTCGGTCGTTTTCCGCGAATCTGGTCAGTCGCCAATTGTAGCCGTTGTCCTCCACGGCATGGCTGGCTCGGTATCCGCGCGCCTTGAGCGCGCTGGCGGCGATGCGCTGGTCGGTCGCTGCGTCAAGTCTGATAAGCGTGTGATCCAGTGTGCCTCGATGTTCCAGAAGATATGCGACGGCGCTGGCCTGTACGGCGAAGCTCAGATCCATGATCTCGATTGGATTGCCGCCTCCCACCGTGTAGTTCACGCCATCGCCGTCGGCGATTAGCGTGAGCGTTGGTCCGTTGGGAACATTGAGTTGCACGGTGTCCCTGTTGACCTGTGGGGTGAAGTCGCTTACCTCGTCCAAGGCGATTTCGTTGGCGATGCCGCCGATCACTGCGAGCGCCGCGCCCTCGTGCATTGCGCGCATGTGCTCAAGTGTGACCGTATGTCTCACGCCAGTGGCGGACACCACCATATCCGCGCAAGGGAGTGCCTCGTCAATGTCTTGTGCGGCGAAGCCGTCGAACACCGCTTTAAGTGAAGCCACTGGATCGATATCGCAGATGGTGACTTCGGCGCCAAGCGCGCGAATGCGCCGTGCGAAGCCTTGGCCGACCGGGCCGTAGCCGATGACGGTGACGTTCTTACCGTCGAATGCATGCTCGCCGAGAATGCGCTGCATGGTGGTCACGCATGTCTCCCCAGTGCCGTGGGCGTTGTCGAATCCGGTTTTCAGCACACTGTCGTTAACGGCTACGACCGGGTAGGTGAGGGCTCCCGCTTCCTGCATCTGCTGGAACGCGCGTACGCCACTGGTCGTTTCCTCGGCCACTCCAATGAGATTCGCCGTGAGTTCGGGGCGTTCGAGCGAGGCGAGACGGGCGAAGCTGGCACCATCGTCGATGATGATGTCCGGCTGTATTTCGTCCAGCAGGTGCAGGGCCGCCTCGTGCGCCTGTTCCGCGGTCCAGTCTCGGCTGGATTCGACCGTGATTCCTTCCCGGCGCAGCTGTTCCGCCACTCGGGGATCCGTGGAATCCGGGCCGCAATATACGCCGACGATTGCGCCGGCGGCCTTAAGCTTGCGCAGCAGAATCGCGGTCTTTGGCTCCAGTATCAGACAGACGGCAATACGAATGCCTGAGAAATCGACGCGAGTGGTGAGGCTATCCATGGTGTCACGTAATACCGGCATGTGCTGTTCCGCGTACTCCATTGCCTCCAGTCCGCTTGCCTTGCGCATATCGGTGATGGAATCGATGCTTTGTGTGCCGTCGCATAGGAATTCCTCGTTGTGCTCGTCGGTCATCGTGGCATCTTCGACGGTCATGCCCCATTGCTGGGCCTGAGACTTGATTTCGGCATGCTTCTGTGGCTCCGGAATCGCGAGTCGGGCTCCTGCCAGTGATCGATTCGTCTTCTGGGATCGGGCTGCCGCCCACGCTGCAAAATCGCTGTCTGCTGTAATGCTTTTCTTCATATTCCCCATGGTACGCATGCATGCCGCTGCTCCGCCGCTGCGCGTGTGGCGTGGGTGAAGAGCGTGCTTGGGCGCGTTGCGTGCGTCGACTTCGGCAGCTTCGAACAGGCATGTTGCATCGAACAAATGTTCGACTGTGTTGATATGCTGGTCGGGCCAGCGGTGGTAAGGAGGTGATGGCGATGGGCAGCGGAACGGTATCGACGCAACGCGAGCATACCTATATTGCCATTGATCTCAAGTCCTTCTATGCCTCGGTGGAGTGCGTGGCTCGTGGGCTCGACCCGTTGACCACGCATCTGGTGGTGGCCGATGAAACCCGCACCGATAAGACAATATGTTTGGCGGTCTCACCCTCGCTGAAGAACTATGGCATTCCTGGCCGTGCGCGGCTGTTTGAGGTAAAACAGCGCCTGAATGGAGTCAACATCGAGCGCGCGGTCCATGCTCCCGGCGGCCGATTAATCGGGGAGTCCTGCGATGCGTGCGACCTGGAACGCTCGCCGGGGCTCAAAGCCTCGATGGTCATCGCCAAGCCGCGCATGGCGCACTATCTGGAAATCAGCGGGCAAATATATGGCATCTACCTCAAATACGCCGCACCCGAGCACATCCATGTCTACTCGATTGACGAGGTGTTCATCGACGCCACGCCATATCTGCGCTCGCTGGGTATGGGGCCGCATGCGATGGCGCGAACCATCGTGCGCGAAATCCTCACCAAAACCGGCATCACCGCCACTGCCGGCATCGGCTCCAACATGTATCTGGCCAAAGTCGCCATGGATATCGTCGCCAAGCACATGCCCGCCGACAAGGACGGCGTGCGCGTGGCCGAACTGAATGAAATGTCATATCGTCGGCTGCTTTGGGATCATCGTCCGCTCACCGATTTTTGGCGGGTTGGGCGCGGCTATGCCAAGAAGCTCGAGCATGCCGGACTGATGACCATGGGCGATATCGCCCGATGCTCGGTGGGTCGTGCTTCGGATTACTACAACGAAGACCTGCTGTATCGCATGTTCGGTGTCAATGCCGAACTGCTCATCGACCATGCGTGGGGCTGGGAGCCGTGCGAAATCGCGGATATCCGATCCTATGAGCCAGGTGCGCACAGCATTAGCAGTGGGCAGGTGCTCACCGGCCCCGCCGACTATGCCACGGCCCGGCTGATCACCAAGGAGATGGCTGATGCGCTGGCCCTCGATCTGGTCGATAAAAGCGTGCTGACGAACCGACTGACGCTCGCCGTCGGCTATGACATCGGCAGTCTTGATTCGTCAAAGCTCGATTCGTGCGCTGATTATGCGATGAAACGTGCCGCTGAGCGGGCGGCGAAAAGCTATCAAGGGCCGGTGACCATCGACCGATTTGGGCGCAAGGTGCCCAAGAGCGCGGTCGGGTCGATTGGTTTGGGTGATTTCACCTCGTCGTCGGCACGTATTCGTGAGGCTATGACGATGTTGTACGAGCGCATTGTGGATTCACGCTTGCTTGTGAGGCGGTTGACCGTCATCGCCGATGATGTGGCCACTCCGGAGGAGCTGGCCGCCGGCAAACGCTATGAACAGCTCGACTTGTTCGGTGATGACGGGGCCCAATCGTATGGATCCGATTCCACCAGCGAAAAAGATGGAGAGCATGATATCCAGCGTGCGCTGCTGGATGTGAAACGTAAATTCGGCCGCAACGCCGTCATCAAAGCCATGGATATGGAAGACGGTGCCACCGGTCAGGACCGCAACCGTCAGATCGGAGGCCATCGCGCATGACCCTGCAAGAGACCCGTGCGTACGACGACATCATCAACCTGCCACACCATCAGTCGCGCAAGCATCCGCACATGTCCCGCCACCAGCGGGCCGCGCAGTTCATGCCGTTCGCGGCCCTGACCGGCTACAACCAAGTCATCGAGCAAACAGCAAAAAACGCCGAAACCGCCATCGCTCAGGCCGAAGCCCTGGAGCGCCACG
>ENA-OURU01004510-OURU01004510.1-human-gut-metagenome-genome-assembly--contig:-NODE-4510-length-10157-cov-3.822213_pt1 | contig 10157 bp, 8 predicted proteins | sample MGYA00242137_ERZ509064 | MGnify/ENA primary metagenome ERZ509064 (study PRJEB26280, sample SAMEA2338777) | human gut metagenome | biome: human gut; feature: human-associated habitat; material: faeces...
CGTCTTTTTTTGTCCTGCTGGCTCCAACAAAATTTCCCCCTGGATTTTGCATCGGGGAGCAGGCAGGAAAGTTTGGAAGGAGTGGTACGCCTGAAAGAGAAGAAACAGATCCCGTGGAGACGCTGGACCGGACAAGCGTCAAAAGAGATGAGATCCTGCTGGGAGGCAGTTTTCTATGGGGAAAACTGGGAGGATCCAGACTCTGGGGACAACAAAAGGGTGCTGAGTAACGAAAAATTTCTTGAAATCCCGGGGAAATGCGGTACAATGGTCTTATATGACAAACAAAGGAGGTCCCCCAATGTCCGATTGTCTGTTCTGTAAGATCGTCGCGGGAGAGATCCCGTCCAACAAGGTGTATGAGGACGAGCAGTGCTTCGCCTTCTATGACATCGATCCCCAGGCGCCCACCCACTTTCTGGTGATTCCCAAGCAGCATGTGGATTCTGCTGCCGCCCTCACTGAGCAGGACGGCGAACTGCTGGCTCATGTATTCGCCACCATTGCCCGTCTTTGCAAGGAGCTGGGCTGTGAAAATGGTTACCGGGTGGTAACCAATGTGGGGGAAGACGGCGGCCAGAGTGTAAAGCATTTGCACTTTCATGTGCTTGCCAAGCGCAGTCTTGCCTGGCCTCCGGGCTGATGTGTCATTGTCCTGTGCTGTGTGACCGAGAAAAAGGAGATATTTAATTATGAGCGAGACCTATACCCTGCATGTGGCCGGCCTGAGCCGGGAACTGCCGGTTTGTGCCATCAACGAGCATCTTTCCATCGCTGCATTCATCATGTTCAGCGATGTGGAGCTGACCGTTGCATGCGCCAAAGCCCTGCTGGAAAAGTGCCCGGAGTTTGATGTGATTGTCACTGCCGAGGCGAAAGGCATTCCTCTGGCCTATGAAATGAGCCGCCAGAGCGGAAAACTGTACATTCCGGCCCGTAAAGGCGAGAAGCTTTACATGCGGAATCCGGTGGTTGTGGAGGATCAGTCCATTACCACCAGTGCCCGTCAGAAGTTGGTAATTGATCAGAAGGATCTGGAAGCCATGAATGGCAAGCGGATTCTGATTGTGGACGATGTAATCAGCACCGGCGGTTCTCTGCATGCACTGGAAACTCTGGTTGGCAAGAGCACCGGCACCGTTGTTGGCCGTGCGGCTGCACTGGCAGAAGGCGATGCCGCTGACCGTACCGATATTATTTTCCTGGAAAAACTGCCGCTCTTCACCCACTGATCCGGCAACGCGAATGAGACGGGTTCTGGCAGCTTGCTGTTTTGTTTGGTTTGCCACCAAACTCATTGCCGTATATCTGCCGCCTGCGGCCCTCGGGCTGCTCGCGGCAGTTTTTGTATGCGTGTTTTGGTATTCTCTGGCGCTTGCGCGACGGGATTACAGTCGTCTGCTTCCATTGGTGGGGTTGGCGGCGATCCTTGTGCACACCCTGGTTTACAGTACGGTGGTAGCGCCGGTTTTTGCGTTGGCGGGAGAAGAAATTGACGCTCTTGTGGTTGCGGAACAGGTGGATCCCGGTTTTCAGGATGGAACGGTGCGCGGAGAATTTACTGTGATGGAGCTGAACGGCAGGAAGCTGCCGGTATGGAAGCGTTTTCGAATCTCTTCCGTGGCCATGCCGGAGTGTGAAAGGGGCGATCGGCTTCGTGGGCATTTCTCGGTGGAACTTCTGGAACGGGACGAATACTACTACGGCAACCTTGCAGATGGTGTACTCCTTCAGGTGGAAGGGGCAGAAAAACTTTCGCTTGAGGGGCAGAGCCATGCGCCGCGCTTTTTTCTGCGGGGGCTTCAGGAAACCCTTGCCCGCAGCTGCCGCCGGTATCTGCCTCAGGAACTGGGCGGAGTTCTTTCCGCCATGGCGGTGGGGGATAAAAGCCGCCTGACAGACGAGGTCACTGAAGCCTATCGGGCAGCTGGAGTTTCCCATCTGCTGGTGGTATCCGGCTTGCATCTGACTCTTTTATGCGGGGCCTTCCTCGGTAACCGCCCTTGTGGTGGTCGATTCCGGAAACAAAAGGCTCTGGCTGCCATGCTCCTTGTTCTTTGTATGATGGCGCTGGTGGGCTTTACCCCTTCGGTGACCCGGGCCGGTGTGGGTGCGTTGATTTTTTATACGGGAGCTTTTTTGTTGCAGCCTGCAGATTCCTTCACCTCACTGGGGATCGCTGCCGTGCTGCTTTCTCTGCAAAACTGCTATGCGGTTTGCGATCTGGGGCTGCAGCTTTCCTTTGCCGCCACGGTGGGGGTGCTCTGCGCAGCCAGAGTTTTCCCTCCTGCTCGGATGGATGAACAGGAGGAGCATCCCTGGCGCTTCCGGCTGCGGCGTGTATGCACCTCCTTGCTGGTGCCTTTGTTTGCTGCGATATTTACTCTGCCGCTTCAGCTGCTGCATGGATTGTCAGCCAGTGGAGTTTCGGTGCTCACCAATCTGCTGGTCATGTCTCTGGTCGGGCCAATCGTCTGCCTGGGGCTGGTCTGCGCGGTTACCGGTCTGATACCTGCTCTGTATGGTGTCACACGGGCTGTGATGCTGCTGGCCGGAGTACTGGTCAAATTACAGAATGCCATTGTGTTTTATATGGCTTCGCTTCCGGCGGCAAAGCTGGTTTTGCCGAAAGCATTTACTGTATTTGCGGTGCTTGTTTGCGGGGCGGCGCTCTGGTATGCCTGGCGGCTGCATCGTCTGCGCTGGGCAGTACCGGTGCTTTGTGCGGGGCTTGTGCTGTCGGCTAACTTATACGGTGCGCTGACACAGGATGTGGTCACAATTCGCCTTTTGGGCAGTACATCAAGCCCCTGTGCGGTAATTGTTTCAGAACAGCAGGCGATGGTTTTGTTTCGTGGCGGAGAAAGCAACCGCCAGCAGGTACAGGACTGGTTGGATGTTCAGGGGATAGAGACGGCAGAGCTTTGGGTGGATCTGCGACAAAATCCCGGCGAGCTGAATGTTCCGGGACGTTTGATTTACACAGAGGATCTGCCAGAAGGGCAGCAATGGATCGAAGAATTTCACGGAATTCGACTTTCGCTTCTCAACCAGAGTGGAGCAAATCTTGCATTGCTGGAAATCAGCGGTTATCGTGTGGCTATGATCACCGGTCGGCTGGAAGCAGGTACGCCATTGCAGGTTGATCTTCTGCTTGCGGGCGCTTCCAATCCCGGCATGGTAGACCCGGTACAGGTGCTCACCGCCAAATCGTATGACTGGCACGCCGAACAGCCAGATGTCCACTGGAAATACGCACCCTTGGGCGGTACTGTTTTCATCCGCCCCGGCAGGGCAATCACATTTGAGGGGGTAACCAATGCTGCATAACGAACAAAAACAACAGGCCGCGTTGCAGAAAGGCCTGCCGGTTTTTTACTACTATTCTTCCGATCCATTTCTTGCCCGTGCCGCCGCAGAAAAAACGGCAGCGGCTTTGCTGCGGGAGGAAGGGGAGAGTACCCGACTGGATGGCCCGGCGCCCACGGTGGAGGAGCTGGTGATGGCAGCGGGAACCATCTCGTTTTTTGGAACCCGCCGCATTGTAGAGCTGCCCATGCTGCAGCCCTCAGCCTACTCGGAAAAAGACATGGCGGAATTCTGTGATGTGTTGGCCAGCACCGAGAATGCGGTGTTTGTGATCCACAGTGTTTTTTCAGAGGAGCGGGGCAAGCTCAAACTGTCCAAACAGGCCAAAAAGCTCATTGAGACCTGCGAAACGCTGGGATACGCCGCAGAGGTAGCGCATCCCGGCGTGCAGGAGCTGCGTCGAATGCTGCGTCAGCGTGCCGAGGGCATGAACACCGCCATGAGCGAAAGTGCGGCCGGCCTGCTGCTGGAACGCTGTGGTCAGGATCTGTTTCTGCTGGAAAATGAGGTGGATAAACTGGCTGCCGCCAGTGGTTATACCGAAATTACACCGGGCCTGATTGTGGAGATGAGCACCCAGAATCTTGAGGCAGACGTCTTTGACATGATTCGCCTGATCACCGGTAAAAACGCCGCCAAAGCCTGCGAAAAGCTGAACACCCTGCTGCGGCTGCAAAACGATCCGATTGCCATCACGGCAGCCATGATCGGCAGTTATGTGGATCTTTACCGGGTCAAGGCCGGTCTGGCGGTAAAAAAGAGCTACGGCCAGGTGCATAAGGATCTGGGCTATAAAGGCAGCGATTACCGGCTGAAAAAATCTGCCGAAACCGCCGCTCGCTACACACTGCCGCAGCTGGAGCAGTGCCTGGAGATTCTGCTGGAGCTGGACCAGGGGCTGAAGGGCTCTCCGACAGACAGCGCTGTTCTGCTTCAAACCACACTTTGCCGTCTGGCAGCCGCGGGGGTAACACGATGAGTGAAAAACTTCGCATTCAGCAGGTGATCGTGGTGGAAGGCCGGTATGATGCAGCGGCCCTCAGCGCAGTGGTGGACGGTCTGATTATCACCACCGATGGCTTTGCCATTTACAAAGACAAGCAGACCCAGTCTCTGCTGAAAGAGCTGGGCCGTCAGCGGGGCGTGATCCTGCTTACCGACCCGGATGCAGCGGGCTTTCGCATCCGGAACTTTTTGTCCAACCTGATCGGGCACGAATATGTGAAGCAGGCCTATGTGCCTGCCATTGCAGGCAAGGAGTCACGCAAGGCGGTTCCCGGCAAGGAAGGTCTGCTTGGTGTGGAAGGTCTTCCGCCGGAGGCATTAAAAAAGGCCCTTCTGGATGCGGGGGCCAGTGAGACTGCTGCCCGCAGCGGTCGGGCCATTACCTACACCGATCTGTATCAGTGGGGGCTTTCCGGCACGGCCGGCAGTCAGGAACAGCGGTTTGCTTTTCTGCGCAGGCTGGGCCTTCCGCCCCGTCTTTCCAAAAAAGCGCTGTGTCAGGTGCTCAATCAGTTGTATACCTACGAGGAAGCCCAGGCGTTGGCTGAACAAATCGAAGAATAAACAAGAGGCCCGGGGCCACGCGAGGAGTAATTTGCTCCTTTCGCGGCCCCGGGCCTCTTGTTTTATTTCAGTTTACCTTCCAGCAGCTGCTGATTCCACCAGGGCTTTTCAGCCTGAAAGCTGCGTCCGCTTACCCCCTGCAGCAGGGGATTGGTCAGAACGGGGAAGGTGAGCTGCCAGGCACACAACGCCTGATATTTCAACTTCAGTTCCCGGTTGGCGGCGTTATTGCCGTATTTGCTGTCGCCCAGAATGGGGCATCCAATGCTGGCCAGATGCGCCCGAATCTGGTGTGTCCGTCCGGTAATCAGTTCCACCTGCAAAAGCGCCAGACGGCCGCTCACCGCAAGGGTTTTATACCGGGTTTCGATCTCCTTGCCGCCGGGCATTGGACGCTCGCTCACCCGTACCAGCCCCTTGCCTGCATCCTTCACCAGATATCCCTGCAGGGTAGCCTGCTCGGGACGGGGCCGTCCAAATGTAACACACAGATATTCCTTGCGGATTTCCCGATCCCGGATCAGATCGATCAGCAACTGTTCGGTTTGCAGATCCTTTGCGATCAGCACAAGCCCGCTGGTGCCGGTGTCCAGCCGATGGCACAACGCAGGTGCCGGGCCCTTTCCGGGTTCCCATCCATGCTCTCTGTGCAGATAAAGCATGGCCCGGTTGATCAGTGTATCCGGCTCGGTGTCGTGGATTACGGGCAGGCCGGCGGGCTTATCCACCAGAAGAATGTGTTCGTCCTCATAAACCGGCTTTGCAGCGAATCGGGCACGCAAAAATGCAGGGCCCTGAACAGCTGTCGGATTGAGCTGCTCCTCCGGCAGAAACAGCCGGATCTCGTCTCCGGTCTGAACCCGGGTGGAAAGGGGTTGTTTTTTGCCGTTCAGTTTGATTTTGTTTTCCCGCAATGCCTTATTTAACCTGCCAAAGGTCAGGGCAGGGAATTGCTCCGTGAGGTATTTGTCCAGCCTTACCGGGGCAAGGCTTTTCACAGAGATAATCTTCATGAAAGAACCTCCAGATCCTTACACTGACCGCTTTCGTTATACAGGCAGTGCGCATCGTCAATTTCCAGTGTGACCATCAGCCAGCCGGCATCCTGATCACTTACTTCAAGAATGGGATACACCCCGCCCTCACCATCGGAAAGAGCCTTGGCTCCCTCCAGCTTCTGGCGGGTAAAGGGAGTATCATAGAAAAGAACAACCCTGTTGGCATCCTCCTGCCGTCCGATACTTTCCAGATTCAAACTCAAAATACCGTGATCCCAGAAGTCATCGGAGTAATCGGCCAGATGCAGCGGATAATTCTCACTGAATTCCATTGCCAGCGGATGGGTAAACTCCTCCAGTCCGGGGGCGACCACATAGACAAGAGGAGAACGGGTTTCGTCGCCGGTTCGCTGGTACAGTACCCCGCACCAGGCACCCTGATCCTGCGCCGCCTGTGCCACAGCCAGGAAGGTTTCCTCCTGTTCGGTAAAGAAGATGCAGTCCTGCGGCATTGCGCCTTCAGTAATGGCCTGTACAAATTCCTCCTGCCGCTGCTGGGCCTGAGCTTCATCATAGCGGGCAGTAAAAGATGTGTCGCTGCTGGTCATCTTCTCATCTGCAGTGTAAATGGCCAGGCTCAGGCCGGTGGTTTTCAACGGACCCAGTGCCACCAGATGCTGGTAGCGACCCTCGGTTGCATCCAGCAGTGCTGCAAGGCTGCTGTCTTGCTGGCTCAACAGGTTAGATCCCGCATCCGAATAGGGACGGAACGAACCCGCCTTTTCCAGCAATGCCGGGCTTAAATCCACCAGCTGTACAAGGCACAATACCCCGATCACAGCAGTTTGTACCCATTGTTTCTGGTATCGGGTCAAGCGGATCAGTGCAGCTACGCAGCAGGTAAAAATCAGGTAGTATACCGGCCAGAACAGACGCCCGCTGGAGCGCAGAGTGGTTGCCAGCTGTATCACAAACTGGGGCAGGGGAATCCGGGCAAGCACAGCGCCGTTGGCGGTAATCACATTGCTGACCGCAAATACTGTCAGGCAAAGCACAACAAACAGCAGTCCAAAACGATTTTTCAGGCATTTGAGGATGCTGGATCGATGCCAGCGCAGAACAACAACTGCAACTGCCACGCTGCATAAAAGCATCCCAAGGCCAAGATAATTGAAGCCGTCGTAGTTCCCCAGTGTCTGATTCTGGGCGGGCAGGAACAGGCTCCATTTGCCCATACCACGGCTGACCGGGTTCCAGAGCGCGTTCAGATTCATGCAGAAATGCCCATACTGTACGCCGCTTCCTCCGGATGCGGATCCTCCGCTGAACAATCCGAACAGCCAGCCCACCAGTGCGGTGCATCCAAGATTGGCCGCGAGCAGTGCGGCAGGCTTTGCAAACTGTTTGTGAAACACCGCATGTTCTACAAAAAGCGCAAAAGTAAGCGCATACGTCATGGGGGCAAAATAAGGGTGAATGGCCAGCGTCAGGCAGTTCACAGCGAACAGCCCCGGGTAGAAAAACCGGCCTTCCCGCCGCCCGCGAATGTAATAATACAGTGCTGCCAGAATCAGGAACTGCGCGGCCAGCGCAGTATGGCGAAACGCCCGCTCCAACAGAACAGGGCTAAAAACAAAGGGAACTGCGCCAAGCAGTACAATGGGCGTTCTGCGGCTGAACAGCCCCACCAGCAGGCAGGCAAATCCTCCCTGCAATACAAAGCAGAGCAGCGTGAACAGCCCGAAATACTGGAACACAGAGGGCAAAAAAGGTTCCAGCAGCCGAAAAAGCGCAGCAAACAGCGGGATGGAGTCGGTAAATGCCACGCTCAAACCAAAAGGCCAGTTGATGCGATCCGAAAAGCAGAAGGGGATTGAAAGCTCAGACTGCCGGTAGAACATCCAGCCCGCATAATGCTGCTGAATGTCCGCCTCAATGTATCCACCGCGCAGCCAGGCATCGTTTGTCACATCCAGTGGCGAAAGTCCATACAGCAAAAAGAATACCGCTGCGCCCAAAAGGCAGCCAAGAGCAAACAGCCGCCGACGCTCGTTTTTTTCATAACCAGGCATTTGAATCAAAGCCACGTCCTTTCCGTTCCTGCAAACCCCGACATAAAAGAGATTTGCGCAGGCATGGTTGCTTTGTTTATTATAAACGATTCCCCGCTAACCTACAATTCCTTTGTTGGAATCGAAGGGCTATCCCATCGGAAAACATTGACAACGCAATGTATTTGGTGTATTATAATTAGGCTTGCCGCTGTGGCGGAACTGGCAGACGCAAGGGACTTAAAATCCCTCGCCCCAATAAGGCGTACCGGTTCGATCCCGGTCAGCGGCACCAAGCCGGAGCAAAGGTTGCTTTGCTCCGGCGTTTTTTGTATCCGAAGAAGGAAAAAGCTCCCTGCCGTTATTTCGGCAGGGAGCTTTTTATCTGTTTGCCATCATACAGAACGACCTTGTTCAGATAACCTTCTTGCTGCGGAAGGAGGCACTATCGATTAACACCCCAGTAAATCAGAGCGAGCATTCCAGGTCCGGTATGCGCACCGATAATGGAGCCGATATCCGCTTTCACAATCTCAGCGTCGGGGAACTGTCTGCGAACGGATTCCTCCAGCTGCCTTGCCCCATCCGGGCAGTCGCCATGACCGATCGCAACTGTTTTTGAAATTTGTGGATCCCAGCCCCACTCCATACGCGCAAGCTGCGCATGAATGGCCTGTTTACGGCCACGGGGCTTTTCCGCAACGGCCAGCTTGCCCTCCTGATCCACATGAAGCAGCGGCTTGATTTGCAGTGCAGTACCCACAACAGCGGCGGCAGAGGATACACGTCCACCATGTTTCAGATGATCGAACACATCCACCGTAAACCAGTGGCATACCTGCTGGCGATGCTCCACAACCCAGTTTTGAAGTTCCAGAATGGAAAACCCCTCTGCCTGTCTGCGTGCTGCCTCCTGCACCAGAACTCCTTCGCCCAGCGAAGCGCACAGGGTATCGACACAGAGGATCGTTCGGTCGGGATATTTCTCCTTCAGCTCGTTCAGGCAAAGCCGGGCAGATTGAATGGTGCCGGACATTCCGGAGGTAAAGCACAGATACAGTATATCCTTTCCGCTTTGCAGGCAGGGCTCAAAGTATGAGCGGTAAGTGTCGGGATTGATCTGCGAAGTTGTCGCATAGTTTCCGGTTTTCTGCATCTGATAGAATGCCTGCACGGAAAGATCGCCCTGAGGGCCGTATGTATAGATACGGCCCCCGATTTCCACATTCATGGGGATCATCTCCACGGACGGCAACCGTGCCATCATACCGCTGCTGAGATCCGCTGTGGCATCTGTGAAAATCTGATAGCTAGACATAAATCATTCTTACTTCTTGCAGCCGGAGCAGCCATGGCAGCTTGAACATGCGTCCCACAGCTTGTCCGCAGTATCTTTCCATGCCTGGGCATAGGGAGTGGTTTTATCACACAGATGATCTACACTCTCCGGGCTCTGATAGTCGGTGCTGACGGCTCCGGTCTTTTTCACCATGGCGCGCAGTGCTTCCGGGTTTTCCAGCATGGGGCAGGGGCGAAGCATATTTTTGTTAAAGGGCTGATTGTCATGATACGCCATGAACAACGGGCTCTTAAGCGCATCCAGCAGGCTGGTGTCGTGGATATTGCAGTTGGAATAATGAATGAACACGCAGGGCTCCACATCGCCCTTTGCGTTGATGTGCAGATAGTTGCGGCCACCGGCAATGCATCCGCCCACATACTCGGCGTCATTCTGGAAGTCCATCGAGAAAATGGCTTTTGTCTGCCGGAAGGCACGAATGCGGCGGTAGACTTCTTCCCGCTGTTCCGGAGAAGGAAGCAGTTCGGTGGCGGCATCGTTACCTACCGGCATGTAGTGGAAGAACCAGATAAACAGCGCGCCGCTGTCAATAATCGAATCGAAAAACTCCTCACTGGTAATGTCGGTATAGTTATGGCTGGTATAGCAGGTGGAAATACCGAAGGGCAGCTTGTGCTTTTTGAGAAGGGCCATGGCATTCTGCACCTTTTCATAGGAGCCTTCGCCGCGGCGGGAGTCATTGGCGGATTCGAATCCCTCCAGCGAGATGGCAGGTACGAAGTTTTTAACTCGCAGCATATCCTGACAGAACGCTTCATCAATCAGGGTACCATTGGTGAAGGTGAGGAATTCGCAATCGGGATGCATTTC
>ENA-OURU01004511-OURU01004511.1-human-gut-metagenome-genome-assembly--contig:-NODE-4511-length-10157-cov-3.005246_pt1 | contig 10157 bp, 6 predicted proteins | sample MGYA00242137_ERZ509064 | MGnify/ENA primary metagenome ERZ509064 (study PRJEB26280, sample SAMEA2338777) | human gut metagenome | biome: human gut; feature: human-associated habitat; material: faeces...
GTCATATCCATAATCGAAAAACAAAGTTAAGACAATTTGGATAAAAATGAAATTTATTTTCTTGACGTAAGTATGAACGACAATTTTATTGATGTTTTTGTAATTCATTGTATTTTAGGTAGTTATTTTTAATAAATAAATTTGCAAATTAACTAAAAAAATTTATTTGCAAAAAAATGCAAAATTTAGTGTAGTACCCCCCACCCTTATTCATATTATATATAGAACGTAAACTGAAACAGACATGCAAGACGAGGTAATATACCGGTATTTGACCGGAACGTGCACTCCGGACGAGGAGAGACAAATGAAGGAATGGTACCAGCGTGATCCTGAAAACCACCAGCGCGACATCGACCGGGTCCGGTTCATTTTTGAGGGGATGCTGGTCCATCAGGTGATTGGAGCGGCGGAGAAACCGCCTCAACGAATTTGGACACCTCGCAAAGTGGCGCGATGGTCGGTTAGTATAGCAGCTTCTCTACTCCTTTTCGCTGGAGGATTGTATTGGATGCGATCACATACTTACAAGGAGATGGCGTCTCAAATCACCTCCTTTGAGACTCCTGCCGGCCAGCGTGTGAGTCTTGACCTGGCCGACGGCACGCATGTATGGCTCAATTCCGGTTCGAGGATCGAATATCCGGTGGTCTTCGACCGCCGGATACGCCGGGTGCGGATCTCCGGCGAGGCGATGTTCGACGTAACGCATGATGCGGACCGTCCCTTCATCGTCGAGACCTTTGCCTCCCGGATTGAGGTGCTGGGTACGAAATTTAACGTCGTCGCAGATGAATCGCGTTCCTTGTTTTCAACCACATTGCTGGAAGGCAAGGTGAAGGTGTCGTCGGGCGACCAAAACGTGATTCTCCATCCCGACGAGGTGGTCAATCTCATCAATGGTCATCTTCTTGTTTTTCACAACAACGATCCTGTGGCCATGCAGTGGCCGGAGGGCATTTTGAGCATGAAGGGGATCTCTTTCGAGGAACTGATGGCCAAATTCGAACGAATATATGATGTCAAGATCGTGTATGAATGCGAGAAGATTCCGACGATCGAATTCGCCAGCGGCAAGATCCGCATTTCGGACGGCATCGATCATGCGCTTCGGGTGTTGCAGCATGTGTCGGATTTTACCTATGAGCGTGATGAGGAGCACAACATCATTCGTATAAAATAGAAATAAACTTGCGATAGAATAACGTATTGTATAATTCGGGAAAAAAGAGTGCCTATGATAAAATGACAATGAGAACCTGAAACCATTGATTCTCTGGAAAAAGAAAGCCTGCGGATCTGCATATCCGCAGGCCGGTAACAGAGAATAAAACTAACCTTACTACATCTATTACCTTTAATTTCACAAAAGTATGAATAAAACGAGATTCTGCCAAATCCGGAATCTGTTTGAGGTCATTCTGCTGATGTGCTTGTCTCTCCATATCCGCGGAGCGCAGGCGCAGACCGCCCGTTTCACAATTCATATGGAAAATGTGTCTATGGAACAGGTGGTCCATGAAATAGAGAAGCAATCGCGCTATCTGTTTCTATTCAATAAGGACATCGACAGTCGGCGTATTATCGTATCGGTGGATGCCGAAAATCAAACCATTACACAAATTCTTCCCGGTCTTTTCGAAGGGACAGGACTCGACTACACAATTGAGGGTATGTCGATTCTTGTAACGAAAAAAACGGATATGTCGGGAGATCCGGTATCTGTCCGCGGCAAAGTGGTGGATCCTCAAGGCCAGCCGATTGTCGGGGCTTCGGTCATCGTGCGCGGCACAACGGTCGGGGTTTCGACCGACGCAGCGGGACGTTTCAAGTTGGAGGTCCCGGCCCCGGTGGCTTCCCGGGTGCTTGAGATCAGCTATTTGGGGTACGAGACGGCTCATGTGGCTGTCGGCACCCGCACACGCTTCGACATTACGCTGCGCGAGGCAGCCTCGGAAATCGAGCAGGTCGTGGTTACGGCCTTGGGCATCAAACGTCAGGAGAAAGCCCTCTCGTACAACGTCCAGCAGGTGGCACCGTCGGACATCACGATGGTCAAGGACGCCAACTTCATGAATTCACTGACGGGCAAGGTGGCCGGCGTGACGATCAACGCCTCGTCGTCGGGTGTTGGCGGCGCCTCGAAGGTGGTCATGCGCGGTACGAAGTCAATCCTCCAGTCGTCGAACGCTCTCTATGTGATCGACGGCATTCCGATGAACAACGTCGGGGGCGGAGGCGGCACGGAATTCGACTCGCGCGGCGCGACGGAGGCCATTGCGGACCTGAACCCCGAGGACATCGAGTCGATCTCGGTGCTGACGGGCGCTTCGGCGGCGGCTCTTTACGGGTCGAGTGCGGCGAACGGCGCCATCATGATCACGACGAAGAAGGGGCAGGCCGGACAGTTCAAGGTGACCTATTCGAGCCAGACGGAGTTCCTCGCGCCGTTCGTGATGCCGGAGTTTCAGAACCGCTACGGCACGGGCAGCTACGGATCGGTGTCGGGATCGCCGGTTTACAGTTGGGGCCCGAAGCTGAACGACGCAGCCCGCACGGGTTATACGCCGGACGAGTTCTTCGAAACGGGCCACGTCTATACGAATGCCGTGACGCTTTCGGGTGGTACGGAGAAGAACCAGACCTACTTTTCGGCTGCGGCGGTCAACTCCGACGGCATCATCCCGAACAACTACTACGACCGCTACAACTTCACGTTCCGCAACTCGACGCAGTTCCTCCGGGACCGGCTGCATCTGGATGTCAGCGCCAGCTATATCGTGCAGAAGGACCGCAACATGATCAATCAGGGCGTCTATTCGAACCCGATCGTCTCGGCCTACCTCTTCCCGCGCGGGGATGATTTCGAGGCGGTGAAGGTTTTCGAACGGTGGGACGAGGCGCGTCGGATCAGCGTCCAATACTGGCCGCAGGGCGAGGGCGGCGACCTTCGGATGCAGAATCCCTACTGGATCGCCTACCGCAACCCGCGTGATACGGACAAGAAGCGTTACATGGCCTCGGCGGCGCTGTCGTATGACATCCTGCCGTGGCTGAACGTCAGCGGCCGCGCGCGCATCGACAACACCAACTCGGTCTATACGCAGAAACTCTACGCCTCGTCGAACACGACGATCACCGAGGGCAGTTCGCAGGGCCACTACACGGAGATCACGAATGCCGACGAGCAGATCTACGCCGACGTGATGGTGAACGTGAACAAAACGTTCGGCGAGGAGTGGTCGCTGGTGGCGAACGTCGGCGCCTCGATCAACGACGTGCGGAGCCGCGAGCTGTCGTACCGGGGTCCGATCCGCGATTCGGGCGTTCCGAACCTCTTCACGGTCTTCGACCTCGACCGCGAGAAGTCCCGGGCCCAGAAATGGGGCTGGCAGGAGCAGACGCAGTCGCTCTTCGGTTCGGTCGAAGTGGGGTGGCGGTCGATGCTCTATTTGACCGTTACGGGCCGCAACGACTGGGCCTCGCAGTTGGCCGGGTCGCCGCAGAAGTCCTTCTTCTACCCCTCGGTGGGCCTTTCGTGGATCCCCACGGCGACCTTCGACCTGCCGGATGCGTTCACCTATCTGAAACTCCGGGCGTCGTTCTCGTCGGTGGGCATTCCCTTCCCGCGCTTCCTGACGACTCCGACCTACGCCTACGACGAGACCACGCAGCAGTGGTTGCCGACGACCTTCCGCGAGATCGGCCAGCTCTATCCCGAGCGGACGAAGACCTGGGAAGTGGGTCTCGACGCCCGGCTGTGGAACGATCTGCGGCTGAGTGCTTCGTGGTACCTGGCCGATACGAGCAACCAGACCTTCCAGCCTACGGTCTCCACCTCGTCGGGCTATTCGAGCATGTACGTCCAGACGGGCTGTGTGCGCAACACGGGTGTCGAGGCGTCGCTGGGTTACGGCCACACGTGGCGCGACTTCTCGTGGGACACGAACGTCACCTTCACCTGGAACCGCAACGAGATTCTCGACCTGATGGATGGCATGTGCGACCCGATGACGGGCGAACCTTTGAAGGACCGTCTCGAAATCAAGGGACTCGGCAAGGCGAAATACATCCTCAAAAAAGGCGGCACGATGGGCGATCTCTATACGACGTCGAACCTGAAATACGACGAGAACGGCTACATTCAGGTGGACCGCAACGGCAATTTCGTGACGACGGACGTCGGCGAGGAGATCTACCTGGGCTCGGTGCTTCCGGACTACAATCTGGCGTGGCGCAACGACTTCTCGTGGAAGGGGGCACATCTGGGTATCCTCTTTACGGGACGCATCGGCGGCATCTGCTACTCGGCCACGCAGGCCAACATGGACCTGTTCGGGGTTTCGGAGACCTCGGCTGCGGCACGCGATGCCGGAGGCGTTTTGATCAACGGCCGTGAGATGGTGGATCCGCAGCGGTGGTACGCGGCGATCGCCTCGCAGTCGGGACTGCCGCAATACTACACCTATTCGGCGACGAATTTCCGTTTGCAGGAACTCTCGGTGGGCTATACGCTACCGCGGCGGTGGTTCCGCGATGTCTGCTCGATCGACGTCTCGTTCGTGGGCCGCAACCTCTGGATGATTTATTGTAAGGCGCCGTTTGATCCCGAGGCGATCGCCTCGACGGGCAACAACTACCAGGGTATCGACTACTTCATGGTGCCGTCGCTGCGCAGCCTGGGTTTCAGCCTTCGTGTCACCTTCTAAAACCGAAAACGTATGAAACGAATCCAACATATTATCAATGCGCTTTTCGGAGCTTTGCTGCTGTTGTCGTGGGGCTGCACGGGGGATTTCGACGAGATCAACCGCAATCCGAGCGAGGCGACGAACGAAGAGCTCCAGCGCGAGAACTACAAGATCGGCACCAATATCCGGGGGCTTCAGAATCTGGTCATTCCGGTGCAGGAACACCGTTATCAGTTCAACGAATCGCTTACGGGCAACGCCTTTGCGGGCTACATGGGCGAGACGCCCGACGGCTGGAAGGAGAAATTTTCGACCTTCAACCCCTCGGCCGACTGGCTGAAATGGCCCTTTGTGATCGTCATGCAGGAGGCCTATCCCTATTTCCGGGGTGTGATCAACAACACGGACGACGAGGTGGCCATCGCCCTGGCGAAGCTGTTCCGCGTGGCAATCATGCACCGCATGACCGACACCTACGGTCCGATTCCCTACTCGAAGGTCATCGAGGACTCGGCCGAGTCGCTGACGGTGGCCTACGACACGCAGGAGGAGGTCTACATGAAGATGTTCGAGGAGCTGGACGAGGTGCTGGCGGTGCTTCACGCCAACGAACAGCTCTCGGCCGACGCCTTCCGCAAGTTCGACTATGTCTACTACGGCGACATCCTGAAATGGATCAAGTACGCGAATTCGCTGAAACTGCGCATGGCGATGCGGCTGTCGTATGTGAAGCCGGACGTTTCGCAGGCGAAGGGCGCCGAAGCGATTGCCGACGGGGTGATCACGGCGAATGCCGACAATGCGATGATGCACGCTCCGGAGAACCGCACGGCGCTGATCTACAACGACTGGGGCGATCACCGCGTAGCGGCCGACATCATCAGCTACATGAACGGCTACAACGACCCGCGGCGCGCCGTGATGTTCACGCAAGGGTACTGGAACAAGAAGAGCGACTACTACGGCATCCGCGTGGGCATCGACCCGCGGGACAAGTCGACGATGGTCAATGCCTTCTCGAACCAGATCGTGAGCAGTTCTTCGCCCTACCTGTGGTTCAACGCTGCGGAGGCGACGTTCCTGCGCGCGGAGTGGGAACTGCGTTGGGGCAGCCTGGATGCCGCAAAGGAACTCTACGAAGATGCCATTGCGCTGTCGTTCGAGGAGCGCGGGGCTTCGGGCGCCGAGAGCTATGTGACAAGCACGGCGAAGCCCGCGAAATACATCGACCCGATGTCGGAATATTCGGCGGACGCTCCGGCAAGCGACATTTCGATCGCCTGGGAGGCGGGCGACACGGAGGAGGTCCGCGAGCGGAACCTCGAACGGATCATCACGCAGAAATGGATCGCGATCTTCCCGCTGGGGATCGAGGCGTGGTCGGAGTACCGGCGCACGGGCTATCCGCGGCTGTTGCCCGTTGTGGAGAACAAGTCGGGCGGCACGGTGGATTCGCGCTACGGACTGCGGCGCATACCTTATCCGGTTGAGGAGTACACGGAGAATCCCGTACACCTGCAGCAGGCCATCGAGATGCTCGGCGGCCGCGACAACGGCGGCGTGCGGGTCTGGTGGGATGTCAAACCTTTACAATAACGGACTATGAAAAAAATCGGAATATATCTCTCTATTGCGGCGCTGTTGCTCACCGCAGGGTGCAGCGACTGGACGCAGATGGAGCCTGTGGATCAGCAGCCCGTGCGGCCTTCGGAGCAGAATCCCGAACTGTGGGCGCAATATACGGCGGCGTTGCGGGCCTATAAGGCGAGCGACCACACGCTCGTTGTGGCGAGCTTCGAGAACGGATCGACTACCCCCACGAGCGAGAAAGATTGCCTGCGCAGCCTTCCCGACTCGCTGGATGCCGTCTCGCTGACCAATGCCGACCACTTCTCGGCCTACGACGCCGAGGACCTGGCGGTCTTGAAGGAGAAGGGTACGCGGGTGCTCTACTTCGTGGACTATGCGGCGCGGAGTGCCGAATGGAAGGACCTCGCGGCGCTGACCGACTACCTCGACGGGGTTGTGGCCCGGGTGCGCGAACTGGGTCTGGACGGCTTTTCGTTCTCGGGGCTCCCGTCCTACGGCGACGAAGCCTCGCAGACAGCCCAACAGACGGTAGCGGCGCTGTTTCTGGAAAAGTTCGGAGCCGTGGCCGGGCCGGGCAAGTCGCTGACACTCTTCTTCGAGGGCGACCCGCAGTTCCTGACTGCGGAACAGCGTGCGAAGGTCGATTATATTGTGCTGGACACCCGGGAGACGGACAACGCCAGCGACTTGAAGCTGCAGGTCCTGCGGGCCCTGGAGATGGAGAACGTTGCGGCGGACCGGCTGCTGCTGGGCGCGATGACCGAATATGAGTTCCTCGATGAGGACAAGACGGCCTCGGATGCCATTTCGGCCCTTGCCCTGCGCATTCCGGAACTCGGCCCGCTGGGCGGATTGTGTATCTATGATGCGAATACGGACTATTTCGGCAGCGAAATTATCTACGCTTCGACTCGGGCCGCCATCCAGTTGTTGAACCCTGCAAAATAATCCAGCCATGAAACGAGTGCAAAAATATGCTTTGGTGTTCCTTGCGACGGCGGTAGCCGCTGCGGGCTGCAAGAATGACGAATATGACAATCGCTCGCCATTTGACAACGTGGTTTACCTCGATGTCGCCGAGGCGGACGCTACCCAGTTGACGACCTTCAAGAAGACGCTCCCGACGCTCGAACGCGATTTCTCGGTTGTGATGAGCTATCCGGCGTCGCAGGATGTTCAGGTAACAGTGGAAGTTGAGCCGGCTCTTGTCGCCGATTACAATGCATGCAACGGAACGTCGTGGACCATGCTCGACGCGGCGTATTACGAACTGGCGGAGAATACCGTGACGATCCCTGCCGGAAAGACCATTTCGGATCGGCTGTCTCTGCTGCTCAGGAATCTCGACGGGTCGGGCGACGTGGCCGAACTTCCGATCGACGAAACCTATCTGCTCCCGGTTACGATCCGCAGCGCGAGCGGCGGAGTGTCGCTTCTCGGGAGTTCCGCGACGGCCTATTACGTCGTGAAACGTTCGTCGGCCATTACCTCGGCGGCGTCGCTGCGCGACAACTGGATCAACTTCCCGACCTTGGACAAGGCGGGTCCGCAGAGCGACCTTTTCAACAACCTCACGGCCGTGACCTACGAGGCCATTATCCGCGTCGACGACTTCTCGAAACACTCCGAGATTTCGACCATCATGGGTGTCGAGAACTACCTCCTGCTTCGTATTGGTGATGCTGCATTCCCTCGCCAGCAGTTGCAGTTCGACGGTACGGGTGATGCAGCTGCAACGCCGGGCTTCGGCAAGTTCCCCAAGAAGGACGAATCGAAACTCCTGAACGCCGGCGAGTGGTACCACGTCGCCGCAACGTACAGCTACGCCACGCGCGAGGTCTGCATTTATGTCAATGGCAAGTTGCAGAGCCGCGGTACAGATCTCGGCAATCCCGCCTCGACGCCTTTCAACCTTGCGGGCCGGGCCTTCTACGACCTCTATTTGCAGAACCCCTCGCAGTACGAGCAATATAAGGGCTGGGGCAATTTCCGGCAGTTCTTCCTCGGGAAGTCCTACGACGACACGCGCCAGTTGAACGGCGACATCACCGAGGTCCGCGTCTGGAACGTGGCCCGCAGCGAGCAGGAGATCTGGGAGAACATGTACGACGTCGACCCGCAGACGCCGGGTCTGATCGGCTATTGGAAATTCGACGAGGGAGAAGGCAACGTCATCCGCGACTGGACCGGCAACGGCAACGACGGCGTGGCGGAATTCGATCTCGAATGGCCCTCTGGCATTGAGGTGCCGCAACTCAATAAAGAATAATCATGAAAGGGAACATTATGAAACATACAGGATTTATTCGATTGTTTCGGGGCGCTGCGTTTGGATGCGCAGTAACCCTGCTCCTCGCTGGCTGTACGGAGGAACCCATATCGTATGGAGCCGGACAGGAACCTGATGGAGAGGCGCTTGAAACAGTTTCCGGGACCTTGCGGAGCTGCAAGTCGCTACGGGACCGTATCCCCGTGCGCTTGGTCGAAGGATATGAGGACGATGTAGCCGATCAGGTCTACTACAGGCTCAATACGACGACTTCGCAGCCGGTGACGGTAACCGTGTTGCCCGACCTGTCATTGGTCGGAGCCTACAACGATGCCAACCAAACCAGTCTCCAGCCTTTGCCGACAGAGAATGTGTCGATAGGAAATGGTGGTACGCTGACTGTGGCAGCAGGGACTGCGGTTTCTGACCCGCTCGATGTTACCTTCTCGGCTGATGGACTGGCCCCGGGAACTTACTTGTTGCCGTTGGCCCTCCAAACCGATGCGGATGCCGCCGAAGGGCAGGCTCTCTACTACGGCATCACCGTCCGAGAGTTCGATGAAAATCTGTTCCAGCAGGGAGACAATTCATGGGAAATTCCGCTCGATACGGAGTGGATGACGGTCTTCTATGTCAATACCAGCGAGGTGCAAGCCCATTATGCAGATTATGTGGCATTGGAAACAGTACAGAAAGATGAATTTAAGACCACAACGCAGGCTTCATTAGGTAATATTATTGTGCTGCGAATTGCTCAGGTAGACTACGATGCCGCATCGCAACGGGTGATTTTTGCTCCGACTTCCGATCTCTTCTATACGTTGGAACATTCCGACAAGTATATTGCCCCGATGAAGGACAAAGGCCGGAAAATCTGTGTCTGCATCGAAGGTGCCGGCAAAGGAGTCGGTTTCTGCAACATGACCGATGCGCAGATTGCTGACTTCGTGGCACAGGTTAAGGCCTTTGTCGAAACCTACGACCTCGATGGCGTAAACCTTTGGGACCGCGGTACCGGTTACGGCAAGGAGGGCATGCCTGCCATGAACACCTCTTCCTACCCGAAACTCATCAAGGCAATGCGCGAAGCTATGCCTGACAAATTGTTGACCGTGGTGGACCATGAGGCCCCGACCGACTATTTCTGGGATACCGCGGCTACGGGCGGCATCGCCGTCGGCGACTATATAGACTATGCCTGGCATGGCTATGTTTCAGAGGATGAACCAATTGTATTTTGCGATCCATATAACCATTCATCTATGTTTTCGCAAGTGCATCCCCGTAAAGCCATTCCTGGATTGGATAAAAGTTGTTACGGAACGGTCAATGTGCCATTTTATCCAGAAGGATCTGAGTTAATTTGGATTTATGGATGTTGAACACGATTATGTGGGGGTTAGAAAGATCTAATAATATAATTGTTTTTGATGATTTAGCACTTCCTGCTGCAAATATTCAAGAGTCAGGATGTACAGGTATGATAGGTGCATTTTATATGTGTCTTCAATATGATGAAACTCTAAGTGAAAAGTGTTTGTATTATGTTATGACTCGTATTCCAGGAGTTTATAGAAACAGTGAGAAAAATTATGACACATTTGCAA
>ENA-OURU01004513-OURU01004513.1-human-gut-metagenome-genome-assembly--contig:-NODE-4513-length-10154-cov-3.721854_pt1 | contig 10154 bp, 7 predicted proteins | sample MGYA00242137_ERZ509064 | MGnify/ENA primary metagenome ERZ509064 (study PRJEB26280, sample SAMEA2338777) | human gut metagenome | biome: human gut; feature: human-associated habitat; material: faeces...
TCGCTCAAGCTCTGGTTCGACAACGACAACTACAACGAGAAGATAGTTGAGCTCTGGAACGCCAAGTATCCCGACATCCCGCTCACGGTCGAGAACGTCGGCACCACCGACTCCCGCACCAAGATCGAGCTTGACGGCCCCACCGGCATGGGCGCGGACGTCTTTGTGCAGGCTCACGACGGCGTAGCGATCTCCGCTCAGTCCGGCAACATACTGGAGATCGACCTCTTCTCCGACGAGATACGCTCCGAGTTCGTTGAGAACGCCATCAACGCCGTGACCTATGATGGCAAGATATACGCTTTCCCGCTGTCCATGAAGACCATCGTTATGTTCTACAACAAGGCCCTTGTGGACACCCCGGTCGATACCTGGGCGGAGATGAAGGAGTTTGCCGCCGAGTTCAACGACCCGGCGCAGAACAAATTCGCATGCCTCTGGCAGGCCGTCGAGCCCTACTATGCCCATGGCTTCCTCGGCGGCTACGGTTACGACCTCTTCGGGCCCACGCATGACGACCCCGACCAGTTGGGCTGGGACAGCGCCGAGGCGGCCGAGGGCCTGGCCTTCTACAAGACGCTGCAGGAGGACGTCTACCCCGTCGCCTCCGCCGACGCCACCTGGGATGCCATGAACACCATGTTCTCCAGCGGCGCGGCCCCCTACGTCATCACCGGCCCCTGGTCCATAGCCGACTTCACCAATGCTGGCATCGACTTCGGCATCGCCCCGCTGCCCAAGATGGACAACGGCGTCCGGCCCAAGACCCTCTCCACCGTCGATACCGTCTGCGTCAGCGCCTACACCCAGTATCCCAAGGCCGCCATGCTGCTTGCCCAGTTCATCGCAACCGACCCCGACTGCCTCCAGCTGCTCTATGAGACGAGGAACGAGCTGAGCGCCAGCATCGAAGGCCAGAAACTCGACTTCTACGCCAACGACCCCTTCATGTCCAGCATCGCCGTAGCCGTGAACGACGCCCTGCCGCAGCCCTACATTCCCGAGATGTCTAACGTCTGGGCCCCGTATCAGAAAGCTGTCATAGCGGTCTGGGATGGGCTTCAGACTCCCGAAGAGGCCCTTGCCGCGGCAAGCGAGGAATTTTACAGTTCGCTCGTAGTAACTGAGTAATCCCCTCCAAACGGTTCGAGCAAAAATCCGCACGCCCTCTCCCGGCCCGGCCGGGAGAGGGCTGAAAGGAGCGTAAAATGCCTCACAGAAGTCAAAAATGGTCAGCCGGGCTGATGAGCGCGGTCATATGGGGCTCAGGTCAGCTCTGGAACAGGCAGTACATAAAGGCGGCCTTCTTTTTCCTGGCGCAGGTGGGGCTTATCGTCTCGCTTCCGTCGATGATACACGGCCTTTGGGGCCTCATCACCCTCGGCGAGACGGAGATGATAATCGAAGGCTCCAAGGTCACTCCGGGCGACAACTCCATCATACTGATGATACTCGGAATTGCCTGGGCGATCATAGCTGTTGTCTTTGTGCTGATCTACATAGGCTGTGTTTCAGACGCTGTCCGCGACCGGGGCAGGATAGAGCAGGGGCAGCACCTTCAGGGAACGAAGGAGTGGTTCCGCCGCTTCCGCGACCGTTCCTTCCCCTATGCCATGCTCATCCCCGCCGTCATACTCATACTCCTTTTTGTTGTCGTCCCCATTCTCTTCGGCTTCCTCATCGCCTTCACGAACTACTCAGCTCCGCACTATCTGCCGCCGCGCAGTCTGGTGGACTGGGTGGGCTTTTCAAACTTTGCGGATATGTTCCGGCTGCCCATGTGGAACGACACCTTCTGGGGCGTCCTGGGCTGGACGCTGCTCTGGAGCGTCATATCCACGCTCAGCTGCTATTTCGGCGGGCTGGGCATGGCCTGCCTCGTGAACAGCCGCCGCGTGAAATTCCGCAAATTCTGGCGCACCATCTACATACTGCCCTGGGCCATACCTGGGCTCATCTCCCTGCTCATCTTCCGCAACATGTTCAACGGCCAGTTTGGCCCCATAAACACTTTCCTGCGCTCTGCAGGGATCATATCTCAGAACATACCCTGGCTCTCGGACGCGACGCTGGCCAAGCTGGTCATCTTCGTCGTCAACTTCTGGCTGGGTTTCCCATACTTCATGACCATGATGTCCGGCGTCATGACCAGCATCTCGCCGGAGCTGCTGGAGGCCGCGAGGATAGACGGCGCTTCGCCAAGGCAGGAATTCCGCCGCATCACACTGCCGCTCGTGCTCTACTCCACCGCGCCGCTGCTCATTATGTCCTTCGCCACGAACTTCAATAACTTCAACGTCATCTACTTCCTGACGGACGGCAACCCGATAAACCCGAGCTACAAGTTTGCGGGCTCGACAGATATCCTCATAACCTGGATATACAAGCTCACAAAGGACAACCGCCAGTTCCAGATGGCGGCGGTCATGTCCATACTTGTCTTTGTGGTCATCGCCACCATATCCACCTGGAACTTCCTGCGCACAAAGTCTTTCAAAGAGGAGGACATGATGGGATGAGCAACTCAGCTTCAAATCTGCCCGCAAGGCGCAAAAAGTTCAGTGCCCGGGACGTCTTCGCCACCTTCGGCGTCTACGCGCTGCTCATTTTCATGGCGCTGCTCGTCCTGACGCCCATCGTCTGGATAATAGGCGCGTCCTTTAACCCCATGAGCAGCCTGCTCTCGGCCACGGCCTTCCCGGAAAATCCGACAGTGCTTCACTATGTTAAGCTAATCAAGGAGACAAAGTTCGTCTACTGGTACGCCAACACGCTGAAGATAGCCCTCATAAACATGGCCATCTCCGTCGTGCTCACGTCCATGACCTCCTATGTGTTCTCCCGCTTCCGCTTCAAGGGCAAGCGGGCGGGGCTGCTGTCGATACTCATATTGCAGATGTTCCCCAGCTTCATGGGCATGATGGCCACCTACAACATACTCTGGCAGCTGAACCTCCTGGACACGCACTTCGGCCTCATCCTCACCTACGCCGCCGGGCAGGTGCCCTACAACACCTGGCTCGTCAAGGGCTACCTCGCCAACATCCCGCGCAGTCTCGACGAGGCGGCAAAGCTCGACGGGGCCTCCAACCTGCGCATCTTCACGCAGATAGTGCTGCCGCTCATGAAGCCCATCCTCATCTTCGTCGCGCTCTCGCAGTTCATAACCCCGTGGATGGACTTCATCTTCCCGCGCATGATACTCTCCAGCCCGGAGAAAAAGACCCTCGCCATCGGACTTTACGACATGATAAACGCCAACACCAACAACAACTTCACCACTTTCGCCGCCGGCGCGATACTCGTCGCTGTACCTATAACCATTCTCTACGTCTGCCTGCAAAAATACCTCATCCAGGGCGTCACCGCGGGCGCCAACAAGTCCTGAAATGGAATACCGCTTTGGAAACTGCCGCGTGAGCGTCCTTACCGAGCGGCTGCTGCGGCTCGAATACGACGAGGACCGCGTCTTTGAGGACAGGCCGAGCCAGTTTGCGCTTGACCGCCGTTTCCCGGAGCCCTGTTGCAGCGCAAAGCTCCGGGGCGGCCGCCTCGATCTGCGCTCCGACGGCTGCCATGTCATTATCGGCGGCGGGCTGGAGTTGGAGGCCCTTACGGACGGCCTGAGCTGGCGCAGCGGGCAGAAATTGAACCATTTAGGCGGCACGGCCCGGACGTTGGACAACGCCGACGGGGCCATAGAACTTGAGCCCGGCATCTTCTCAAGGGAAGGCGTCGGGCTCCTTTCGGACGACGGTCTGCTCTTCGGCGCGGACGGCGAGCTCCAGCCGAGGCGGCCGGGGACGCGGGATATCTATCTGTTCCTGTACGGCAGGCAGTTTGAGCGCGGCCTACGAGATTTTTACCGCCTCAGCGGCCGTCCACCGCTTCTTCCCCGCTTCGCCCTTGGCAACTGGTGGAGCCGCTTCTGGCCTTATACAACGGAGGAATACCTTGAGCTCATGGAGCGCTTTGCCGCCGAGGGAACTCCCTTTTCCGTGGCCGTGCTGGATATGGATTGGCACCTCACGCGCGTGCCGGAGGGATACAGCGGCTGGACAGGTTACACCTGGGACCGGGAGCTCATCCCGGAGCCGGACAAGCTGCTGGCGCGCCTGCACGGGCTGGGCCTGCACGTCTCGCTGAACCTGCACCCGGCGGATGGGGTGCAGCCTTTTGAGGAACGTTACGATGAAGTCGCAGAGTTTATGGGCGTCACCGGCGGCGAGACCATACCCTTCGACCTCAACGACCGCCGCTTCCGGCGCGCCTACGGCGTGGCCCATCAGGTGGAACTTGCTGTCATAGAGCAGCAGGCACAGGGGGCTATCGGGGTCACGGTCGAGGGCCTTGACCCGCTCTGGCTGCTCAACCACTGGCACTTTCTCGACGCCGCCCGCAGGGGGCGCAGGCCGCTCATCCTCTCGCGCTATGCCGGCCCCGGCTCACACAGGTACCCCGTCGGCTTCTCCGGGGACACGATAGCGAGCTGGGCCTCTCTGGACTTTCAGCCGCACTTCACCGCCGCTGCGGCGAACATAGGTTTCGGCTGGTGGAGCCATGACATAGGAGGACATATGGGCGATGGGCTCAGGGACGAGGAGCTTGCCTGCCGCTGGCTGCAATTCGGCGTGTTCTCGCCCATCTGCCGGCTGCACAGCACATGCAGCCCAGACGCAGGCAAGGAGCCCTGGCGTTACTCCCCTGAGATCGCAGAGATAATGCGCCGCTTTCTCGCCCTGCGGCACAGGCTGTTGCCCTATCTGCACTCCATGAACTGGCGCAGTCACCTTGAAGGTATACCGCTGGTCAGGCCGCTTTATCACGCATGGCCTGATCGTCCAGAAGCCTACGAGTATCCCAACGTGTATGAGTTCGGCTCGCAGCTGATAGTTGCCCCAGTGACCGCGCCCGGCGCTGGCGAGAAGCGCGCCGCCGAAGTACGTCTCTGGCTGCCCGATGGCCTGTGGTACGACTTTTTCACCGACGAAGTGTACGAGGGCGGACGCAGGCTCACACTGCGCTGTCCGCTCGAACGCATACCCGTTTTCGTCCGTTCCGGAGGGATAGTCCCAATGCAGGAGCCGGACTGCACGGAAGATTTACCGGAGCGCATGACTTTGCACGTTTGGCCAGGTCAAGGCCGCTTCAGGCTGTGCGAGGGTGAGGAGCTCTGCCTTGAAGCTGCAATATACCAGAACGAGTCAGGCGTATACATCAAAGCCCGGTCAAGCCCTCCGGGCAGGAAGTACATCATCATCCGGCATACGTCCGGGAAAACTACGCTCAAATGTGAGGAGGGATATTGAAAACCATAACAGGATAAACCTTGATCGCAGATGGGAAATGTCATGAAAGGCAAGCTGCCGGAAAGGAGAACCAAGAAAGAGAAAAAACGCATTCTATCTCTGCTGCTATCCCTGCTTCTTATCACCGCGCTGCTCCTTACACCCGCTGGCGCACAGGGCTTTAACACCGAGCTATTATCTGTTACACAGAGCACTATTACCGACGACTACCTCGGACCTGTCACACCGAAGGATGTAATCTATCAAATAATAACTGACCGTTTCTACGACGGCGACCCGACAAACAACATTCCAGCAGGCTTTGACCCGGACCTGTTTGACGGCACCGGTACCGACATCCGACTCTATCAGGGCGGCGACTGGCAAGGCATAATCGACCAGATACCCTATCTTAAGAGCATGGGCATAACCGCGGTCTGGATCTCCGCGCCCTATGCCAACCGCGACCAGGCGACCCATGACGGATGGACAAGCTACCACGGCTATCATGCCAGGAACTACTTCACGACCAATAAGCACTTCGGTACGATGGCTGAGTTCGACGAACTCCAGCAAGAGCTGACGGACGCCGGCATTAAACTAGTCATAGATTTTGTGACCAACCACTCCAGCGACAGCCGCTACGACGGCAAGATATACGAGCCCGACCGGAACGCTTCCGGCGAATTCGTCTTTGACGCCGCCGGTGAGCCGGTGGACTACAACAACGACGGCACAACAGAAAACCTCGTGGCCGACCCCAACAATGACACGAACGGTTGGTTCCACCACCTCGGCGACCGTGGCACGGACAATTCCACCTTTGGCTACCGCTTCAAGGAGCTGGCCTATCTCGCTGACTATTCCCAAGAAAATGCTGCCGTAGCAGAATATATGGAAGATGCGCTCAACTTCTGGGCAGAGAAAGGCATCAGCGGCATCCGCCACGATGCTACGCTCCATATGAACCCGGCTTTTGTCAAGAATGCAAAGGATGCTGTTGACTCCGAGAATGCGCCGATCACCCACTTTGGCGAGTTCTTCATAGGCAGGCCGGACAGCAAATACAGCGAGTACGCCAGTTTCCCGGACAGGACGGGCGTCACCAATCTGGACTTTGAATTTTACAACTCTGTAAACCAGACCTTCGGCAATTTCTCGCAGTCCATGACAGACTTTGCGAATATGCTCGAATACACTGACGACGACTATACATACGAAAATCAGTTCGTCACCTTCATCGACAACCACGACGTCACCAGGTTCAGATACGTGCAGTCAAACGACAAGCCCTTCCACGCCGCCATCGCCGCGCTGCTTACGTGCAGGGGCACTCCCAACATATACTACGGCACCGAGCAATACCTGAGTGCTCCCGACAGCGGAGCGGGTCGCATTTACATGGGCGCAGTCTCCGATTTCGAGTCTACTACCGCCACCCAGCTCATAAAAGCGCTGTCCGATCTTCGGCAGGAGAACGACGCGCTGGCCTACGGCACGACTGACATCCTGTATTCCTCAAACGACGTGGTGGTCTACTCCAGGCAGTTTTACTCCAAACAGGTGATAGTTGCAATAAACCGTCAGCCCGACCAGAGCTTTACCGTACCCGCACTCAACACCACGCTGCCCAACGGCACTTATAATGACGTACTCAACGGCTTGCTGTACGGCGAGAGCGCGACTGTCAGCTCCGGTAGCCTCCAGAGCTTCACTCTCGGCGGCGGCGAGGTCTGCGTGTGGTCGTATAACCCCGATCTCGGCACCGACACTCCCAGAATAGGCAACGTTATCTCGACCATGGGGCGAGCTGGTAATACCGTATACATTTACGGCACAGGTCTTGGTGGGACACCAACAGTCAAATTCGGTGACGCGACAGCCACTGTAGTTTCTGCTTCCGATGAAATGATAGAGGCCATCGTTCCCGCCAATGCCGCCGCCGGTGAGAACACGATAACCGTGACCAAAGGTTCGAGCGTAAGTAACGGTTTTACTTACACAGTACTCTCTGGCGACCCAAATCAGGTCATCTTCCATGTAAACGCAAGCACTAACTTCGGTGAAACCATTCACATCGTCGGCTCCATACCCGAACTTGGAAGCTGGGATACCGATAAATGCACCGAAGCCATGATGTGTCCGAATTACCCGGAGTGGTTCCTGCACGTCAGCGTACCCGCGGACACAACTTTCTCGTTCAAATTCATTAAGAAAGATGCAAACGGAAATGTTACTTGGGAAAGCTGCGAGAACAGGGTCATCACTTCCTCCAGCAGCCCGGCCGGCACCATTGATACGCCGGTATACACCTGGGGAGTAAATTACACTTGACCGAGCAAAACAGGGGTCAGAGTCTGCAAGCAGATCCTGACCCCTGTTGTTTTTTACGCCTCTTGGAACTCCATATCCGTCTCCGCGTCTCCCAGCAGCTCGTCGAGCGTGAGCTGCTGGGAGAGCCAGTCGGCCTTCTTTTCCTTCGGCACGATGACCGGCATGCGGTCATGGATGAAGCTGATGCCGTCGGCGGCTTTGCGGGTGAGGATGGTGAAGCGCGGCAGGGCTCCCGGCTCGGGCTTTGTATAGAGGCCGCCGAGATAGAGCAGCTCCTTGCCCCTTGGCCGGATGGCGTACTTCACCTTGCCGTCCGCGCGGTGCTCCCACTCGAAGTAGCAGCTCGCCGGGATGAGGCAGCGGCGCAGCTGCGCGCTCTCGCGGAAAAGCTGCTTCTCCGCCGCAGTCTCGCTCCGAGCGTTTATGACGAGACCGCCGCCACGGCGCTCAAAGCCCCAGCGCATGGGGAACACCGCTGGCTTCAGCTGCCGGCTGTTTGCGATGACCGCTGCCGTGTCCGAGGGGAAGACCTCGCCGGTCTTGACCTCGTCAGATTTGCGCTTCGCTTCAGCTATAAGTTCAAGCAGCTCGCTGCTGCTCTCAGGCTCCACATAGTATCTCCCGCACATCAGCTCTCCCGCCTTTCCACAAACCAGCGCCCGTCCTCGTTGAACAGGTAAGTCTCGCTGCGGCCTATCCTCACCGTGTACCTCGTCCCGGCCCCGCCCGCCTTGAGGCTTGCGGCCCGGCGCATATCCAGCACGCGGTCTATGCCGTAGACCCGCCCGTCCTCCCAGGTTATCGACAGCGGCATGATACGCCCGTCCGTGTCGAAACGTGCGTCCACGCCCACATATACCTTTGCCCTGTTTTCGGACATTATACCTCACCTCAGACTGCTTTGAAATACCCGACCGGGTGTATGACGTGGTCGTCCTTCGGGCTGATGTTCCGCAGCGTGGGGTCGCTCACGCACACGGCCCGGCCCACGCAGTAGTGCCCGAAGCGGCGGCGCAGGTCGTCCACCGAGCGCTCCAGCCGCTCACGCTTTTCCTGGCGCTCACTGTCCTCGAAGATGCTGCACTGCACCGGCGTCGAGGCCGGGAGCAGGTCCGTCGCCCTCACGCCGATGGAGCGCAGGGGCTTGTGCCAATCCCAATTCTCGCGCAGCAGCCGCATCGCCGCCTCGTGCAGCGTTGACGAAAGGCAGGTCGGCGATTCGAGTTTGAGCTGACGCTCGAAGGACGCAAGCTCGTTGTCCCGGATGTGTACCTGAACGCCCCGGCAGAGGAAGCCGGACTCCCTCATGCGCTCGGCCACGCTCTCACAGAGCATCCAGTAGACGATGCCCGCGTCCTCGTCACAGCAGAGGTCCCGCGGCGTGGTCGTGCTGTTGCCTATACTCTTTATGACCGCCTCGTCCCCGGCGCGGGCGACGGGAGAAGTGTCATATCCAGTGGCGAAGTCGTGGAGGATGAGGCCCCACTTGCCGAGGAAACCGCGCAGCATCGAGGGCGGGGCCGCGGCGATGTCGCCTATGGTGCGGATACCGCGCAAGGCCAGCTTGCGCTCCGTCGCACGGCCCACGCCGAGCAAATCTGAGGCGGGCAGCGGCCAGACCTTGTCGCGGTAGTTCTCCGGCGTGAACACGGTGACGGCGTCGGGCTTTTTGTAGTCCGAGCCGAGCTTGGCGAAGATCTTGTTCCAGGACGCGCCGACGGAGACGGTGATGCCCAGCTCAAAATTTACGCGTTCGCGTATCTCATTAGTAAGTGTCTCCATCCCGCGCTCGCAGAACTTCTGCGTCCCGGTGACGTCGCACCAGACTTCGTCGAGGCCGAAGGGCTCAACGAGGTCGGTGTAGTCGGCATAGATCTCGCGGGCCATGCGGGAGAAGCGCAGGTAGCGGTCAAAGTGCGGCGGCACGATGTGCAGCTCCGGGCATTTCTGTTTTGCCTGCCAGAGCGCCTCGCCAGTTTTGACGCCGTAGCGCTTGGCGATCTGGTTTTTCGCCAGTATTATCCCATGCCTCGCCTCAACGTCCCCGCCCACCGCTACCGGCAGGTTCCGTATAGACGGGTCGTAGAGGCACTCGATGGAGGCGTAGCAGGCGTTCATGTCAATGTGCAGCACCGAGCGCACGAACTCACATCCTTATGAGATAGTAATTGCATTGTAACTCTCTTGTGCAGAGATGTAAAGAGGAAATAATATCTCATCAAGATATTGTTGAGAGCAAAAAGAGCCGGGACAGATAATCTGTCCCGGCTCAAAACCAAGCATCCGCAGGATGCGCCGCCGCACAGTATGTGCGTTCTCCGGGGCCTCGCCCCGGCAAGCATTTTTCGGGAGTGTCCGGACACGGACATTGCTTGCTGGTACAATAACCTCGTAAACGGCGGGGTTGCAGCCGTCTTGGCCGCGTGGTACGATTCAGGCAAAAGGCGGGACGAAAGTGGCAGAACTGCTTGCTGGGTTTCTGCGGAATTACCCTCTTTGTAGACAGTCCGTTCATCCCGCGGGAGTCTTTTC
>ENA-OURU01004517-OURU01004517.1-human-gut-metagenome-genome-assembly--contig:-NODE-4517-length-10149-cov-2.773430_pt1 | contig 10149 bp, 8 predicted proteins | sample MGYA00242137_ERZ509064 | MGnify/ENA primary metagenome ERZ509064 (study PRJEB26280, sample SAMEA2338777) | human gut metagenome | biome: human gut; feature: human-associated habitat; material: faeces...
ATCATGCAGGAGGCGCCGTGCCTTATAGCAGTGCTTAATACAAATCAATATACACCATTTGCAAGCATCGAGAGAGAAAAACGGATCGTAGAAATTTGCGATTCGCTGTCGATCGGTGCGGCTGTTGAGAATATGATATTGACAGCGACCGGATATGGATTAGGCACATTATGGATTGCCAATACCTGCTTTGCCTATAATGAGCTGATAGAATTTATCGGAACAGACAACCAGCTGACAGGAATTGTTGCCGTTGGAGCTGCAAATGAAGCTCCGCCGAAAAGGCCACGAAAAGCATTAAGAGATGTTGTCGAGTATAGATAAAGAAATCTTAGAGAAATTTTAAACTGCCAAACAACGAAGAGATAAAATTCATATTGGAGATGATCAGCTTTGAAGAAAGCATATGAGCAGGAAATAGAAATGTGAAACCGGGTTTTTGAGGAATGTATACCGGTGGATCTGAGAAATCTGGATTTAAAGGTGGAACCCATGTTCGATGAAGCTTTGAAGTTATTTGCTGAAAAAAAACGAAAATTTTGGATTTTGGGTGTGGAACAGAACTCGTTTGATGGAGTGATCCTGTCCAATGTTCTGGATGTAATGCCGAAGGACATATCAACAACCGTGATCGATGATCTGGAACGGGTGCTGAAGATTCGCAGCAAGAAGCCGGATACTGAAAGAGAGTGTCCGGCTTCTTTTACGAGGTGCGCCAGATGGCGCACTTTGCAGATAGATATAAGCTTCTGGGAGAACGTTTTATTTCTCACGGCAATATTCCCGGATCATTTCCAAAAAATCCCTCGCATGCTGCGGCAGATACCGGTTTTTCCGATAGGCGGCGATGGTAGTTGTGAGAGCCGGTTTATGGCCGACGGAAAAGCAGAGGGCGCGGTTTCCGGTGTACTGGTTTTCATGGTGGAAATAGCTCTCCGGGGCGAAGGCAGCGCCGACGCCGTCCATAGCCAGATGGATCGACATAGAGGAGTTTCTCGTGTGGAGAGAGACCGGTGGATTGATGTTGTACTCTTGAAAGAGATCCAGGGAGATGCCACCGGTGTTCTGGTCCGGGTAGAGGAGAATGAAGTTTTCCTCTTTTAATAGGGAAAGATCCAGCCACGGGTAGCGGAAGCCGGGGCGGGTGATGGCTTTTGCGGCGAGAGGATGGTTTTCATGCAGGATCAGAACGATCTCCTCGGAGCGTAGGATCTGGTAGTCCATGGTCTCGGGAAATTCATGGATATTGTAAAGGGTCAGGTCGATGGATGAGGTCTCCAGACTGTTCTCCGCAATGAAATTTACTGCTTCCATGATATTTAAGGTCACATAGGGGTATCGTTTATGAAACGGCGCCAACATCGGTTCGATCAGCGTGCTGCCCATCATGATCGGCACGGCGATGTTTAAACGGCCGCGCTGGCGGTGAGCGATATCGTCGTATTCCTGCATCCACTCATCGCCGCAGGCAACGATCTGTTCGGCGTAGTGGAGGTAGCGTTCACCCATGTAAGTCGGGTAGTAGCGGTTTTCGTGGCGGCTGAACAGCGGAGCGCCGAGACGTTCTTCCAGGTTCTTTAAGTACTTGCTCAGGGACGGCTGGGAGATATAAAGGGATTCGGCGGCTTTGCCGATGCTCTGGTGGCGGGCGATCGCCAGGATATAGCGGGCTTCTTTTAATTCCATACAGGGCCTCCTCATAGCTTTACTGCATAAAAATTATAGATAATATGTATTTGACGTATAGTATATCACTTTTTATAATGAATGTAAAATATAAGTGTAATTGATGAAAAAACAAATATTTATAAGAAACACTAATTAAAATTTATTACGCACAGTTAAGAAAGGGGCAAACCAATGAAAAAGAGCAGTGCATGGTGCATGCTGGTTCCGGGACTGGTGATCTTATTTCTGTTCCTGATGATCCCGCTGCTTCGCGTTCTGGTTCCAAGCGTGTTTACGGGGGATTACCCGTTCAGCGCGTACGTGGACTTTTTTAAGGACGAGTATTACAGAAAGATCTTTTTGAGAACCGTGAAGATCGCGGTCATCACCACCTTTGTCTGTATGGTGGGCGGTATCCCGACGGCGTATTTCATCAGCCGCTGTGATAAGAAGTGGAGAGGACTTCTCCTCTCTGCATCGATCTTCCCGATGATGACGAACTCCGTTATCCGAAGCTTTGCATGGATCAATATTCTCGGCAGCAACGGGATCATCAACAAGGCCATGATCGCTATGGGGCTGATCGAGAAACCGATGAAGCTTTTATACACCGACTTTTCTATCATCATTGGTTCTGTCTACCTGTTTCTTCCACTGATGATCGTGACAGTTGCCGGTGTTATGGAAAATATCGATGATGACATGATGGAGGCGGCACAGAGCCTCGGAGCTTCAAGAACGGAAGCGTTCATGAAAGTCATTTTCCCGATGAGTCTTCCTGGAATCATCGTCGGCGGTATTCTGGTATTTACCGGAACCCTGACAGCTTACACGACGCCGCAGTTATTAGGAGGCAACAGCAACATGGTCATGGCGACCCTGATCTACCAGAGAGCGATGTCCGTCAGTGACTGGACCGGCGCGTCCGTGATCGCCCTCATCATGATCGTTGTAACTCTGGTTGTGATCAAAGGATTTAACGCTCTGGCCGCACGGCTGGACCGCAGAGGTGAAGATTATGCGTAAAAATAAAGTGCTGACCATCTGGGCAGCGATCGTATTTGCATTTTTGATGATCCCGTTACTGATCATCACCGTAACAGCATTCGGCGGCGGAAGCGCCATCACATTCCCGATCGAGTCCTTCTCGACGAAATGGTTCGCGAACGTGTTCGCGTTAAAGTCTTTCCGCAGATCATTCCTGACCAGCCTTGAGGTCGCGCTCCTCGCGACATGCATCTCCCTTCTGGTCGGAATCCCGGCGGCTTACGCACTGGCGAGAGCCGGTTTAAAAGGAAAGCAGTTATTAAAGTCCATCTTCCTTTCCCCGACCATCGTTCCGGGAATTGTAATCGGCTTTATTATGTACCAGTGCCTGATCCTGACACTCAGGATCCCGGTGTTCGCGGGACTTCTCGCAGGCCATTTTATGGTGACACTTCCGTATGTGATCCGCGTAGTCGGTTCTTCGATGGAGCAGTTCGACTTTTCCATCGAGGAGGCGGCGTGGAGCCTCGGATGCCCGAAGGGAGCGGCGTTCTTCAAGGTCGTTCTTCCAAATGTGACCTCCGGAATTTCCTCAGCATTCATGCTGGCGTTCATCAATTCCTTCAATAACATTCCGGTGTCCATGTTTTTATCCGGACCGGGAGTTTCCACATTCCCGTCAACACTGATGAACTATATTGAATACAACTATGATCCGACCGTATCGGCGGTTTCCGTACTTTTAATGGCAGCTACCGTAGTCATCATGGTGATCGTAGACCGCACACTGGGTATCGCAGCCCTGGCGAAATAAGGAGAATATGACCATGGCTTTTATGAGTTTAAATGGAATCGACGTAAGTTACGATAAAAAGAAACAGATTTTAAAGGGGCTGAATCTGGAAGTCGAGGAGGGCGAGCTCGTATCCCTCTTAGGACCTAGCGGATGCGGTAAGTCCACGACACTCCGCGTCGTTGCAGGCTTTATCGACCCGCAGGGCGGAACCTTCACATTAGATGGTGAGGACATGACAAAGGTCCCGGTCCACAAGCGTCAGTTCGGTCTGGTATTCCAGAGCTACGCCCTGTTCCCGCACTTAAGCGTTTATGACAATGTAGCGTTCGGACTCAGAACAAGAAAGATGGACAAGGATGTGATCGACAAGAAGGTCAGGGAGATCCTTGAGGTCTGCGGTCTGACAGAGCTTGCCGACCGTTTCCCGAAGCAGATGTCCGGCGGACAGCGCCAGAGAGTTGCCCTCGCGAGAGCACTTGTCATCGAGCCAAAGTTACTGCTCCTGGATGAGCCGTTATCCAACCTTGATGCGAAATTAAGACTTTCCATGCGTGTGGAGATCAAGAGACTTCAGAAGCGCCTTGGAATCACCACATTATTTGTTACACATGATCAGGAGGAATGCTTCTCCATCTCCGACAAGGTGGCTGTTATGAACGGCGGTGTCATCGAGCAGTTTGACACACCGGAGAACATCTATAAGAGACCGGCGACAGAGTTCGTCGCGAGATTCATCGGTTTCGAGAACTTCCTTGAGCTTGCGAAAAAGCAGGACGGCGTTTATACAGCACCGGATGGAAGCGAGTTCTTAACTTCCATGGATCTCGATTGCGAGAAATTCGCGGGAACGATCCGCCCGGACGATATCTGTCTGGCAGATGATGTTCAGACAGAGAATGTCTTAAGCGGAACGATCGGCGTCCGCACCTTCCTCGGAAAGAGCTACCAGTACGAGGTCGAGACTTCAGCCGGAGTCTTAAAGGTCAATATGGGTACCGACCATGTTTACAAAGAGGGCGAAAAGATCCGCCTGTATCTCCCGAAGGACAAGCTGATCCTGGTGAGAAAATAAAAATTTAACTTAGTGATCCATCGCGGGGGCAGAGATTCTGTCAACGCGAAGAAATATTATCTCAAAAGAGAGAAAGAGGAGAAAAACCATGAAAAAAACAGCAGCAGTTGTACTTTGCGCAGCAATGATGCTTACCGCCTGCGGCAGCGCATCCACAACAGAGACCACAGCAGCAGGAAGCCAGGCAGCAGGCTCTGAGGCAGCTTCTTCCGCAGAAGAGACAAAGGCAGCTTCCGGAGACGCACAGAAGCTCGTATTATCCACATACGGCCTCAGCGAAGATATCTCCGAAGAAGAGGTTTACACACCGTTTGAGAACGAGTTCAGCTGTGAGATCGTTACTGAGACAGGCGGCACAAACGACCGTTATACAAAGTTAGCGGCAGACCCGAACTCCACCATCGATGTAATCGAGCTCTCCCAGGCTATGACAGCGAAGGGCACTGACGAGGGACTTTTCGATACGATCGACTTAAGCAAGATCCCGAATGCTGAGAAGCTGATCCCGGCTGCAAAGGAGATTGCAGAGGCAGGACAGGGTGTTCCGTACACCATCAACAGCATCGGTATCATCTACAACCCGGAGCTTACAGGATTTGAGATCACAAGCTTTGATGACCTTTGGGACGAGCGCCTTGCAGGCATGGTTTCCATCCCGGAGATCACAACAACATTCGGACCGGCTATGGTTTACGTTGCAAGCGACCACGCAGGCGTTGACGTAACAACAGACAACGGCGAGGCTGCTTTCAAGGCACTTGCTGACTTAAAGCCGAACCTTGTTAAGACTTACACAAAGTCTTCCGACCTGATCAACATGTTCACATCCGGTGAGGTTGCAGCAGCAGTTGTCGGTGACTTCGGCGTTCCGACGATCGTAGCCGCTAACCCGACACTTGTTTACGTTACACCGGACGGAGCTTACGCTAACTTCAACACCATCAACGTAACAAAGAACTGTGCGAACAAGGAGCTTGCTTACGAGTACATCAACTACCGTATCAGCGAGGAGCTTCAGACAAAGACAGGTAAGGCATTAAACGAGGCACCGACAAACAAGGACGTTACATTCACTGAGGAAGAGTCCAAGGATATGACCTACGGCGACAAGGCTGCAAAAGTTAAGGTTGTTGACTATGCTTTTGTAAACCCGATCTTAAATAACTGGATCGACCAGTGGAACAGAACGATCAACAACTAATAACGAGGAATTTTATATGAGACCCGATTTCATTCTGAAAAATGTCATGGTCTATCAGACCTTCAGACAGTGTTTTGAAAAGCGGGATGTGGCAGTTGCAGGGGAAAAGTTTTATTGCATTTCCCCTGCAATTTCATATCCGGGAGTGCGGGAGATCGACGGAAAAGGCAGATACATGCTGCCTGGTCTCGTGGATATCCATATGCACATCGAGAGCTCGATGACATATCCGGGCGAGTTTTCAAGGATCACGCTTCCATATGGAGTAACAACGGTGGTTGCCGATGCCCACGAGATGGCGAACGTGTTCGGCATGGACGGCATCCGGGCTTTTATGGCCCAGAAGACGAAGCAGGACATTTTCTGGGCGATCCCGTCCAGTGTACCGGCGACAAATGAGAAGTTAGAGACAGCCGGGGCGTCACTTGGTGTAAAGGAAATTTCTGAGATGGCATCCTTAGATGGAGTTCTCTGCCTTGGAGAGATCATGAACTATAAGGATCTCTCAGCAGAAGGCGAGAGCCGGACGAGGGATCTCATCAATGTGTGCCGGAACGCGGGAAAGAATCTCAGGATCGAGGGACATTGCCCGGGACTTACGGGGGCGGATCTTAACCGCTTTATCTATGAAGGTGTTGATGCGGACCACACCCAGCAGACTCCACAGTCAGTGATGGAGAAGACAGAGCTTGGGATGTTTCTGGAGCTGCAGTTCAAATCCCTGACGCCGGAGGTCGTGAAGACTGTCTGCGACAATGAACTCTATGAGAATGTGGCGCTGGTGACGGATGACACGATGGCAGATAAGCTTCTGACCGGACATCTCAATAAGATTATCGAGACGGCTGTGAAGGCGGGAATGCCGATGGAGAAGGCGATCTACTGCGCGACCTGGACACCGTCGCGGCGGATGCATCTGGATGACAGAGGGATGATCGCGCCGGGAAAGATCGCAGACTTTATGCTGCTGGACAGTCTGGATGGGATCGATCCGGTTGTGGTTTATAAGAAGGGCGAGTGTGTGTACTGCAAGGACAAGGAGGCTTACGGTGCGGCAGAAGCTGCGGCGTGCAGTTTCCCGGCTTCTTTCTACCACACGATCAACTGCCGTCCGGCGGAGATCTCCGACTTTGTGTTAAAGGCGGAAGATCCGGACGCGAAATGGGCGGAAGTCAATGTCATGAAGATTGGTACCTTCGGAACGGCGACCACGCCGGTGAAGCGCAGAGTCGAGGTGAAGGACGGTGTGCTTGACTGGAAGTCGGCAGGACTTTCCCTTGCAGTCGTTTTCGAGCGGTACGGCAAGAATGGAAATGTCGGATATGGTCTTGTGGAAGGAGCGCTGACGAAACCGGGCGCTGTGGCCACCACGTGGTCCCACGACAGCCATAACCTGTTTGTCCTGGGAACAGATGAGAACGATATGAAACTGGCCCAGAGGCGCGTCCTGGAACTCCAGGGGGCATATGTGGTGTTCGCCGGAGGTAAGTCTTTGGCGGAGGCGAGACTTACAATCGGCGGCATCGTTTCGGATCAGCCCATCGAGGTCCTCGGACAGGAACTGAAAGAAGTGCGGGCGGCGATGGAAGGTCTTGGATATGTGAACAACAACGTGATCATGTCCATGTCCACGCTTTGTCTGCCGGTTTCACCGAAGTTAAAGCTCACGGATCACGGGCTTTTGACGGTGCCGGGGCAGGAACATATGCCGTTGGTTGAGAAGTACGGGAAGTAGTTTTACGGCCCGCCGCCGGTTTTCTCCCCGGATAGTGGAAGAGCCGGATCAGATCGAAATTATGAAGGATGAAATTAGAACGATGAAGAAGATTATCAAAAACGGCATTGTTGTGACGATGAACGCGGCAGGTGATGTCTGGGATCATGGTTATGTGATGTTTGAAGATACAAAGATTCTGGCAGTAGGACCGGAGGAAGAGCTTGAGAAGGCGCTTCAGGCGCTTACTGCGCAGGGGATTTTAAAGGCTGGCGAGACCTTCGAGGAGATCGACGCAAAGCGCGCCATCGTGATCCCAGGCCTCGTAAACACCCACTGCCACCTCGGAATGATCCCGTTCCGCGGTCTCGGGGACGACTGCAAGGACCGCCTGCGGGTGTTCCTGCTCCCGATGGAGAACCAGGCTATGGACGCGGAGATGGCAAAGCTTTCCACGAGATACGCCATCGGCGAGCTGCTGCTTTCCGGCGTGACGACAGTACTTGATATGTACTATTTCGAGGAAGTTGTGGCGAAGGTCATGGACGAGATGGGGATCCGCGGAATCGCCGGTGAGACGGTGATGGAAAAGGATTCCTGCGACAGTAAGAACGCGGATGAGGCCATCGAGCGTGGAATCGCACTGATCGAAGCGTACAAAGACCACCCGCGTGTTTCCGGAGCGATCACGCCCCACGGAACGACGACCTGCAGCCCTGAGACCTTAAAGAGGGCCTATGAGGAGGATGTAAAGGCGGGAACCGTATTTACGCTCCATGTGGCGGAGATGGACTACGAGATGACCCAGTTAAGGGAACAGTATAACATGACGCCCATCGAGTTTATGGAGCATATCGGAGTCCTCGGACCGAATACGCTGGCGGCCCACAGCATCCGCACGACGGAACATGATGTGGAGATCCTCGCGAAGCATGGCGCGTCCGTGGCCCACTGTATCGCCTCCAACACGAAGGCCGCAAAGGGCGTAGCCCCGGTGTCACTGATGCATAAGCACGGCATGTCCGTCGGCTTCGGTACCGACGGTCCGGCGAGCGGAAATACGTTAGACCTGTTCATCCAGATGCGGATGTGTGAGAACTTCCACAAAAATGAGCTCCACGACCGCAGCGCGTTCCCGGCAAAGGAGGTCGTTTCCATGGCGACGATTGAGGGAGCAAGAGCGTTAGGACTTGGAGACATCACCGGTTCCATTGAGCCTGGGAAACAGGCGGATCTCGTCCTCGTAGAGACCGACTCCCCGAATATGTTCCCGGTATACGATCCATATTCGGCGCTTGTGTACAGCGCGATTGCATCGAATGTGAGAGATGTTTACGTTGCGGGTGAGTGCCTCGTAAAGGAAAAGAAACTTGTCCGTGAGGACTTCGCGAAGATCAGGAATGACCTTCGCGAGAAGATGGAGCAGACAGCGTTTAAGGATATGAAGAATCTGGTGTAAAATATAGAAAAACGGCTGATTTTATGGTGAATGTAAAAGCAGTCGTTTTTTTATTACAATGAAAAGTCTGTTCCGGGTATTTTAAGAACAAACTTATTTAAGTAATATGTTATAAGCAAGAAAGCAATATAGGGGAAAAGGCAGATATATTGATGAGATTTTGGTGTAAAGAGGCGAGTGACAGTGAAAAAGATAGATAAAGATGGCTTACTTCTATGTGAACTTCAGGCAGCAGCATTTGAAAATTCAATCGATAAAATGGATTCAAGTTCAGAGATCTTTAGCAGGCGGTTTATGAGAAGTAAGATTGCAAAAAGTCTGGATAATGAATCGGTTCTTGAAAGAAATATTCAGGCAAGTGATATTTTGCAGTTGGTGGATGAAGAGTACGGAGCTACAGATTATGGGTCTATAAAATTGTAAAACCGAAAGAATTAAGAGGATTGTTTTTGCCGTATCATACGATGGATCCTGCCCAGGCGGTTGAGAGAATATTGGATGAGAATAGGGAATTAGAACGGCAATATGCAATATTTAAAAAGGTAAGGAGACAGACTACAAAAAGAGGGAGAGCACACTAACTGATATGTTAATGTGTCTCTTCCATATTACGCTTGTTTCGAACGGACTTTTTACTGTGACTGCATGGCTGGCATGAAATTACGCGTACAGATTATGCGACAGTTTTCTCCAGAAAACGATAGATAAAAGCACCGTAATGCAGTCAGTCAGGGCCTGACCGTAGATAACGCCGTTTAACCCGAGGAGGCCGTTTAAGAGGTACAGCACCGGGATCAGGAGAACACCCTGACGGAGGACGGAAAGGATCGTTGCCGGGAGCGCTTTTCCGGCGGACTGCATGCAGTTCATGTTCGTGAAGAGGATACCGATGAACGGGCCGGAGATCATGTAGGCGATGAGCATTTTTATACCGTACCGGATGACTTCCTCATCGTTAATGAACATCTGGAGGATCGGGCGGCGGAAGATGAAGAACAGGGCGGTTGCCAGAACGCCGACGATCAGGCAGCATTTCTTTGTGTAGGATTCGACACCATGGAAGCGTTTTGTGTCACCGGAACCGAAATTGTAGCCTAAGAGGGGCTGTACGCCGTTTGCGAGGCCCATCTGCAGGAAGGTGATAAACATGTTGGCTTTAAATACGATGCCGATAGCGGCCACAGGGGCGTTCCCGTAGGTCACCAGGATCTGGTTTAAGATGATCGTGGACAGGCTCATCAGCACCGAGAAG
>ENA-OURU01004526-OURU01004526.1-human-gut-metagenome-genome-assembly--contig:-NODE-4526-length-10121-cov-3.916551_pt1 | contig 10121 bp, 9 predicted proteins | sample MGYA00242137_ERZ509064 | MGnify/ENA primary metagenome ERZ509064 (study PRJEB26280, sample SAMEA2338777) | human gut metagenome | biome: human gut; feature: human-associated habitat; material: faeces...
GCATCCCGCTTCCGGGGCGCGAAGAGGCGCGCGTGCTGCTGATGGCGGAATTTCCCGGCTATGTGGTCTGCGTCACGCACCTATCGCTCACGCCCGAAGACCAGCGAGCATCGCTGCCGATCATCCGTCAAGCCACCGACACCTGCCGCAAACCCGTGCTGCTGGCGGGCGACTTCAACATGGACGACGCCGGGGAGGTGCTCGGCGGGCTGGGCGGCGAATTCAGGCCGCTGTCGGACACCGCGCAGCTTACGTTCCCCTCGGACCGTCCTTCGATACGCATCGACTACATACTGGGCCGCGGCCTGCCGCAGTCGGCGAAAATCGCCGAACGCACGGTGGATTACACCACCGTCGCCTCGGACCACTGCCCGCTGTGGGTGTCGCTCGTCTGGTAAGCGCCGCACTCTCCGTTCCGAAATAAAATGTTATCTTTGCCGCAAACTCCGACAACATGCAGATCAACAAAGCCGAATTCAAGTGCAGTTCCGAGCGTATTTCGCAGGTGCCCAAAGACGCGCTGAAAGACATCGCCTTCATCGGGCGCAGCAACGTCGGCAAATCGTCGCTCATCAACATGCTCACCGGACGGCAGGGGCTGGCCAAAGTATCGGGAACGCCCGGCAAGACACGGCTCATCAACCACTTCCTGATCGACAACGCATGGTATCTGGTCGATCTGCCCGGATACGGATACGCCCGCACGTCGAAAACCAAACGCAGCGAGTTCTCCAAAATCATCACCGACTATGTGCTCAAGTGCGAGAAGATGCACTTCCTGTTCGTATTGGCGGACATTCGGCTCGAACCCCAGAAGATCGACCTGCAGTTCATCGAAATGCTCGGCATGAACGGCATTCCGTTCGCCGTGATATTCACCAAGGCCGACAAACTCTCGAAAACGCAGCGCGAAAAGAGCGTCGAACGCTACCGGGCGGCGCTCGCGGAGCAGTGGGAGGAGCTGCCCCGGATGTTCGTCTCGTCGAGCCAGCACGGCACGGGACGCGAGGAGATACTCGGTTTTATCGGCGAATGCCTGAATGTTTAACCGATTGTTGAAAAAAGGTCGTCCGGAGGGAACGTTTTTTCGCCGCATTGTCCTATATTTGCACCATCAAAAATCCATCTTCTATGGCTATCCACAAAATCAAAATTTTCTCAGGTCGCGGCTCGGAATATCTGGCCGAGAAAATCGCGGCAAGTTTCGGTACGACGCTCGGACAATCGGAAGTCCTGCGCTTCAGCGACGGTGAATTCCAGCCCTGCTACAACGAGTCGATCCGCGGCTGCACGGTATTCATCATCCAGTCCACGTTCCCGCCCTCGGACAACCTGATGGAGCTGTTGATGATGATCGACGCCGCACGCCGCGCCTCGGCCTACAAGGTCGTGGCCGTGATCCCCTACTTCGGGTGGGCACGGCAGGACCGCAAGGACCGTCCCCGCGTACCGATCGGCGCCAAGCTGGTAGCCAACCTGCTGATGGCCGCAGGCGTGGACCGCGTGATGACGATGGACCTTCACGCCGACCAGATTCAGGGATTCTTCGACGTTCCGGTCGATGCGCTCTATGCCAGCGGCATCTTCATTCCCTATATCGAAAGCCTGAAAATCGAGGACCTCTCGATCGCCGCTCCCGACATGGGCGGCGCCAAACGCGCCAACACCTACGCAAAACTGCTCGGCACCCCGATCATCATTTCGCACAAGGAGCGCGCCAAGGCCAACGTCGTGGGCAAAATGACCGCCATCGGCGAGGTCGAGGGGCGCAACATCCTGATCGTGGACGACATGATCGACACGGCGGGCACGATCTGCATGGCCGCCGACATGCTCATGTCGCGCGGGGCCAAGAGCGTCCGCGCCGCCATCACCCACCCCGTGCTTTCGGGTCCGGCATACGAACGCATCAATGACAGCGCGCTGGAGGAGGTGATCGTGACGGACACCATTCCGCTCAACCCCGACAAGGACCTGCACAAATTCACGGTGCTGACCATCGCCGACATGTTCGCCGACGTGATCGAGCGCGTACACAACTACAAGGAAATTTCGTCTATATTCTTCAAATAGGAATACCCCGGAAGACGAACCGGTTCGGGCGGGATGCATGGCGACGGAGATTCGGCCGGCGCACTGCGACGAAGATTTGGACGAAACGTCCATTCGGAGAAGGCAATCCGGCAAAGGTGCGGTTCGGCGGAGATTCGGCCGGCGCACTGCAGCGGAGATTCGACCGGCAACTCCAAAGAGAAGATTCGGCGTAAATGCGTTTCGGAGCCGGAACGCATTTCGCAAACCGTACAGGGCGGGACGCATCACAAATGCGTTCCGCTTTTTTCGGCCGGAAGAGGGAGGTTTCGGAAATTCTTATTACATTTGCGCTGAGGCGGAGACTCCGCCCCGCAACGAACGAAAACCGATAAAACAATGATGTTCATTCACCCGCTGTTTCTGGGCAAAATCGGCCTGACGGAAATACTGGTCATCCTGCTGATCGTCGTCATCTTCTTCGGCGGCAAGAAAATACCCGAACTGATGCGCGGCATGGGCCGCGGCGTCAGGGAGTTCAAGGACGCCATGGAAAATCCCGCGGCAGGCGACGACAAGAACGGGAAAGAGCAGGCCGCGCCGCAGGAATCCCGGAAAGAACCCCCCGAAGAAAAGAAATAAGCCCGCATGTCCGGCCAAAAACGCAGCGACACGGACGAAATGACCTTTGCCGAGCACATCGACGCGCTCCGGCCCCATCTGGTGCGCGGTGTGCTGGCGATACTGGCGCTGGCCGTGGCCGCATTCCTCTGCAAAGGGCTGCTGATCGACGGAGTGCTGTTCGGCCCTATGTCGGCCGGATTTCCGACCAACCGGCTGCTGGTATGGATGGCCGGACAGGCAGGGATCGAATTCGTGCCGGGGATCGAGCGCATGCAGCTCATCAACACGGCGATGGCCGGGCAGTTCAACCTGCACCTCAAAATCTCGATGGTCGCGGCCTTCTGCATCGGATTCCCTTACCTGCTGTGGGAGTTGTGGCGCTTCGCGCGTCCGGCGCTCACCGAGCGTGAACTGCGCGGATGCCGGAGGTTCGTGTTCTATGTCTCGGCGGGATTTTTCGCGGGGCTGCTGTTCGGCTACTTCATAATCGCGCCGCTGACGATCGGATTCCTGTCTCAGTACAGCGTCAGCGAGCAGGTGACCAACATGATCGACGTCGGTTCCTACCTCTCGACTGTGCTCAACGTCTCGATCGCCTGCGCCGTGGTATTCCAGCTGCCGCTGCTGGTCTATTTCCTGACCCGCATGGGACTCGTAAGCCCCGATTTCCTGCGCCGCTACCGCCGCCACGCCCTCGTCGCGCTGGCGATTCTCTCGGCGGTCATCACCCCGCCCGACGTATTCAGCATGATTCTGGTCCTGCTGCCGTTGTTCGGATTGTACGAATACAGCATCCGGATTTCGGAACGGACACTGCGGAGAAGCTCCGGAACGGAGGGAGTAACAACGGAGGGGAAATAGACTCCGAACGAACAAAAGAGGCGTCCTGTTTTCAGGACGCCTTTTCTTTCAGCCGTGCCGGACATGCAACCGCCCGGTCCATTTCCGCTCCATTTTTCGCCGGAGTCCGGAGCTATTTCAGGGGCGAATCGGGTTCTTTGGACATCACCAGATAGAACATTCTGTCGAGGAAACCCGGCGCGAATTTCTTGACGAAATGGGTGGCGCGCCCCTCGCTCTCCATCAGGCAGAGACGCTTGCGCTTCAGGACGCCGCGGGCGACGATCCGGGCAACCTCGGCGGAAGTCATCATCTTGGCCTCGTTACGCGGGGTTTCGCCCTGCGCCGACCCGTCGGCCGTGAGGGCCGAGAAGCGGACGTTCGAAGCCGTGAAGCCGGGGCAGGCGATCATGACGTGCAGGCCCTTTTTGAGATTCTCGATGCGCAGGGTTTCGAGAAAGCCCGTCATGGCGTATTTCGACGCCGAATAGCCCGTCCGCCCCGGAAGGCCGTGCAGGCCCGCGACGGACGAGATGCCGACGATGGAGCCGCGCGACCGCTGGAGATACGGAAGTGCGAACTTACAGCAGTTGACCGTGCCCCAAAAGTTGACGTCCATCAGGCGGTGAAGCACGCCGAGGTCCACGTCGTCGAAGATCGCACGCATCGAAAGCCCGGCATTGCAGACCAGCACGTCGATTCCGCCGAACTCGTTCACGGCGGTCTCGATCAACCGGCGGCACTCGTCGACGTTCGTCACATCGACGCCGCAGTAGGCGGCCTGCCCGCCCTGTGAGCGGATTTCGCCCGCGATGAGCTGCAATTTCTGCACGCTGCGCGCACCCAGCACTACCCGCGCGCCCTGCGCGGCGAATTCGCGCGCCATCGCCTCGCCGATGCCCGACGAAGCGCCCGTCACGATGACGACTTTATCCTTAAAGTTTTTCATATCAATCGTTTATTTCAATTTCCAAAGTATCGTAGGCCATATGCACATGGGGCGGAAGCGTCGGCTCCGTCTCGGCGTGCAAGCCGATGTCGTGGGACATATGGGTCAGGTAGGCTTCGCGCGGCGAGACACGGGCGATCAGCTCCAGCGCCTCGGCCACATTGAAGTGCGAATAATGCTCGGCAAAACGGAGCGCATTGACCACCAACACGTCGAGACCGGTCAGTTTTTCGACTTCGGCGTCCGCAATGGTCTTGAAGTCGGTCAGGTAGGCCAGCCTGCCGATGCGGAATCCCGTCACTGCAAAGCGTTCCGAATGGTGTCCCGAAACGGGGAGGATTTCGACGCCTTTGACGCTGAAAGGCCGCGTAACGTCGATCTCGTGCAGTTCGATTTCCGGAACGCCCCGGTACTTGTCCTGCGCGAAGGCGTAGTCGAAATCCTTGCGCACGACATCGAGGGTGCGGGGAGCCGCATAGAGGTCGATGCGGTGGATCGTCGGCGGGTAATCGACGAAATTGAAGGCCCGCACGTCGTCCAGCCCGCCGATATGGTCCTTATGTTCGTGCGTCAGCAGAATGGCGTCGATACGGCGGACGCCGGTGCGCAGCATCTGACAGCGGAAATCGGGTCCGGCGTCGATGACAATGCGCACGTCCCCCGCCTCGACCATGGCCGAGGTGCGCAGACGGTCGTCGCGCCGGTCGGACGAAGTGCAGACCCGGCAGCGGCATCCGATGACAGGGACACCCTGCGAGGTGCCCGTTCCCAGAAAGGTAAGTTTCATGCAGACAAAAATAGTAAAAATATGGCGACTGCGCACCCGCGCCGGAAAGATTCTCCGCACGGATTTTCGGATAAGGCGCAAAACCGGATATGAAAAAACGGAGCGTCAAGGAGGGGCGGTGCATGGGAAGCGGGCGGAGCGCCGGCCGAAGAAAAGCGGACAAATCGTCAGCCGAGAAGAAACGAGGAACCGTCAGCAGGGAAAAGCAGGCGGACCGTCAGACGGAGAAAAGCGGGCGAAACGTTACCCAAAAGGAAGCGGAAAACCAAAGAGAAGCGGGCGGAGCGTCAGCCGGAGAAAAGGCGGAGCATAGAGCCAAACACCCCTCGGCGGGAACAGGCGGCGAAAGCGAAAAAAGCCGCAGGATGTTTCCTGCGGCTTTTCTGCATTTCCGGACAGCGGGCGGAACGCCCGGCGATCAGTAGGTCTGCTCGATATTCCAGACGAAGGCCCGCGAGCCCTGCAGTTTGGTGGCGGCGTCCATTTCACGGAAGGCCGCCATCAGCGGCGCGACCTTTTCGTCGTCGACGATCGCCATGATCGAAGCATTCATCGACGGCCACGCATGCGTGCCGTAATGCGGTTCGCCGTCGACGGAGCCGCGGCCCTCGGTCAGCGCCCAGCGGGTGAAGCCGCGGATGCCCTGCTCGTCGAGGATGGCGTTCACACGGTCGGTAAGCGCCTGATTATAGGATAAGAATACTGCTTTCATAATCGTTTTACCTTAATTAATGCACACTCGCCTGATGTTCGGCCGACAGACGGGCCAGTTTCTCCTTCTCCTTGCGCTGGGAACGGTTCACGAATACCGAATAGAGCGCAGGAATGATAAACAGCGTCAGCAGGGTCGAACAGGTCAGACCGCCGATCACGGCGATACCCATCGGCTGCCAGGTCTCCGAACCCTCGCCCGTACCGAGCGCCAGCGGCAACATGCCGAGGATGGTGGTGAACGACGTCATCAGCACCGGACGCAGACGGCTCTTGCCGCCGGCCACTACCGCATCGAAGACGCTCGATCCGCGTTCGACGAGCAGGTTGGTATAGTCCACCAGCACGATACCGTTCTTCGTCACGATACCCACGAGCATGATCGCACCGATCAGCGCGATGATCGACAGCGGCGTCCCGGTCAGCCACAGCGCGAGGAATGTCCCCGTGAAGGCCAGCGGAATGGTGAACATGATGATGAAGGGAAACACCAGCGACTCGAACTGCGTGGCCATGACGATGTAGACCAGAATCACGATCAACACGAACAGCGTCAGCAGGTCGCCGAACGCATCGCCCTGATCCTCGACCGTACCGCCCAGATCGAGACTCATGCCGTCGGGCAGCGGATATTCGTCCAGAATGGCGTTGATCTGCGGCACGACCGTACCCAGCGCCACGCCGTCGCCCAGCGAAGCCTTGACGTAGATCACACGCTGGCGATTCTCGCGTTCGATCGACGGCGAGGCGAACTCCTCGACCACCGTCGCCACCTCCTTCAACTTCACGGGCTGCCCGTCGGCCCCGTAGAGTACGATGTTCTCCACATCCTGAATACTCGTCCGGAACGGTTCGCCGTAGCGCACCACGATGTCGTACTCGTCGCCGTCCTCACGGTATTTCGACGCATCCAGACCGTTGATCCGGTTACGCACCGCCTGCGAGGCCGTCGCGGAATTCATGCCGTAGTAGGCCAGCTTGTCGCGGTCGAAAACCACGTTATACTCCGGACGCAGGTCGTCGCGCGAGAGCTGCGCATCGCGCAGACCGGGTATCTGCGAAAGTTTGGATTTCAGATCGTTGGCCACGTCGTTGGTCTGGTTTATATCATGTCCGTAGACTTTGACCTGAACGTAGGACGAACCGCTCATCGAGCCCTGATTGCCGCCCGGCGTGACCTCGTAGCGGTCGATTTCGGGAATCCGGTCGAAATCCTGACGCAGCAGGTCGGAAATCTGGTAGATCGAACGATCGCGCTCACCCGAACGCGGCAGACGCAGATTGTAGTTGATGATGTGCGACCCCGTGGTCTGCATGGCCGAGAAGGCGTCGTCGCCCGAACTTGCGCCGGCCGAAGCCGAAATCAGGAGCACTTCGGGATACTTCGTCCGGATGACGCTGTCGATCTCGCGGGCGATCCGCGCCGTATACTCCACGCTCACGTTCTGTTGCAGACGCACCGTAGCTGCAATACGCCCGTTGTCCGCAGGCGGGAAGAACTCGAACGGCACCCGCGACAGCAGCAGCAACGAGGCGCAGAAGACGACGAGCACCGACCCCAGCGTCCAGCGACGATGGTTCAGCACCGTAGCCAGCATACGTGCGTAGGCGCCGTCGAGCCACGTGAGCGCCCGATCGATCGGCTTGTAGACGATGCCGAGACCCTTGTAGTCGTGTTCGCCGCCCTCCTTGTGCAGGATGTAGGCCGACAACATCGGGGTCAGCGAAATGGCCGCCGCCGTCGAAACGCTCACCACGATCGACACGATCCAGCCCAACTCGCGGAACATGATGCCCGAAAGACCCGACACCAGCGTCAGCGGCAGGAATACGGCCACCGTCACCAGCGTGGTGGCGATTACCGACAGCCACACCTCGTTGGTGGCGTAGATCGCGGCCTCTTTCGGCTGCGAACCGCGTTCGATATGGGTCGTGATATTTTCCAGCACCACGATGGCATCGTCCACCACCATGCCGATGGCGATCGACAGCGACGACAGCGAAATGATGTTGAGCGTCGATCCGACGGCATAGAGGTAGATGAACGAACAGATCAGCGAGACGGGAATCGTCAGACAGATGATGAACGTCGCCCGCCAGCGGCCCAAAAAGATCATCACCACGAGCACCACGAAAATGAAGGCGTACATGATCGTCTCCGACAGCGACCCGATCGCGTCGGTGATCTCCTGCGAACCCTCGTAGATCAGCTCGATGTCGACGTCGCCCGGCAGCGAGGCGGCGATCGCCGGCAGACGCCTCTGCACCTCGTGCACGATGTCGACGGTATTGGCGCCCGACTGTTTCTGGATGATTACGCGCACGCCCAGCTGGCCGTTCACGCGCTCGTCCATCGTCGCCTTTTCGAGCGTATCGCGGATCTCGGCCACGTCGTTCAGCAGCACCTTGCGGCCGTTGCGGTTCGAAAGCACCACCTTGCCCAACTGCGTCGAGGCGTCGGAGAACTCGCCGTCGGCCTTGATATTGAAGGTGTTGTTGCCGATATCGATCGTACCGCTCGGGATGTTGACGTTCTCGGCGGCGATGATGCTGCCGATCTGCTCGACCGACAACCCGTAGGCTTCGATCTTCTTGGGATCGACATTGACCTGCACCTCGCGTTCGGGAACGCCCATGACCGACACCGATCCCACGCCGTTGATGCGGTTGAGGTCGTTGACCAGCTTGTCGTCGAGAATCTTGTTCAGCGCCGGATAGCTCTCATCGGCCGTGACGGCGAGCATCATGACCGGAATCATCGACGACGAGAACTTGAATATCGTCGGGTAATCCACGTCGTCGGGCAGCAGCGACTGCGTGCGGCTCACGGCATCGCGGATGTCATTGGCCGCCTCCGTCAGATCGGAGCCGTACTCGAATTCGAGCGTAATCATCGAGAAGTTGTCCGACGACTTCGAAGTCATCTTCTTGAGGTTCTCCACCGTATTGAGGTTGTCCTCCAACACACGGGTGATATTGGTCTCGATATCGGCCGCATTGGCACCCGCATAGGACGTAATGACGGCGATCTGCGGGATCTCGATATCGGGATATTGATCGACGGCGAGGTTGTTCAGCGAAAATAGGCCGAAGACGATGACGCCGACGAAGATCAGAATGGTCGAAATCGGTTTTCGAACCGCTGTTTCGTATATTTTCATGTTCGATTCGTGCTAAAATTACTCTTTCACCTCCACTTCGACGCCGTCGGCCAGTCGTGAAAGCGCCGTCACGGCGATCTGCTCGCCATCGGCGACACCCGACAGAATGTCCACGTCGCTGCCGATCTGGCGGCCGACCTTCACGCTGCGGCGTTCGGCCTTGCCGTCCTTGACCACATAGAGGTAACGCTCGGACGAACCCACCTGTTTCAGCACGGCCACGTCGGGCACCATGATCCCCTCCTTGTCGCCCATGTTGAAGGTCGAACGGGCGAACATGCCCGGACGCAGCTTCTCGTTCCCGTTGGGAACGGTCACCTCGACGGTGAAGGTCCGCGTCGAAGCGTCGAGCGCCGGATAGATCAGCGACACCTTGCCCGCGAACACTTCGCCGGGGAAAATATCGGTGCGGATCTCGACAGGCATCCCCAGCTTCACGGCGGGATAGTACTGCTCCTGAATGTTGGCGATGATCTTCAACGGATTGATCTGCATGACGTGCAGCACCGGCGTCCCCGTGAACAGGTTGCCCGCTTCGTAGTTGCGCGCCGTCACGACGCCCGCAATGGGCGAACGCATCTCGATGTTCTTTTTCAGGTTGTCGAGCACCTCCTTCTGCACGTCGAGCGCAGCCTTGGTCTGTTCGAGCTGCTGCGCCGAGATGCCGCCGGCCTCATAGACCGGAACCAGCCGGTTGTAGTCGTCGAGCGCAGTCTGGTACTGCAACCGCTGCTGGTTGTACTGCGTCGGATCGAGCGTCACGAGCAGCTGCCCCGCCTTCACGCGCGAACCCACGTCGACCAGAATCCGGTCGATATGCACGCCCGAAACCGCAGGGGTAATATCGTTCTCCTTATAAGGCTCGATCTCGGAGGTATAGACCTCGTTCTGTTCGATCACCCGAAGCGCGGCGGGCACCGTCTTCGTCAACACTTTCTCGTCGGAGGCCGTCGATTCGGCCTGTTTCTTGCCCGTGCAGGATGCAGCCATAGCCGCCGCAACCAACATCACCAAAACT
>ENA-OURU01004532-OURU01004532.1-human-gut-metagenome-genome-assembly--contig:-NODE-4532-length-10114-cov-2.263943_pt1 | contig 10114 bp, 4 predicted proteins | sample MGYA00242137_ERZ509064 | MGnify/ENA primary metagenome ERZ509064 (study PRJEB26280, sample SAMEA2338777) | human gut metagenome | biome: human gut; feature: human-associated habitat; material: faeces...
CCGTGTAGGTGAAGGGCATCTCCTTGCCGAAGGCGCGCTTGCGCACGATGTCGATCCACTTCTTCGTGTTGCCCGGCTCGTCGAGTTCGTTGCAGATCTCGGCCAGCATCAGCGCCACGTCCATGTAGCGGTAAACCGGCACGTCGTTCGTGTACTGCACCTTTCCGTTGCTTACGTCGCCGAGGAACTTCCGAAGACTCCGCCCCGCCGGGTAGAGTTCGTTGTCCGTATCCTTGAGGTAGAATTGCAGGAAGGTGGCGTCGCGGCGCGTGTCGCCCTCCTCGAACGAGTCGTAGAACTCCTTCGAATATTCGTAGCGCATGTAGCCGCTGCCGATGTTGAGCACGTTCCCGAGCTTGTTCCCCTCGGCATCGAAATATTTCGTGAAGATGGCGATGTTATAGGTGAAGTTCACGAAGTAGTTCGTGCTCTCGTTGAGCATGTAGCGGGCTGCGAAGATCGTCTCCGGATTGGCGTCCTTGTCCTTCGGCGAGAAGGCGTTGGCAAACTTCGCATTGTAGCTGTAGTGCGGCTCGACCTCTTCGAGTGCCGCCTTTGCCGCCTGCAGGTCTCCGGCCGGATCGGGCGACAGAACTCCCGTGCCCCCGATGGGCTTCACCTTTGCACCCCAGAGGTAGACCTCGGCCTTCAGACATTGCGACGCCGCCTTGTTCCAGTAGCAGTTCGCTCCGTTGTAGTTCCCGTAGGCCAGTTCGGCGTACATGTCGCACGACGTGTCGATGTCCTTGCGGATGAAGTTCCAGGTCTCCTGTTCACTCGCGCGTTTCTTGTTGAGCGTGGTCAGGTCGCCCGTCTGCAGCACGTCGGGTTTGTCGCAGAGCGGCACCCCGCCCCACGTGCGCAGCAGGTGGAAGTAGTAGAACGCCCGCAGACCGTACAACTGGCCGAGATAGGTCTTCCGCGTCTCGTCGCGCAGAAAGTCGCATTCGCCGGAGATCTTCTCGATGGCGTGGTTGATCTGGTAGATGTCCATGTAGAAGTCGCCCCAGTTCGTCAGGCAGGGGTTCGAGACCGAGAGGTTGTTGCTCACGGCTTCGAGGTTCGAGGCTGCCTCGCCGGTCGAGGTGACGGCCTCGGTGGAGAGCGTTCCGCCGCGCAGCTCGCCCATGATCATGATGGTCTCCATCTTCTCCTTCAGGCGGTAGTGGAGGCCGATCATGAAGCGTTCGCACTGCTCTTCGGTGTTCCAGTAGTTGTTGATCGAATATTGGTCGATGGGCCCCAGCTCCAGGGCGTTGCAGGCTCCCATGAGCAGGCCGGAGAGGGCCAGTATGATGTTTCGAATGGTTTTCATGGTCGATTCGTCTAAACGGTCGTGGATTTAGAAAGTTGCCTGGATGCCGAAGAGCACCGTGCGCGGAATGCCGTATCCGCTTTCGTCATCGGCCCCGTATTCCGGGCTGTAGAGCGACGATTTCGTCAGATAGAAGAGGTTCTGACCCGTCACCGAGAGTGTTAGACGCTTCATCCGGGTCGCTTTGCAGATCTTGTCCGGCAGCGTGTAGCTCAGCGTGATGTCGCGGGCGCAGAGGTAGCTGCAGTCATCGTAGAAGATGTCGCTTACACGGTAGTTGTTCCGGTATTTGTTGTCGGCATACATCAGGATCGGGTACGTGGCGTCGGGACGCTGCTCCGACCAGGTGTCCTTGCTCTCCTTGATCGTGTTGAAGGTCCCTTGGAAGAGTCCCATGTACCAGCGCTTGCGCGAGTTGACTGCCACGTAGTCCAGGGCATAGTCGAACTTCGCATAGAGTTCGAGCCCCTTCCAGGCTACCGAGAAGTTGAGTCCGCCGATCCAGCGCGGGATCAGATTGCCCATGTAGACCCGGTCGTACTGGTCGATGACCTGGTCTCCGTTCACGTCGTAGAACACTGCGTCGCCCGGCTGCAGCAACTGTCCTTTCTGCTGCTCCTCGGCCGTCAGCGTCGCCCAGATCCCCGGGCCGTAGATCGTACCGCCGGCCGGCGTCACGTCCTTGTACCAGGCGTAGCGTTCGAGGTCCTTGTTGCTGCGGATGATGTCCGTCATGCGGAAGGCATAGGCCGCACCGTACTCCTGTCCCTCCTGCTTGCCGCCGACCCAGATCAGCTTGCCGGTATGCGGATCATAGACCTGCTCGCCGCCCTGGCGGTTGTTCTCGTTGCCGTTGTCGGGCAGTTGGAGGATCTTCGACCGCATGTAGGTTGCATTCACGCCCATGCGGACCATCCAGTCCTTGCTCTGGTAGAGCGTGGCGTCGAGTTCGAGCTCCAGACCGCGGTTGCGTACCTTGCCGTTGTTCGTGTACTGCGAGCCTACGCCGCTCGAACTGGGGTAGGGCACCGTCGCCAGCAGGTCGGAGGTTACCTTGTTGTAGACGCCGACCGAGGCGCTGAGCCGGTTCCAGAAGACCGCTTCGAGAGCTACGTCCACTGAGGTGGTCTTCTCCCACGTCAGGTCCGGATAGGGGAGTTTGTTGATCAGGATACCGTATGTACCGTTGTAGTTGCCCGTCTTGCCGTAGTTGCCCTGCAGGTCGTAGGCCCCCGAGAGGATGTTCACGTTGCCGTTTTGTCCGAAACCGGCCCGGAGCTTGAGACTCGACAGCCAGTCGTAGGTGTCGCTCATGAAATCCTCCTTGTGGATGTTCCACGCGGCGCTGATGCCCGGGAAGAAGCCCCACTTGTTATTCACCAGCTTCGAGTAACCGTCGTAACGCGCCGAGAACGAGGCGAGGTATTTCCCCTGATAGTCGTACATGACGTTCCCGAAGAACGACATGCTGCGTTCGCGCACGTGCGTCGAGTTCATTGAGATCTTGGCGATGTTCGCCTCCTCGGTCTTGTCGAAATAGCCCAGGCTGATGAAGTCGTCGGAATCGGCCCCCTGGCCGTAGGCGTTGAACCCGAAATTGTACTTGTCATAGTATTCGTAACCCGCAATGACGTTCAGGTTGTGGTCGCCCCACGAGTTCTCGTAACCGAGGATCGCGTTGTAGGTCTGCGTCACGCCCCGGGCGTAGCTGTCCGAACGCCCGCGGTCCTCGTTCCAGATGCCGGGTTTGGAGAGGTAGGCCTTGTTCGACTTCTCGACCTCGGTCATGTTCATGTAGAGCATTCCGTTGAGTTTGAGCGAGAGGTGCTTCGTGAGGTTGAACTTCAGACCCTGGTTGAACGTGAAGCGGTAGTTGGTGTGGCGGCGGTGGAAGAAGTCCTGGGCGGCGTCCCAGTTGCCGTTTTCCCAGTTCGTCGTGCAGATGATCTCCTCGCCGTCGAGGTTGTATTGGCGCATGGTCGGGGGTGCCGAGTACATGATACCGAAGAAGTTCTTCTCACCGCCGCTGATGTAGTCCGAAACCCCGAGCTTGTCCGACTGGCTGAAGTTGAACGACGAGGTGGATTCGAGCCACGGCGTGATCTTGTAGGAGCCGTTGCCGAGCATCGAGATGCGCTTGTACTCGGAGATCACCGGGAAACCCTGCTCGTCGTAATAGCCGATGCTGGCGTAATACTTGCCGCGGTCGTTGCCGCCCGATGCCGAGATGTTGTAGTCCTGGGTAATGGCCACGTCGCGCACCGAGACGTCCCGCGACGAGAATTCATTGTAGATGATCGTCTTGCCCGTGATCGGGTCGACCATGCTCTTGTAGCCCTGGTCGAGCAGGAAGGCGTTCTCGTCGGTGAGGAACATCGTGCTGTAGACACCCTCGGACGAAGCGTTGCCGTCCGCTTCATAGACGTTGCCCGTGCCGTAGGGGCCCGGGGCCGAGAGCGAGGCCGTATTCCCCGAACGATAGGCCGCCAGTCGCAGATAGTAGAGGTAGTCGTCGGCCGCGAGGAACTCCGAGGTGTTGCGCAGGTAGCTCAGACCCACCTTGGCCTTGAAGGAGATCTCGGCCATGCCGCGTTTGCCCTGCTTGGTGGTCACCAGCACTACGCCCGCGTTGGCCTTCGCACCGTAGAGTGCCGTGGCTGCGGCGTCCTTCAGAATCTCGATTGACTCGATGTCGTTGCTGTTGATGTCCGAGAGGTCCGGCTTCTGGATGCCGTCGATCACGTAGAGCGGCGTACCGCTGCCGTCGAGGGCCGCACCACCGCGGATGACGATCGAGGGCGACGATCCGGGCTGTCCGGTCGTTGTGGAGATGCGCGTACCCGTAACGCTACCCGAGAGAGCCTGCAGTACGTTGCTGTGGGCGCCGCGCTCCAGCACCTCGCTCGAAACCTTCGAGATGGCCGCCGTCAGTTTGTCCTTGGTCACCGTCTGTCCGTATCCCGTGACGATTACCTCGTTGATGTTGAGCGTGTCTTCCTGCAGCGTAACGTCGATCTGCGAGCGGTTCCCCGCTGCCAGGTCCTGCCCGATGTATCCCAGGCAACTGAACGTCAGAACCGCATTGGTCCCTTCGACCGTCAGGGTGTAATTGCCTTCGCTGTCGGAGATCGTTCCGTTGGCCGTGCCCTTTTCGATGACGGCCACGCCGACTACCGGATTCCCCGATGAATCGAGAATCCGTCCCGAAACCCGGACCTGTCCCTTGGCCGCCACGTCGACCGACACGAACAGGCATATCGCTGTCAATGCAGCGGTTATCAACCGTATGATGTTTTTCATGATCGTAAGTGCTTTATTGTTCGAACCAGTAGTCGTAATCCGTGATTTCCTTCGGGCAGATGATCAGGTCGAGGCGCATCCATCCCGCCGGGCGCTGGGCGTTTAGCGTGAAGCCCTGTTCCGGTCCGGCTTCGAAGACGATGGCCAGACGTCCGTCCTGAAGCAGCGTCATGTCGGAGTATCCCGACGCCAGGGTGTAGAGCTCCTGTTTGCGCGTCCAGGCGCTGCCGCCCACGGCGCTGCGGAAGAGCGTCAGACCGCTGCGGTTGTCGTTGGTGTCGGTCCGCACGCCGCCTTTCGGACCGCAGTAGAAGACCATGTTGTTGCCCGTCCCGAGGACACTGGCCTGGCAGCCGCCCGAGACGACCGGCAGCGAATTGTCGATCATCGCCGGAGACCAGCTCTCACCGCCGTCGACCGACGTGGTCGTATAGCGCGATTCGCCCTGGCGCAGATTCAGATAGAGCCGGTTGGCACCCGATTCGGCAATCTGACTTTCGGCTCCGTTTGTCGAGGCTCCGTAGTGCCACGTCTTGCCGTGATCGTCGGAGTAGATGGCATAGCCCGTATTGCGGCTGCCGTTGCTCTGGCGCGTGATGACCACCAGGCGCCCGGCGTGCTGGCCTTCGCGGATCGTGATGCCGTGGCCCGGGCCGAAACCGCCGCTGTAAAGCCCCGGGACGATGATCTCGTCCGAGACATCCTTCGGGAAGCTCCACGTCACACCGTGGTCCGTCGAGGAGATACGGAAAGCCCGGTTTTTGGTGGCGTCCGTATCGAGTTCGTTCCAGCGCGTGCAGAAGAGGAAGATCTCCCCGGTCTGCTCATCCACCACCGGCGTGGGATCCATGTAGGCGAATTCTCCGTTGTTGATGCTGCCCGTCAGGTTCTGGGCCTGGCTCCACGTCTTGCCGTCGTCGGTGCTGCGCCGTACGACGATGTCGGTGTAGCTCTTGTCGCGCCACGACTCGTGGCGCCACTCGCAGAAGACCAGCAGCGAGCCGTCCCGGGCCGTTATGATCGACGGAATGCGGTAGACGTCGGCATTGGTGCCGGCCTGGCAGATCGTTGTCCGGGTCACGTTGCTCAGTCCGACGCTGCCGCCGGTCCCTTCGGGTCCCAGGTCGGGCATCAGCGGGGTGGTGACCTCCGGGCGGGTGATCTCCTCCGAGCACGACATCGCCAGAAGCGGGAGGCTCGAAAGGGTGATTATGAGGTTCAATCCGATCAAGTAGTTTTTCATGGTCATTGCTTGTTTGGTGTAAGAATTTCGTCGTAGAGCCGGGTGGCGATCAGCATCATCCGCGGAATGTGGAACGGACCTTTGAAGAGGTTGCCTTTGGCCGGTTGTGCCACCGTGCCGTCGCGGTGGAGGTAGCCGTACCACTCGCCGAAGACCGGGTCGGGAAAGGCCCCGAAGGCGTATTCGAAGGCCCGGTGGTGCATCTGCAGGTACTTCTCGTTGCCCGTGGCCTGCCAGGCGTAGAGCGAGGCAAGGATCGTCTCGCACTGCGGCCACCAGAACTTCATGTCCTGCGAATAGTCCTGCGGCGGGAAGAGCTTGCAGTCGCGGAAGTTGATCATTCCGCCGTAGGCCTCATCCCAACCCCAGTCCCAGGCCCAGTCGATGATCGTCGTGCCCATCTCGACCAGCGCGGGGTCCCAGCCCCGTTTGCGGGCGATGTCGAGGATGAACCACCCGGTCTCCATGCAGTGCCCGGGATTGATCGTGCGGCCGATTCCCGTGTCGATGAATTCGCCCTGCGGGCCGACGCACTCCAGAATGGTCCGGTACTCTTCGTGCATGAAATAGCGTTTCAGCTCGTCGATCGAGCGGTTGATTTGAGCCTCCAGCGCGGGGTCGTCGCTGACCTGCCCGACGACGTTCGCCACGTTGATGAGCAGCATCGTGATCGAGTGTCCCCGGGCCTCGAACCGATATTTCGGTTCGAGGAATCCCGGCGTATCCAGCATCGTGAGAATGCGTTTGAAGAGCTCCGCGGCCTTCTCCGCATAGCTGCGGTCATTGGCTGCCAGGGCGTATTCGGCCATGGCCATGGCCGCGAAGCACTCCGAGAAGACGTAGCGGCGCTTCTGGATCGGCTGTCCGTCAGCCGTGACGGAGAAGAACATGTGTCCGTCCTTGTCGAAACAGTGGGCTTCGAGGAAGTCGATGGCGGATTTCGAGGCTGCGAGCCATTCGGGATGGCTCCGGTCGAAGAGGCTGGCGCAGGCGACGATGTAGCCGAACCGTCCCTGGAACCAGACCGATTTGGTCGGATCCATCAGCGTTCCTTCGCGGTCGAGGCAGGTGTAGATGCCGCCGTTGCGGGTGTCGAGTCCGTGCTCCATCCAGAAGGGGAGGATGTTGCCGACCAGGTCCGAGGCGCAGCGCTCCCGGCACTTTCCCAGATAATTCAGATTTTTTTCGGTCATGGTTGTGATTATTTGATCTTTTCACACCGTACGTTGTGCCCGTAGGAGGCGTAGGCCTTCTCCATCGAGACGAAGTTGTTCCAGTCGAAGTGCATCCGGCAAGCCTGGAAACTGTTGCCCGAGGACATCATCGTCGTCGTCCAGTAGTATCCGTAGGTTCCGGTTCGGTCGAAGGGGAAGAAGTTGTCCGCCTTTTCGTAGTAGACAAGGCCTCCGGCCGGAAGTTTTGCGATTGTTGTGCGAGCCTCGTCGCAGTAGAGTTGAAGTCCGGTTTGATCGTCGCGGTAGGTTGCGGCGTTCAGTACCCGGTGGGTAAGACTCTTCAGCGCACCTCCGGCCATTGCCGACGTGACACCCGACATGGCGTAGGGATTCATCACGCGGTAACCCGGGGGACACGGGTCGTAGATGGTTTTGTGTCCGAGATCGTTGGTCTCGATGCCGCTAATCGGGAGTCCCCACAGGTCGTGGGCCGTCTCCTCCATCCAGAAGTGGTTGTCCGCTCCCGAGACGAAGGCCATCGGATACTTTGCAATGTCGCTCCGCGAAAGTTTCTGGTCCACATGGGTCCAGGCGGCGGCCGACGAGAACGACGAAGCTTTCGTCATGGCACCCAACTCCTTGTTCTGACTGTCGTAGGTCGGAGCGGCGATACGGCTCTGGCTGCCCGAATTGTCGGCTCCGATGAAGGGATCCTTGCGGCCCCACTGGTAGTGCAGACCGTGCGATTCATTGGTCCCCGATTCGCTGAACTCCGCCGAGGTCAGAGCTCCGAGGTTGCGGTCCATGAGCTGCGGATCGCGGTAGGAGGAGTATTGGGCGGCATCGGCGTGTACGGTCCAGGTCTGGAGCAGATTATCGAGGTCGGCGTCCGTCACCCAGATGTGCCAGCTCCAGAGGATCTCTCCGGCGGCTCCGGCGTCGCTGTAGACGGCGATCACGGCATTTCCGGCGGTCAACGTACCACCTTCGGCTTCTCCGTTGAGCGAGAAGTAGACGTAGCCGTTCCGCAACTTGACGTTGCTGATCAGATCGGGCACCGTCTGCCAGAGCACCTGGGCCGATTTCGGGTCGAGACGCGTCGGTGTAATGCCCGGGGCCATGCCGTCGTTGGTGGTGTATCCCGGAACGGCCGGAGTCGTATAGCCGTTGCCCATCACCGTGGCCGGGAACTTGTAGGTCACGCCCGGCTGGGATGCGATGTAGCAGTTGGCCGTTTCGCGTTCTCCGGCGGGATCGGGCTTGCTCAGGTCGATGGCGTCGTCGTCGACAATGGTGGCGTCGAATTCATCGACGGAGAGCTTCGTTGCTGCCGCCAGCGTGTGTGTGCCGCTCAACAACAGATTCCCTTCCGTTTCGCTGGCAAGGGTGATTTCGAATGTGCAGGGCGAGGTTGTCGCCTCCCCGGCGGCTGCCAGCATGTAGGCGCGTACGCCCTCCTCCGACATCGGAAGGCTCGGCAGATTGATCGTTACCTTGGAGACCTGTCCGGCGGTGAATTCGTGCTCCCCGGTTGCCAGATCGAAGGTGTAGTCGCCGGCCAGCACCTGATCGGCCGGTGCTTCGATCGTGATTTGCTCGACGGTCCAGCCGGAGGTGTAGTTCGAGGACTGGATGTGGATCTCCACCGGCTTGAGCATCGACTTCATCGTCACTGCTACCGGTGTGTTCTTCTCCGTCGGAGCGCTCTCAACGAGCCCGTAGGTCAGGTTGTAGCGGGCGAGGTAGTCGGCTGAAGTGCCGGTTTGCGCATAGGTTGTCGGGAGTGTTCCCCCGATGACTGTCGACGTGTTTGTCTCATCGTAGGGGGTGTACAGTGCGAACTTGTGGGCGCCGCTCCTCCATTCGAGATCGGTATAGAACAGGGCGGTTTCGCTCCCGGCCGAGGCCGCGGAGATGGTAAGCTTCTGATTGTTCGTGCCGGTCTGCTCGCAGAACAAACCGATCTGGCTGTCGGAATCCCAGATTGTCAGGCTTCCGTCACTCTTCTCCGCCGTGCACGAAAACGAAATGCGGTTCGTCCCGGGCGTCGAAAAATCCTGCTTGTAGGACTCTTCGCTGCAAGAGGCCCCCAACAGACAGGATGCTGCGACAAGGAGATAAAATTTGTTCATGGTTCGTAGTTTTAGAGGTTACCGTTTGTTCAGAATTTGTTGCAACGCTCGAAGAAGCCGATTACTTCCAGCTCCCGTTTCATGGCGGCCTCTTCGTCGTCCGTCATGTTCCGGAACGGGATGCGGTTCGGCCCGAGGTCGAATCCGATGAGTTTCATGATCCGTTTGCCGCCGACGATGTTGCCGCGATAGTTGCAGATCACGTTGATGACCGCCTGTGCGAAGTTCTGCTTCTCGCGGGCGGTCTCCAGATCGCCGCGCAGCCAGGCCTCGATGATGCCGGTGAGTTCGCGTCCGTTGTAGTTGGTCGTGCCGCCGATGCCGCCTTCGGTTCCTTGCGTAAGGCTCGGGAGGATCGTCTCGTCCTGGCCGTGGAGCATGTCGTACTTTCCGTTCTTGTAGAGGCGGCACTGGTTGTACTCATAGAGGCTCTCGAAGGTGTACTTGATGCCCGCAAAGTTGGGAATACGCCCATCCACGGCCTTCAGCAGCTCGGTCATCGGCAGGAAAGCCCCGTTGAAAGCCGGAATGTGATAGTAGTAGAAGGGCAGTTCGGGAGCTGCGGCGGCAATGGTCTCGCAGTAGGCTGCCAACTCCTCGATGCGTCCGATCTTCGGGAACGGGGGTGCCATGGCGCCGATGCCCCAGGCTCCGATTTGTGCGGCGTGTTTTGCCAGGCGGACGCTTTCGCGCAGGCAGCAACTGCCCACGTGTACGATCACCTTGAAGCCGGCAGGGGCGGCCTCCATCCATTTCTCGGCCAGCAGGATCCGCTCTTCGGGTGTCAGCATGTATCCCTCGCCCGATGAGCCGTTGATGAATACGCCCTTCAGGCCGTTTTTCGCCAGCATGGCGGCATAGGCCGGAATCGGAGCGGGATTTACGTCTCCGTTTGCCAGCATCGGGGTGAACGGGGCGTCGATCAGACCTTTGATTTTTTCCATAATAG
>ENA-OURU01004537-OURU01004537.1-human-gut-metagenome-genome-assembly--contig:-NODE-4537-length-10106-cov-4.871555_pt1 | contig 10106 bp, 10 predicted proteins | sample MGYA00242137_ERZ509064 | MGnify/ENA primary metagenome ERZ509064 (study PRJEB26280, sample SAMEA2338777) | human gut metagenome | biome: human gut; feature: human-associated habitat; material: faeces...
TCCTCCGGCAGGCCCGGGTTCAGCCGCTGGCGGCGCTGCTCTTCCCTGCGCCGTTCAATGGCCTGCCGATCCCTTCGGCGGGCACGCACAGTGGAATAAATCGCCAGCCCCAGCATCACAACCACCAGCACTCCCAGCAGCACCGGAAGCAGCATCTGAAAGAAAAATGCGCTCATGCTTTGCCCTTCTCTCCTTCTGCCTTATTCCTCGCCCCGGCCACGCCGGGCCAGAACCTTCACGCTGCTGGCATACTCTGAGGGGGTCATGCCGGTAACCTTTTTGAAATGGCGGGAAAAATAGTGGATGGAATTGTAGCCCAGCAGGGCCGCGATCTCGGTGAAGTTATGGCTGCCCTCCCGGATCATCTCCTTGGCCTTCTGGATCTTCAGATTGCCGAAGTACTCCATGGCGCCGCCGCCGGTCTTTTCCCGGAAGACCTTTTGCAGATAGCTGCGGCCCACCAGATTGTCGCGGCAGATGTCGCTCAGGGTCAGGCGGCGCTGGATGTTATTTTCCAGATACTGCTGTACCCGGCTCAAAAACTCGTTCTGGCTGCGCTCCCGGATCAGGCTGGTGGGCTTTGCCACCACCGGGCTGTCGCCCCGGCGTACCATATCCAGCAGCATGGTCTCCAGCGAAAGGCCGATCACCTGCTCGGCGCCGAAGGCCGCATCTTCCCGGCGGGTCAGATGCTGGGCCAGGGGGTCGTCCAGCGGGGTGGAGAAGGCCGCACCGGCCATCTCCACAATGCGGGCCATGAGCACCCGGTCGGTGTCGCTGGCCATGAGCACCCGGCCCTTGAAAAACTCCATGGCAGGGCTGGAACATTCGAAGGACACAATCACAATGTTGGGCGCGTCCTTGCCGGTGGCCCGGATATTATGGTATTCGCCGGGTGCGTGGAAGATCATCTGCCCCTTTTTCAGCAGCTTTTCCTCCTCGCCCGCGGTCACATAGACTTCGCCCTTGTCCGCATAGACAAATTCCCAAAAGTCATGACTTTCGCCGGTGAAGGCATAGTCCGGGCCATATTCAAAATAATGTACCGAATAAATGCGGTCGATGCGCAGCACCTTTTCCAGCTCCAGTGCCTGATAGCCCATCTGCTTGCAGCTCCTCTCCTGTGGAAGAGGGGCGGTTCGCCCCTGCTTGTTCACCCGTATTCCGGTTTCTTCTAGTTTGTAGTATATCCTAAAACGACCGATTGTGCAAATGTTTTCTTTTTTTCCGCCAAAAACAGCCCGCTCTGGCAGCGTTTGCGCCGATATGTTATACTGAAACTGATACTGCAAATGCGGGCAGCCCCCACCGGGCTGCTCCGGAGGAAAAACAAAGAGAGGAAGGACCAATGCAGCGATTCAAACAATATTTTTATACCGACTGGTCATTCTACAAGCGAATGCTGGCCATCACCATTCCCATCGCTCTGCAGAACGTGATCAGCCTGGGCGTGAACATGATGGACACCATCATGCTGGGCCAGCTGGGCGACGTGGCCATTGCCTCGGCCAACCTGGGCGGCCAGCTGTTCACCATTCTGGACGTGGTGGGCTTCGGCCTGGCCAGCGGCGCGGCGGTGCTGATTGCCCAGTACTGGGGCAAGCGGGACATGCTGCGCATCCGCCAGATCTTCGCGCTCACCTTGCGGGTGGTGCTGGTGGTGAGCAGCCTGTTCGCTCTGGTGGGGCATTTTCTGCCCCGGCAGGTGCTGGCCATTTACACCAATGCCCCGGCGGTGATTGCATCCGGCGCGGAGTACCTGAAGCTGCTCTCCATCAGCTTTGTGCTGTTCAGCTTTTCCAACTGCTACATCATGTGCCTGCGGGCGGTGGAGCAGGTGCGCATCAGCATGGTGGTATACGGCTGCAGCTTCTTTATCAACGTGTTTTTCAACTACTGCTTCATCTTCGGCAAGCTGGGCGCACCGGCCTGGGGCGTGCGGGGCGCGGCCTTCGGCACCGTGATGGCCCGCCTGTTCGAGCTGTGCGCCACGCTGGTGTACATGTGCTTCATTGAAAAGCGGGTCTGCTTCACCCCCCGCTGGCTGCTGCAGCTGAAAAGCGGCCTGGGCCGGGATTACGTGCGCAACAGCGTGCCGGTGGTGAGCAACGAGCTGCTGTGGGGCGTGGGGCTTTCGGTGGTAAACCTGACCATCGGCCACATGGGCGCCAGCTACACCAGCGCCATGAGCATCGTGAACGTGTTCAACCAGCTGGTGAGCGTGTTCACCTTCGGCATGTCCGCCGCCAGCGCGGTGGTGGTGGGCAAGACCATCGGAGAAGGGCGCATTCAGGACGCAAAGCGCGCCGCCAACAGCTCGGTGCTGGTGGGTCTGTGCCTGAGCCTTATCTGCATGACCCTGCTGCTGGTGGGCCGGCCCTACATTCTCAGCCTTTACAACGTGAGCCAGCTGGCCCACGAAACCGCCTTTGCCATGATGACCATTCTGGCCCTGATGCAGCCCTTCCAGGCGGTGGGCTGCGTGATGATTGTGGGCGTGCTGCGCGGCGGCGGCGACGTGCGCACCAACCTGATTCTGGACAGCGGCCTTCAGTGGTGCCTGGCCATCCCCCTGGGCCTGCTCACCGGCTTTGTGCTGCACTGGAGCGCCCCGGTGGTGTTCTTCTTCCTGCGGTGCGACAACATTGTGAAGAGCATCGCGGGCCTGATCCGGCTGCGCAGCGGCAAGTGGATCCGGGTGGTCACCCGGGAGGCCGCCTGAGCACAGCCGCCCCCGCACAATTCACGGCGAAAGGCTCAAGGCTGTATCACGCCAAAATTGTGCGGCATTGCCCTCTATTTTTTCCACCCCTTCCCACAAGGGACAGGGGTGGTGAATTTTAAAAGAAAGTGGAGATGTGTTGTTATGAGCAAGATCTCATGGATCGGCACCGGCGTAATGGGCCGTCAGCAGGCAGGCCATCTGGTAAAGGCCGGGCATTCGGTGAAGGCTTACAGCCGCCGCTATGAGGCGGTGTGCCAGCAGGCCGAGGAATTCGGCTTTACCCCCTGCGTCACCATCCGCGAGGCGGTTGCCGACGCGGAATTCGTGTTCGTGATGGTGGGCTACCCGGCAGACGTGGAGCAGGTGTTCTGCGGCCCCGAGGGCATTCTGGAGAACGCCCCCGCCGGCGCGGTGGTGGTGGATATGACCACCTCCAGCCCCACGCTCGCCCAGAAGCTGTATGCGCTGGGCAAGGAGAAGGGCATCGCCGTGATGGATGCCCCGGTCTCCGGCGGCGACAAAGGCGCCCGGGAAGCCACCCTGTCCATCATGGTGGGCGGCGACGAGGAAGCTTTTGAAAAAACTCTGCCCCTGTTTGAGTGCATGGGCAAGAGTGTGCTGCTGATGGGCCCCGCGGGCTACGGTCAGCACACCAAGGCGGCCAACCAGATTGCGGTGGCCGGCGCAACGGCAGCGTACACCGAGGCCATCCTCTATGCCGAGAAGGCCGGGCTGGACCCCCACAAGATGCTGGCGGCCATCGGCGGCGGCGCAGCGGGCAGCTGGCAGATTGCCAACATGGCCCCTCGTGCGCTGGCCGGCGACTTCGCCCCCGGCTTCTTTGTGAAGCACTTCATCAAGGACATGAAGATCATCCGGGAGGAAGCCGCCCAGCGGGGCGTGGAGCTGGAAATGCTGGACAGTGTGCTCCATCTGTATGAGGAGTTCGCCGCGGCGGGCGGCGAGAACGAGGGCACCCAGGCTCTGATCGATTTCTATCGCAAAAAATGAGCAAAGCAAAAGGGGCAGCGGATGGTAGCTACTCATAAAACAGCATCAACAATCAACTGAAACAGGGTAGCTGCCATACGGATTGCCACAAAAGCGGGTAAGAGGTCAAAGACTTCTTGCCCGCTTTTTCTGTGCCGCGTGGAACGATAGAAAGGCATTTTTGCGCTTTCAAGGGATACGATACTACTTGTTCTGTTTCCGTTCTCTGCAAGTCGCATAAATCAAGGCTTTTCGCCTGCCTAAATGTCCACGCTGGCATGGCAAAATGTTACGCAGTAGACCGCCATTTTTGAGGGTGGGGATATAAACACTCAACTCTTGTGTTTTCAAGTCTGCAAAACCGCGTTGTGTAAGGCGCTCTCGCTCTCTATTGCGTAACACATCATCATAGATTGAGGGCGCAAGCGGTCTATCCGTTTGCGCCCTCTTGATTACCCGACAGCAAAGACGGGCAAAGCCGTCAAGGACGCGAAGCGCGAAGTTTATCCTTGACGGCTTTTTCTGCCTTTGCTACTTGTCATCTGTCAAAGCGGAACTTGGGTAGTGCTTCCATTAAGGACGCTTTGAGATAATCTTGAATATCGTCGTTGATACTCCCTTGAAAGTAGGACAGATATTTGATGTAGCCGGTATAGGTTTGAATGACGGTGTTCACCGCTTCCGGCTCCCCGGCGGTTGCCTTTACAATCGTTTCATAGGGCAGCAAATTGTATTTCCTATTCTTCATCTTCTAACGCCTCCAGTTCTTTTCGTATGAAGCGCAATGACCTTTTTCGTCTACGAAAGATTGTGCTTCTGCAAACTCCGAATAGCCTTCCGATTTCCGTATCGCTGTAACCGAGGTAGTACCGCAAAAACAGCACTTCACGCCGCTTTTCCGGCAGACGCAAAAGCGCGGCCGCTAACTGCTCGCTTTCTACAATGACCGTTTCCCCACGAACGGTAAAAGTGGTAGGCATATCGTATTTCACAAAATACTCGTCTGTTGTGGCAATCGGCTCAAAATCAAACTCCCGAAGATAGTCGAGTGATACCTCAAACTGTTGCTTCCGCCGTATTTTCTTGTAAATACCCAGCGCCGCATGGTAAAGGACAATCTTGCAAAAGGCGTTGAAAGTGCGCTCGATATGTTCCCGATACTGCTCACTATTCATCATTTTTCTCACCCCCTTTCTTCCCAAGCAGGGGGCAAAATACCAAACGCCCACGCAGCATAAAACCGCATGGGCGTTTGGTACAGGAACTATAAGAGATAACTATATGACTTGTGTGTTCATACTCATAGGCGCAAAATCCCATGCAAGCGCAAGGGCTTTTTTTGACCGCAGGTTATGAGAAGAAAGATAATGAAATACAGACATATTGACACATCCCCAATACTGCTAAACGATAAACTTCTCTATGGCAGCAACGATTTTCTTGATTTCTGTATTGGTGGTGTTGATACATAAATCGTAGTTTGCTTTATTGCCCCAATCTTGTTCTGTATAAAATTGGTAGTAACGTGCTCTTTTCTTATCAATAGATATAATTTTTTGCTGCAATTCTTTATCCGTCATCGCCGCTGCGTCGGCTCCCTTTTCCCTGCAACGGGCAATTTTAGAACTTATATCCGCATATACAAACAAGCGAAAAGGGTTCAAATCTTGCAAAACATAGTCTGCACATCGTCCTACAATGATACAATCCGATTTCTCTGCCATTTCGCGGATTATTTCGCTTTCCTGCTTATAAATGGACAGACGATTTTCCAATGTATAGTTGGTAGGAATACCAAAAGTGCGAGCAGTTGTTATTGGTAACAGCGGCAGGGGCCTGCTTTCCTCCACTTGCAACACATAACTTTCCGCTAATTGAGTTCGTTTCATCAATTCATCAATAATCTCTCGGTCGTAATAGGCAATATTCAGTCTTTCGGCTAAACGCCTGCCAACTTCTCTTCCACCGCTTCCAAATTCACGGCCTATGGTAATGATCCGCTTCATATCATGTCCCTCCTTAAAATCCAACTTTCTGATTTTCTTTCTTGCGCTTTATGAAAACAATCAAAACAACTGCTATAATCGCCGTCATGATTTCACTGATAGAATGGCAAAGCCATACGGCTTCGCTGCCAAAAATCAGCGGAAGAACGGCAACCAAAATTGGCGGCCATATGACGCTACGGCATAGAGATACCGTAAGGGCGTTACTTGTGCGCCCATTTGCCTGCCAATAAGAAATCATTAAAATATTAAATCCTGCAAGGAAGAAACCGGAAAAGTAAGGTAGGCTTTTACTTTCCATAAAGTTGATTAGTTCAATATCTCCCGGATTGAAAATCGTGAAAAAGCCGCGAGAGAAGAACACGATCAAGACATAGCACAAAACGCCTATTGCTAAAAATGCTTTAATGGAAAAGCCAAGTAGAGATTTGCTCCGTTTTTCTTCCCCTGTCCCCATAAAATAACTAAATACGGGTTGCAAGCCCTGCGCCATACCAAGAAACAGTGTCAAAATAATCAACATTAAGTAGCCGATGACAAGGTAGGCTGCAAGTCCGATTTCCCCAAAGCCATAATGCACAATGGCAAAGTTATATACAAAGGTAATAATGCCAATAGTGAACTCCATGATAAAGGACGGGAAGCCAAGTACATAGACCGAGCAAATGCTCCGCCACTTCAGTTTGAATTTCGTTAAGTACAAATCCCCGCGCTTGAATATGAAATGGGGCAGCATAATTAAAACGCTGAAAATGGGGCCAAGTGCGGTAGCCAATGCTGCACCGGCAATCCCCATGTTCAATGGGTACATAAACACATAGTCCAAGACAATATTTGATACAGAGCCAAACATGAGGGCAAACATGGCAAGTTTTGGACGGTTATCATTACGCACCAGACCGCTTAACAAGAAACTGAAAAGCAGGAATGGGGAAAAGGTAATGATGTACCACATATAACTGATTGCTTCATCATGGATAACCGGAGTTGAGCCTAAAAGTTCAGCAAGCGGGTGAATAAAAATATTTCCCAATACGCTAATCAACAGCCCCATAACAGCCGTACATAGGGCGGCAAGGCTAAAAATGTGGCGTGCTTTTTCTTTCTCACCTTGACCGAGATGTGAGGAAATCAAAACGCCCGCGCCTGTGGCAACTGCCATAGACAATGCAATTAGTATCTCGACAAGCGGAACAGAAACGGCAGCGGCGGCCATAGCGTCGCGGCCAAGTCGATTGCCAATGAATACACCGTCAACAATCATATAGACCGAGTTAAACAGCAACCCTATCATTTGCGGTACGGCATATTTGGCAAATAAAGTGTGTGATTTGCCTTCATACATGATAATCAATCCTCCTAACAAATAAAAAAAGGCCAGCGTTTGTGTAACGCTGGCCTACTACACAATAAAATGAAACCCCGGCGGGCTGATTTTATTTACAGTCTATTTAATTTTTCCTTTTCTTTTACAAGTCCTATCGCCTCTTTTCCTGTTATGTGGTCGATTGTCATTTCCAACATACAAAGAGGCTTCCACCCACGGTTTATGGCATGATCGCGGCTTGCGGCAGTATCTTCCGGCGCATATTTGATTGCCAATTTTTCTATCGCTGCTCTCTTTTCGAGATCACCTTCGATTATCCGTATTTGTCCAAAAGCAATTACACTTCTAAAATAAGTTGTGTACTCCTCCGGCACAACTAAATCTTTATCAATCACACAAAACGACGCTTTTTCAGTTCTTTGAATAGCGTCTATTTTATGACCGCTTTTTGCGCTGTGAAAATAGATTTTCCCGTCGTCATACACATAACTGATTGGAACGGCGTAGGGATAATCGTTGTCGCCCAAAAGGGCAAGCACACCAGATGTCCCCTTATGCAGAATATCCGCAATCTCTTGCCGCGATAGTTCCTGTTTTTTTTGCCTCATTTCTCGAAATATCATATTGACCTCCACAAAAAAATAGACGTTTTTTTTTACTCCTTCCATGGCCGACTGAAGTAAGAATAAGCGTTTCTCGGCAGAAACATATTTTTATTTAGAATATCACAAATTGCATGGTAAGTCAATATCATTTTCCGGATTTTCATTTTTATATAGTGAGGGGGAAAGTGCAACAAAAGCTGCCTTTCAAACGGGATATTGAGTGAGAGAAAGTAAAGGGTTTGGGATTTTCCCAACAAGCCAAAATCGCAAATGGGTACTCATTTGCTGTGCTTGCTCCCTACTCAAAACAAAGGAAAGGACGGGAAAGGAATGGAAAAGAAGCGAACAATCAAAGACGGGCAAATCGTTGTAAAAAATCCACTCTATCAAGAGTTGCCCACACACGAAGTTACAATTCAATCCGGCAGGACGTTCTATCGTTTTACGGGAAGCTACGACGGAAGCCGAAGCCTACCCCATAAAGTTTTACGGCTTATGGGGCACTCCCCTATTGATGAAAAAGACGAGGAGCGTTAAAATGAGTATAAGCAATCCTGTAATGGCAGACTGCCCGCCGATGAAAGGAGCAGAAACGATGTTAAGGCAGTCTGGCAAGATTACCGCCCTCTATTGCCGCCTATCCCGCGACGATGAACTAACGGGCGACAGCAACAGCATTGTAAATCAAAAGGCGATTTTAAGTAAGTACGCAAAGGAAAATCATTTTTCAAATCCATTGTTTTTCGTGGACGATGGATATTCCGGGACAAACTTCAACCGTCCAAGTTGGAGCGAACTTTTGGAAAAAATCGAAAACGGCGAAGTGTCCACCTTGATCGTCAAGGATATGTCGCGGCTTGGGCGTGATTATCTGAAAGTGGGATTTTATACCGAAGTCCTGTTCGTGGAAAAGGGCGTGCGTTTTATAGCTATTAACAACGGCATAGACAGCGCAAACCAGCAGGACAGCGACTTTACCCCCTTTCTCAATATCATCAACGAGTGGTATGCGAAAGACACCAGCAAGAAGATACGCGCGGTGATGAAGTCAAAAGGCGAAGCGGGGGAACACCTCTGCACCAACCCGCCATACGGCTACAGGAAAGACCCGGAAAACAAAAAGCGGTGGATTATCGACCCCGAAGCTGCCGAAGTTGTCAAGCGGATATTCGCCCTTTGTCTGGACGGTTACGGGCCGTCGCAGATTGCCCGTATTCTGAAAGATGATAAAGTCATAACGCCGACAATCCATTTTCAGCAGACAGGCAGGGCGACAAGGAACGCGCCGCCGGATAATCCCTTTAACTGGACGGGCGATACAATAGCCGACATTTTGGAGCGTCCGGAATATCAAGGGCATACAGTAAACTTCAAAACCTACAAGCAGTCCTACAAGAGCAAAAAGACCTGCAATAATCCCGAAGAAAAATGGCTTGTGTTTGAAAATACCCACGAAGCAATCATTGACGCTGACACATGGGCGCGGGTGCAGGAATTGCGGAAGAACAAACGCCGCCCGACGAGGACAGGAAAGACAAATATGTTTTCCGGCATTGTGCGCTGCGCCGATTGCGGTGAAAAGCTGTATTACTGCACAAGCAGGAACTTTGAAGCAAGGCAAGACCACTTTGTCTGCTCTACTTCAAGGCTCAAAGGGAAAGAGGTTTGCGCGACGCATTTTATCCGCGCCGTTGTCTTGGAACGGGGCGTACTCGCCCACATGAGAATGACGATTGCCTGTGTTGCGAACCATGAAGAACAATTCCGCAAGGCTATGGGTGCGAAGCAGAAAGCCGAAGCAAAAAGAGAACTCGCGGCGAAGCGTCGGCAACTGACGCAGGCAGAACGACGGATAGAAGAACTTGACCGACTATTCAAGCGTATTTATGAGGACAACGTAGGCGGAAAACTATCTGACAGCAGATTTCAAATGCTCTCTGACGACTACGAGCAGGAGCAGAAAGAACTGCGGGAAAAGCTGTTGCGGTTGAATGAAGAAATTACAGAACAAGAGGAACAGGCAGAGAATATCGACAGGTTTATCTGCAAGGTGCGGAAGTATCTCGACTTGAACGAGCTGACACCCACTATCCTAAACGACATGGTAAAGGCGGTATATGTTCACGCGCCGGACAAGTCGAAGGGTTATCGGGAACAACAGATTGACATTTCCTATGACCTTGTAGGAATACTCCCCGCGTCTTTACTGATTGACCTGCAAAACGGAGAAACGGCATAGCCGAAGCTACGCCGTTTCCTGAAAACATTCTTATGCTGTTTTATGCGTGCCGCCCCGATACTGCCCCTTTTTTGCTGTATTCAGCTGTGGATCAGATCCAGCGGCTTTGCACCCTGGCCCCGGTGTTCGGCCCGCCATGCAATCAGCTGGGCCGCCACGCTCACGGCAATCTCCGCCGGGGTTTCCGCCCCGATGGAAAGGCCGATGGGGGTGC
>ENA-OURU01004540-OURU01004540.1-human-gut-metagenome-genome-assembly--contig:-NODE-4540-length-10089-cov-10.548236_pt1 | contig 10089 bp, 8 predicted proteins | sample MGYA00242137_ERZ509064 | MGnify/ENA primary metagenome ERZ509064 (study PRJEB26280, sample SAMEA2338777) | human gut metagenome | biome: human gut; feature: human-associated habitat; material: faeces...
TAGAGCACTTGACTTTTAATCAAGTTGTCCGGGGTTCGAATCCCCGATGCTTCATTAATAGCGGAAATCTTCTGTGAGGTTTCCGCTATTTTATTGCTTTTGCAGAGTGCGAGAATGATTTTTCAGGTACACTCTGAGAATATGAGAAAATGCGGATATGGCGGAATTGGCAGACGCGCTGGTTTTAGGTACCAGTGGGCTTCCCGTGCAGGTTCAAGTCCTGTTATCCGCATTTAGAAAAAGTACCGGTTAAAACGGTGCTTTTTTGTTTTACAGGCATAGTTTTTTGTTGTATAGTTAAGTTATAAACAGGACAGGGAGATTTTGACTATGGATATACAGAAATTTCAGCAGAAACTTACAGAAGTATGTGAACTTGGAGAGAAGAATGGCAAAGTATTGAAACCGGAACAGATAAAGGAATGCTTTGGCGAACTTGACCTGGATAAGTCACAGTTGATTAAGATATTACAGTATTTAAAATTAAAAGGTATTTCCATTGAGGGTGCCGAGGAGATTTCAGCAGCATCTCAGACCGGACCGGAAGAAGTATCCGAAGAAAAAGAAGAAAAAGTTCCTCTGACAGCGGAGGAAGAGGCATATCTGAAAGAATATCTGGAAGGTCTTGAAGAACAGGAGCAGGGAGAGAGAAGTGCGGAAGAACTTTTTGAATTGCTTTCAAAGGGAGATGCTCTGGCACAGGCAGAGCTGTCACAGAAGTATCTGCATGCAGCAGCCGAAATGGCGGTTGAAATGAACTGTGAGGAGATTTTTATCGCTGATCTGATTCAGGAGGCAAATATAAGCCTTCTGATGGCTCTGGGAGAGGAAGAACCGGAAGAGAAAGATGAGAAATGGCTGCTTGGACGTATCCGGTGTGGAATCCGCCATGCTATCGAGGAGCAGACCCAGAGGAAATTTGAGGATGACTATCTGGTAGCAAAGGTGGAGAAGCTGGAAGCGGCAGTCCGGGAACTTACAGAGGATGAAGAGGATGAAAGTTCAAAGTTCAGTGTAGAGGAGCTGGCGATCATTCTTGATATGGATGAAGAAGAAATCAGGGATGTGCTGCGGCTTACAGGTGATGATAAATAATGCAGTGATGTAGCATTACGGGAAAGGAGAGGGTGATTATGAGTATTCTAACACCACACAACAGTGCAAAGAAAGGTGATATTGCAAAGAAGGTTCTGATGCCGGGAGATCCGCTGCGTGCGAAGTATATTGCGGAGACATATCTGGAGAAACCGGTATGTTTTAACACAGTGAGAAATATGTTTGGTTATACCGGAACTTATAAGGGTGAGCAGATATCTGTCATGGGCAGCGGTATGGGGATGCCGTCTATGGGTATTTACAGTTATGAGCTTTATAATTTTTATGATGTAGAGAAGATTATTCGTATTGGTTCTGCAGGTGCGCTGCAGGATGATGTAAGCGTAATGGACGTTGTGATCGCCATGAGTGCATGTACGGATTCAAATTATGCAAGCCAGTATCAGCTGCCGGGAACTTTTGCTCCTACAGCAAGTTATGAACTGGTTGCAAGGGCTGTAGAGGTTGCAAAGGAGCAGGGTACACCGGTTCGCGTGGGTTCTGTTGTATCTTCGGATGCGTTCTATGGAGATAATCCGGAGAGTTCGAAGGCATGGAGAAAGATGGGGGTTCTCTGTGTGGAGATGGAGTGTGCGGCGTTGTTTATGAATGCTGCGAGAGCCGGTAAGGAGGCACTGGGGATTCTTACGATTTCGGATCATGTTTTCAGGGATGAGGCAATTTCTGCGGAGGCCAGACAGACTTCATTTAACAGGATGATGGAGATTGCTTTAGGAATTTAAAAGATAATCCTGGTATAAAAAGGTTCTTTGGCTGGTATGTGGGAATGCTGGTCAGAGGGCTTTTTTTAATTCAGTAGGGACGCGTCAAAAAATATTTCATTTCATGTGCGGTTTCGGACACTAAGATATTCTAAGCCGTCAAAAATCTGCTAAAAGCATGAGCCATCAAGGACAAACTCGCTTCGCTCAGACAGTGTCCTTGATGGCTCATAACGCAGATTTTTGGCGGCTAAGAATATCTAAGTATCCTGCAAATGCACATGAAATGAAATATTTTTCGATGCTGTTTTTTCATATGGAATGAATGAAATTTTGGCTACGTTACTGAGAACGGAGTGAGCAGTAACAGTTAATGACGACTGTTCTCAAGAAGAGCGATTGAAAAATTTCTCATATTGTGTTAATATCAAAACAATATGGGAGGTATTTTGAATGCAGATCAGAAAATCAGCGGAGGATTATTTGGAGGCAATCCTGGTATTGTCAAAACAGGGTGGCGGAGTTCGTTCTATAGATATTGCAACGATGCTTGGGGTATCGAAACCGAGTGTAAGTCATGCTATGAAGCTGCTTCGTGAGGATGGTTATATTGCGATGGACCGTTATGGTACGGTGACACTTCTTGAGAAAGGAAATGATATTGCGGTTCATATTTATGAGCGGCATACAGTGCTGAGCAAGATGCTGGAACATCTCGGCGTAAGCCCGGAAGTTGCAAAAGAAGATGCGTGTAAGTTAGAGCATGACCTGAGCGATGAGAGTTTTACTAGGATAAAGGAGCACTTCCACAAGGTGATTGGGGAAGTTGAATAGCGGATAAAATAAACTCCCCCCGTCGGATGAATTTCTGACGAAGTGGGGAGTTTATTTTTTTAAGTTAGTCAGAGACTATTTCTGTTACATAGCTTCCATGCCCGTCTATAGCAATAACTTTTTCTTTTCCATCTTCTGTTTGAAATATCCATGGAGCAGAATAAGGATTACGAAAAAAGGCTTACAACGAATGGTGGTGTGGTACAATGCTGTAGAAAGAAGAATGCTGGAAAGCCGTATAGTCGTATGAAGGAGAAACTCACATGCAGTTTGATGAGAGGAAAGAGGGAATAGACCCTCTGACCTACTCTACATATTATTCTGTCTGCTTCTGTGGAAGCTGTGCAAGGATGATAGCAGCAAACATGATGACACATCCAAGGATTTCTTTAGTACTTAGTTGCTGTCTGAGGATGATCCATCCGGCTAGGACAGAGATGCAGGATTCCAGGCTGAGTATCAGGGATGCTACAGTTGGGTTCATGTTTTTCTGACCGATAATCTGCAAGGTGTAAGCTACTCCGCATGACATGACACCTGCGTAGAGGATTGGCTGCCATGCTGCCAGGATGGATGAGAGTTCCGGATGCTCAAGGAGCAGAGCGGGAATGCCGGAAAGAACTCCACATGTCAGGAACTGAATACAGGAGAGCTTTACTCCGTCTACTTTCGGAGAAAAGTAGTCGATGACCAGTATGTGCAACGAAAAAAGAAAAGCGCATACCAGTACGAGCAGATCTCCCTTTCCAATGGAAAATCCATCTGTGATGCACAGGAGATAAAGTCCGATCAGAGCCATTGCAACGGCAGCCCAGATAAATTTCGTGCATTTTTTGCCAAGGAACAGTCCGATGACAGGGACGATCACAATATAACAGGCAGTGATAAAGCCGGCTTTTCCGACGGTTGTATACTTGATGCCAAACTGTTGGAAATTGCTTGCCAGACAGAGGCAGATACCGCAGGCGATACCGCCGATAATCAGAGCTTTTTTCTCCTGCATATTGGATACAGTATTACTTGAGGTGTCAGATCTGCCAGATGCTTTGGAAGCAGAATCTGAAGGAGAGTTTCTCTTTTTCAGAATAAAAATCAGTGGAATCAGAACGACTGCTCCAATAAGGGAACGGACGGCATTAAAAGTAAAGCCTCCTACGTATTTCATTCCTACGCTTTGAGCCACAAAAGCGATACCCCAGATGATCGCTGCGAGAAGCAGGAGCAGGGAATTTTTTAATGGAATCTGTTGTTTTTGCATGATGTGTGTAATCCTTCCTTATATTAATGTGTAAATAGAATGTATAAAATGTGGATAAAACAAAATATTTATTCATTCAGTGTGGACAGAAGCACTGAAATTTTGTAACTGTTCAGTGCCCTCATAGTTATAAAATGTTTCAAATATATTTTAAGAGTGCCGGTGCCTTATTGATCTGAAAATGAAGAAACACTTTCATAATTATACATCATAAATGTAAAAAGAGAAAGAAGATTGTAGAAATAAAAAGAAGCCTCTGCAGGAGACTTCTTTTTGTAAATGTGTATCTGATATTTATATCAGATAAAGATATATTTCAAAATAAACAATACAGCCAGTACATACATCAGTACGCTGATTTTCTTTTCCTTAGCTTTACCTGTAACAACGTTGATGATCACATAGGAGATAACACCCATGGAGATACCTTCAGAAATGCTGTACAGGAATGGCATTGCGATGATCGCGATAAATGCTGGGATGGCTTCGGTCATGTCGTTGAAATCAATCTTGGTTACTGATGTGAGCATCAGGAATCCAACGATAATCAGAGCCGGTGCTGTGGCAAAGGACGGGATTGCCAGGAAGATCGGGGATAACAGCAGTGATAATCCGAAAAGGATGGCTGCTACCAGGGAAGTAAGTCCTGTACGTCCGCCTTCAGCAACACCGGAAGCACTCTCTACGAAAGTAGTAACTGTGGAAGTACCACACATAGCACCTACTGTAGTTCCTACTGCGTCAGAAAGAAGAGCACCTTTGATGTTTGGAAGTTTGCCTTCTTTGTCAAGCATATCAGCTTTGGAAGCAACACCGATCAATGTTCCAAGTGTATCGAACATATCTACAAACAGGAATGCAAACATAATGACTACGAAATCAAGTGTGAAGACAATGGAGAAGTCCATTTTCATAAATGTGGGAGCCATGCTTGGAATGGAGATTCCGTTTGAAAAATCAGGCAGGAGGCTGAACCAGCCGGCTGCAGGATCAGGTTTGTAAAGTCCTGTCAATTGACAGATAATGCCAAGTCCCCATGTGATCAGGATACCCCAGAGAATGTTTCCTTTTACACTCTTAACAAGAAGGATGGCAGTGATGAGAAGTCCAATCAGCGCCAGAAGAACTGTAATTCCTTCTGTATTGAAGGTTCCGCCGGAAACGGAGGATTTAAAGGAAAATACACTTACCAGAGTGGAGTCGTTGTTAACTACGATCTTAGCATTCTGCAGTCCGATGAAAGCAATAAACAGTCCGATACCAACAGATACTGCATGTTTCAGGTTCATTGGGATCGCATTGAAAATTGCCTCACGCACATTGGTCAGAGATAACAGGATAAAAATAATACCCTCTACAAATACAGCTGCCAGTGCCTGCTGCCAGCTGTAACCCATGCCAAGAACAACAGTGTAGGCAAAGTAGGCATTCAGGCCCATGCCAGGTGCAAGAACGAATGGATAATTAGAAAGCGCAGCCATCAGACAGGTTGCAATAAAGGATGCCAGTGCGGTCGCTGTAAAAACAGCACCTCTGTCCATGCCGGATGCTTCCAGAATGTTTGGGTTTACAGCCAGAATGTATGCCATTGTCATGAATGTGGTAATACCTGCCATAACTTCGGTCTTTACATCTGTGTGGTTCTCTTTGAGATGGAATAATTTGTCAAGATTCATAATCTTTCCCCCTTTTGATTTTAAAAATTGCCGGCTGTTTTGTGGTGTCTCAGATAATCATCCCGAAAAAACAGGGTGAAACTCCTGGAATCAATCGTCTCGGCATATCGTTTTGTTAACGATATGCCGGAAAAACACCATCAGAATCTGTATTTCCTGCAGTTACAGAATCTTTCTTCCGGCTACATATTTAGCGGTAATATTGCGGTCATCGGAAAGGTAGATCAGTCTTTCAAGTCTGTCCTTCGGAGAGAGCTTCAGTGGAGTTGGAATAGTGCTGTCATTAAGCACAACCGCATCAAATTCATACCCCTCCTTAAAGCTTCCAACCTTTCCAAAGAAGGAACCGCCTCCTTCTGTTCCCATATAAAAGGCTTCTTCAACAGTGAGCGGCTTCATGGAAGAATCAACCAGCCGCCAGTACAGCTTGGAAACCTGAATAGCATCAGCCATGGCACGCAGAATAGAAACGGAAGTTCCACCTGCAATGTCAGATCCCAGTCCGATGTGTAAGCCTTCGTCCAGATAACGTCTCGCAGGAGAGATACCTGAGGAGAGATTTGTGTTAGACTGCGGACAATGAGCAATATAAACGCCCTGCTTTTTCATAAGGGCAATTTCTTCATCCGAAGAATGAACACAATGAGCCATGATCGTCGGACAGTCACCGCCGAAAAGATCAAACTGGCTATATGCTTCTCCATAAAAATGTGTATTCGGGCAAAGCTCCTTCACCCAGGCAATTTCACCGAAATTCTCAGAAAGGTGAGACTGCATCGGCAGATGATACTTTTTCTGAATCTTCGAAAGCTTCTCCATCAGCTCATCAGAACAGGACGGAGTAAATCTCGGGGTAAGGATCGGTTTTACATTTTCAAACTTATCAAGCGTATCCTCAATCCACTGAACCGTAGCATCAGCAGAAGCCTGAGCACTCTCTTCCTGCAACTGCGGAGAACCATTGCGGTCCATATTTACCTTGCCGACCATAGCCTTTATTCCGGTTTTATCCAGCTGTTCCATCAGGATCTCGGTAGCAGGGACATGCAGAGTTCCGAAAATACATGCTCTTGTATTCGGGCTCTTCTTCATATCCTCAGTGAAAATAGAATAAGCCTCTTTTGCAAACTCTGTATCTTCATAACGCGCTTCCTGCGGAAAAGTATAAGTATTCAGCCAGTCCAGCAGCTCAAGATCCATACCCGAGGCACGAAACGTATACTGCGGAGCATGAAGATGCAGATCAGTCAGTCCCGGAATAATCAGTTCATCGCCAAAATCTGTACATGAGATTCCTGCAAATTTCTCAGGAAGCTCATCAAACACCCCTGCACATCGCCCATCTTCACATACTAAATATCCATTTTCAGTGATGGAAAGTTCTGTCAGAGAATTACTGTAGCAAATCGTTCCCTTTAAAACAAAAGTCTGCTCGTTCATAACCATACCTCCTTTTTGCGGTTAAGGAAAGGCAAAAAAAATCTACCGATGCTGCCTTTACCTCATTCTTTCTCCCTGGGGAGAGAACTTATAGACAACTATTACGGTAGTTGGTAGAAACGTCCAACCGATTATGGACATATATAAGTTTACTTATATTGTTTATAAAATGATTATAAAATATTTGTAGTTAACTGTCAATTCCTTTCTGCAATTTAATTTAATATTCTTTTTGCATTGCTATTTGATAATTCATAGTCTATAAAGCATTTTACAGGCAGAATTTATATAAAGTATATGATATCCTATGTGAACTTATACAATCTCTTTCATATTTAAAGTCTTTCTTATTCATGTAGGCTTTTAACATGCGAATTGATACGATATTTTCCACCTTCCAATTACCAGCTTAGAAAAATATTTTATCTGCTATGCATTTGCAGGCATCTTAGAGATTCTTAGTCCTCTTAAATCTGCGTTATGAGAAGAAAAGTCCATTGCCTGAGCACCAGCGAGCAATCATAGACTTTTCTTCTCATGCTTTTAGCAGATTTCAGATGACTTAGAATCTCTTAGATGCCGAAACCGCATAGCAGATAAAATATTTTTCTAAGCGTCCGTTTTTGGGGAAAATATGATATAATACTCTCCAATATCAAAAAGAAAGGAAAAACAAACATGCAGCTAGACAAAGAAAACATAAAAAAAATTCGATGGCTCATCGCATTCGCAATTCTCTTATATCTGGGTGTCCAGAACCTGCACATAGTCATCAGCACTGTCAGAGTTCTGCTTGGCTTTCTCTTTCCGTTCATCATTGGCTTTGGAATCGCTTTTATCCTCAATATTCCAATGCAATTCATAGAACATCATCTGTTCGGAAAAGCCTTGAAACAAGAGAAAAAAACAGCACAAAAACTGGCAAGGCCGGTCAGCCTGGTGCTTTCTATCTGCTTTGTGATTTGTATAATCGTGATCGTTATGCTGGTAGTAGTACCGGAACTGGGGGCAACATTCGTAAACATAGCGAAAAAGATAGAAGAAAATATTCCGGTTTTCCAGAAATGGATCGACAATGTATTCGGAAACAATCCGGAAGTTGTGAAATGGGCGCAGTCTCTTGACATTGAGCCGGGAAAAATAATCGATTCTGTACTCGGCGTACTGAAGAACGGAGTCAATAACATTGTTTCCTCCACAGTGTCCATCACCATGGGACTTCTGACTACTGCAATGAATGTATCCATTGGCTTTGTATTCGCCTGCTACGTCCTTTTGCAGAAAGAAAAGCTCCTGCAGCAGATAAAAAAAGCAATGTACGCAATGTTCCCGGAAAAACCGGTCAGATATCTGGCACATGTATGGAATCTGGCAAACAGGATTTTTTCCAGCTTTATTACCGGACAGTGTATCGAAGCTGTGATTCTTGGAAGTATGTTCTTTGTATCCATGACAATCCTGCATTTTCCATATGCAATGCTGGTGGGTGTCCTGATTTCATTTACAGCATTGATCCCGCTGTTTGGCGGAATTATCGGATGTTGGGTAGCATTTTTTCTGATCCTTATGATAAGTCCTGTAAAAGCAGTTCTGTTTCTGGGACTTTTCCTTATCCTGCAGCAGATAGAAGGAAACCTGATCTATCCTCATGTGGTAGGTGGTTCTGTCGGGCTTCCATCCATCTGGGTACTGGTAGCTGTAACACTTGGCGGCAGTCTGATGGGAATTGCGGGAATGCTGATCTTCATTCCGACAGTATCTGTCATCTATACACTTTTCAGAGAGTGGGTATATGCCCGTCTTGAGAAAAAACAGCTTGTTTTATGACGAAATGATTCGTGATGTGTAGAAAGATGTATTATTGTCCGGATAAACTTGGTAACAAATTTGTAAAAGGACTGTAAATCAGTGTAAGGTCTCTGTAATTGTAATTAATTCGATATTTCTGTATTATAGTGATATCTGGTTAAAAATGGAAGGAGATCTTAAGATGGACATCTTAAAAGGTAAACGTTATGATATTATGAATGTGCTTTGGGAAGAGGGAAGACCATTGTCTGCTTTTGAGATCAATGACATTGCACCGGAACTGAAAATGCCGACAGTAAGAAGATGCCTGGAGCTTCTTTTGAAAGAGAACCTGATCCAGGTTGCGGGAACTTCAATGAACGGCAAGGTGTATGCAAGAAATTATACCCCTCTTCTTTCAAGAGAGGATTATTTAAAGGGAAATGCCAAAAGCAGAAAGATTAATCCGGTGGAAATGATGAATGCGCTTCTGGAATCTGATGGGATTACAGTGGAAGAGCTGGAAAAACTTCAGGAGCTTATCGATAAGAAACGTGCGGAACTGGAAAGCAGATAATCATAAACATAGCAGATAAAAACGGACATGGCCATCTGGCTGTGTCTTTTTTGTGCCATTTTTTACAGAATTGCAATACTGTATCAGGTAATAAAAACAGCCAGATGAATAAAGTGTCCATCTGGCTGAATCTGTTATCAATCAATTATTTCTTGTTCTGTTCAACTTCTTTTAACATCATAGCGCGAACTTTCAGTGGAAGTCCGAACAGTGTGATGAATCCATCTGCATCGTGGTGGTCATAGAGGTCACCTGTTGTGAAAGATGCAAGAGATTCATTGTACAGGCTGTATGGAGAAGTTGTACCGGCTTTGATGATGTTGCCTTTGTACAGTTTGAATTTAACTTCACCTGTTACATATTTCTGTGTGGACTCAACGAATGCCTGAATTGCTTCACGAAGCGGTGTGTACCATTTTCCTTCGTATACAACCTGAGCAAACTGGCTGCCGAGTTTCTTCTTGGTTTCCATTGTCTCGCGGTCGAGTGTCAGTTCTTCGAGCTGTTCATGAGCTGCCATAAGGATTGTTCCGCCAGGAGTCTCATATACACCACGGGATTTCATACCAACAACACGGTTTTCAACGATGTCAACGATACCGATACCGTTCTCGCCGCCTAATTTGTTGAGCTCTGTGATGATCTCGGAAACTTTCATTTCTTTGCCGTTTAATGTTTTCGGAACACCCTGCTCGAATG
>ENA-OURU01004545-OURU01004545.1-human-gut-metagenome-genome-assembly--contig:-NODE-4545-length-10083-cov-3.818109_pt1 | contig 10083 bp, 7 predicted proteins | sample MGYA00242137_ERZ509064 | MGnify/ENA primary metagenome ERZ509064 (study PRJEB26280, sample SAMEA2338777) | human gut metagenome | biome: human gut; feature: human-associated habitat; material: faeces...
GACCGGAAGATCATCGATATCGCGCTGGAGTTCGGCTACGATTCGCCGGACAGCTTTACCAAGGCTTTTGTCCGATTCCACGGCCTCACACCTGCCGCACTGCGAAAAAGCGGAGGCGCGGTCCGTTCCTTTGCTCCGCTTCGGATTAAAGTGACATTGGAAGGTGGTCAAAACATGGATTGCAAGATTATGAAAAAAGAGGCGTTTACGGTGCTCTGCCGGGCAAAGACGTTCAAGTATGAGGACGCCGCTGCTCAGGTTCCCCAGTTCTGGGCAGAGCATTTCGGCACAGGCGGCGGCAAGGTGGTTTGCGGCATGTACGGTATCAACCTGGACGAGAGCATGGGCGGCAACGAGTTTGAATATCTTATCGCCGACAACTACGATCCGGCCAAGGAGATCCCCGATGGCTTCACCACCCGCACCATCCCGGCCCATACCTGGGCGGTGTTCCCCTGTACTGGCCGGATGCCCCAAGCCCTCCAGGGACTGAACCAGCAGATCTTCTCCCAGTGGCTGCCCACGAACCCCGACTACAAGATCGCCGCAGGCATCAATGTGGAGCTGTATAGCGACGCCAGCAGGTTTGAGGACGGCACCCAGGACCAGGACTACTACTGCGAGGTCTGGGTCCCGGTGGAAAAGAAGTAAGGCACATTCCCCGGCAAAATTAACGGTCCTACCATATTGTTTCAAACAGAATCCACCAAACATACCAGTATCGTATGCTGACAGCGTGCGCTGTATGTTATGTGTTGCATCAGGTGGGATGCCGAAGATATTGGAGGAAAATGTAAACAAATCCGGCGAAGACAGTTTCGTTTATAGATAAAAATCGATTCCGTCTGTGAAGGAAACCACATCCGGCAATCGGTGCGGCTCTTTCTTTGCGGCCTTTATACGCCCTGCGTCAGCTTGTCCAACGGACAGCGTATCGCAGGGCGTTTTTCTATCGTTTGAAAGGTGCCAAGGCGCATGAGCTTGAAATACACTTGCCCCATTTGCGGCACGCCCCTGGGTTATAAGGGCCTGTGCTGGAATGCAGGTCTGAGCAGGAGCGAAGGACTGATTGTCCTGGACACCGGAACAAATCTCAGAGAAACAGAAAAGCCTTATTCAGAACATCCAGCGGCTGGGTGATGTGGAGGCCCTGGAACTCACCGACTTCCGGCAGCGGGACGGCCTGATCTATCCTCTGCTGTCCACATAGATTCCAGCGAAGCATCAAACCTGATGTGCGGCCTGGCTATACAGGGGGATGACCGGGCCACGGAAACGTTATCGGAACTGGATTTGTGATCCCACTGGACCCCCCATGCGGACCGATACAGCAGAGGCGGACGGCGTCTGATCTTTTTCCTGATGGGGACTGTGCCGGTCCGGGAGTGCCAGGAGGCGTTCGCGAGTCGGAGCCAAATGGTGGGGGGTGGATATCGGATACGGCGGGGAACCTCTGCTCATCCCCATCAACATGCGGGACGGGAGCCTTCTCTGCGTGGGCAGGGGCAATGAGGAGTGAGAAATTCCGCCGAAAACCGTAGGCGGACTGCGGCAGGAACTGGAGAAGCTGAACCAACTGGCATGGCAGGCCGGCAAGGACACAATCCCCCGCTGGACAGAAACAGAGGGTTATCCGGTTGACGGTAGCCTCCACCGCTGTATTCAATACAAGAATATTGGTTTGGAATGCAATATTATCAATCGTCCTGATAATGTTCTCAATTTCATCGGAGCCCTGTTTGAACTCTTCCATAGAACCGGCCTGTTCGGCCGCTCCCCGAACCAACGCTGCGCTCCGCTGAAAACCTGATCGCCGGTTTTATCATTTGGGTTGCTTTGAATGTCAGCATCCAGATTTCCCTGGGCAAATTCCTGTGCAATCAAAATGGGTATCCATACTGCCAATTTGTCAAATCCGGTTCTGTACCCCCTAGGGCTTGTTTGAAAATTGGCGATGTGCCCGGCGACGAGGAATTTGGGGCCGCTGGCAAGCAATTTTTTCGCAGGAATCCTGACGGATTTCAAGGAAAAATTGCGCCGTCCAGCGGTCAAAAGGCCCGTCGATTGGGCATGTTGACATTTTTCAAACAAGCCCTAGGATACAAAAATCCAAGCATGTCCACAGTCAGCCTGCAATGAAACAAACAAGTCCAAATATCTTATAGGAAGCCGTGGGACTTCGCCCACGGCTTTTTAGCTGGAACAGGTACTTGCAACCCTGCCTTTTCTTATGGTGCACTATTCCAAGATCATTTCTATCAGCAAGGAGGTGCTGCCTTGAACGGGCAGGTTTACGGCTATATCCGGGTCAGCAGCAGGGAACAGAACGAGGAGCGACAGCTCATTTCCCTGCGGGAAGTACAGGTGCCGGAGGAGAACACATTTATAGATAAGCAGTCCGGCAAGGATTTTGAGCGGCCGCAGTACAAGAGGCTTCTGCGGAAATTGAAAAAAGACGATCTGCTCTACATTAAGAGCATTGACCGCCTGGGCCGCAATTATGGCGAGATTTTAGAGCAATGGAGAATATTGACCAAAGAAAAAAGCGTTGACATTGTGGTACTGGACATGCCTCTGCTGGATACCCGACAGGGGAAGGATCTGATGGGCACGTTTTTGAGCGATATTGTGCTGCAAGTACTCTCCTTTGTCGCCGAAAATGAACGTGCCAATATCCGTCAGCGTCAAGCGGAGGGAATTGCGGCTGCCAAGGCCCGAGGGGTACGGTTCGGCCGGCCGCCAAAGCCGCTGCCCGATAACTACCTGAGCACCTATCTGCAATGGAAAAGCGGGGCACTCACAGGGACCGCCGCCGCGAAGGAGTGCGGAATGCCGTTGGCTACCTTCCGTTACCGGGCGGAACGGTACGAAAACACGAAACGTTGAACAGCAGGCAGCTTCACAAAAAGGTGTACCTTTCTGTGAAGCTGCCTGCTGTCTCTATACATTATCCTTATCGTCCAAATCCTCGTCATGTTAAGAGTTTTTTGAAAAAGATTTTGAAAATTGGGGGCTTACAGAAAGGTACACATTTCTGTAAGCAGCCAAAAGCAAAGCATGGATTTGGAGGCGGGCGGCCACGATGGCATCCAGAGAAAAACAATATAATGTCCTCAAGCTGCGCCTGTATCCAACCTCAGAGCAAGCAGAACTTTTTGAAAAGACCTTTGGCTGCTGCCGCTATCTTTGGAACCAGATGCTGGCTGACCAGCAGCGGTTTTATTTGGAGACTGGCGTCCACTTCATCCCTACCCCGGCAAAATACAAAAAGGGAGCCCCTTTTCTAAAAGAAGTGGATAATCAGGCACTCATTCAGGAGCACAACCAGTTGTCCCGGGCGTTCCGTTTATTTTTTCAAAACCCGGAGGCTTTTGGGCATCCCAATTTTAAGCGAAAAAAAGATGACCGGGACTCCTTCACCGCCTGCAATCATGTGTTTACTTCCGGCCCGACCATTTATACCACGCGGGACGGCATCCGCATGACCAAGGCAGGAATGATTCGGGCCGTCTTTCCACGCCGCCCGCAAAACGGGTGGAAACTCAAGCGCGTCACAGTGGAAAAGGCCCGGACGGGCCGCTATTACGCTTATGTCCTGTATGAAAGCCTGGTACAGCCGCCGGAGCCGGTCCTTCCCGTTCCGGAGCGCACCCTGGGGCTGAAATATTCCCTGCGCCACTTTTATGTGGACGACCAGGGCAACAGGGCTGATCCACCCCGCTGGCTGAAACAGTCCCAGGAAAAGCTGGTGCATCTTCAGCGGCGGCTGAACCGAATGCAGCCTGGCTCGAAAAATTATGAGGAAGCCGTACTGAAATACCGCCTGCTCCATGAGCACATCGCCAATCAGCGCAGAGACTTCCTCCACAAGGAATCCCGGCGGATAGCCAACGCCTGGGATGCCGTATGTGTGAGGGGCGACGATCTGGGTGCGATGACGGACACGCTGATTCAGGCCGGGAGCGCCGTAAAGGAGTCGGGGTTCGGGATGTTCCGGGAGATGCTGTGCTACAAGCTGGCCCGCCAGGGAAAGGCATTTATTCAGGTAGACCGGTATCTCCCTACCACCCGGAGCTGTTCGGCCTGTGGGTTGACGCGGGACGCGCTCCATGCGCGGGATTACAGGCGAAGTGGTTGGGTCTGTCCAGAGTGCGGCGCGGTTCATGACCGTGAGGTCAACGCGGCAAAAAACATCAAAGCCCGTGGGCTGGAACAGTTTTTTGATTTACAGGGGCAGGACAGGAGCGCCTGACCCTTTCCAGGCGTCCTGTGCTCCGCCTTGACAATATGCCGGCCGGGACACCGGTGAACGCCCATGATTCCGGCTGGAGAGCGTGGATGGAACGCCGGTGGGGAGCCTCCGCCCTTCCATCCACATTCTCCGGACCGCCGAGTGGGAAACGAGAGGCCGCATCCGTGCGGCTGAAGCCTGTAAGCAGGCGTCCACAATATTATGACGATGTTTTTGCACGCGGCGCATGGATGCGCGCCGCTGGCCACAGGAAGGAGATCCCCCATGCTTCAGCTCTCTCTGCGCCCCGGTGAGTATCTCACCATCCATGGCGACATTGTGGTACAGCTCGCTCAGCTCTCTGGCAGCCGCGCCTTCCTTCGGGTAGAGGCCGACCGCAGCATCCCCATTGTGCGGGGAAAGGTACTGGAGCGGTCGGGGGCTCCCCGGCCGGAGTGCCTGGCATCTCTTCCCCGCAGCCGCGCCAGGAAAGGCCGGGATGCCGTCTACCACTGGAGTGCGGAGCGGGAGCGGGCCGTCCGCACAATGGAACAGCTCCTGGAGCGGATGGAGGCCGGGGACAGCCGGGAGGAAGCCCAGGCGCTGCGGGCACAGTTGGAGCACCTGCTTCCAACTGTATGGGAGGAGGAGCTGTCCGGCCAAATACAGGCCCTGTTCCGCAGCAAAACAGCCCAGGACGTATAAATAACCACCTTAGTTTGGTTTCACCCGGTCTCGCGAACCGGTTGAAATAAATCGAAGTGCAGGGACACAGCCCGCCAAAGGCCACGGCGTCTGTGTTGGTCTGCCAAACCACTAAACGCACATGAGGGATCGGTGCGTTGGACCAGCAAACCCAATATCATTTCAGAAAGAAAGGAAACGATCGAAATGAGGATCCAGCATAACATCATGGCGATGAACGCCTACCGCAACTACGCCAACAACACCTCCGCCCTGTCCAAGAACCTGGAGAAGCTGTCCTCCGGCTACAAGATCAACCGCGCCGGTGACGACGCCGCCGGTCTGGCCATCTCCGAGAAGATGCGCGCCCAGATCACCGGCCTGGACAAGGCCCAGGACAACGCCAAGGACGGCATCTCCCTGGTGCAGACCGCCGAGGGCGCCCTGACCGAGGTCCACGACATGCTCAACCGCATGTATGAGCTGGCCGAGCAGTCCGCCAACGGCACCTTTGAGGACGGCACCGACCGCAAGCAGCTCCAGAAGGAGGTCGATCAGCTCAAGAGCGAGATCAACCGCATCGCCGATTCCGCCAACTTCAACGGCATCAAGCTGCTGGACGGCTCTATGGCTGCCAATGGCACCACCAAGATCACTGGTGCTGCCGCTGGCTCTAGGGCCGGCGTGGATGTGAGCATCGTGGCGGACTCTCTGTTCGCTGAGGATGGCACCCGTTCTGAGCTGAAGTTTTCTCTGGCTGCTGTTTCTGCCGGCAAGGAGGGCGTCGTAGTTAAAAAGGACGGAGTTACGATTTCTCTGCAGAAGGGGAAGGAGTATTCTGCGGCGGACATTCAGGCCCTGTTGGCAAAGGCTAAGACCAGCGGCACTGGTGTAAGCGAGGATATGATGAAGTCCGTGCAGAACGCTACCATTACTGGCACAGGCGTTACGAATGGAACAAAGACTTGGACCTCCCTTGCCAAGTCTACTGGTACGGCTCTGCCCAATCAGGGTAAGCCCCTCACTCTGCAGATCGGCGATACTTCCGATAGCTTCAACCAACTGAAGGTAGGCATCAAGGACTGCCACGTGGACGCCTTGGGCCTCACCGATATGAAGATCGGCGATCAGGACAGCGCTGCCAAGGCTCTGGACAAGATCAAGAGCGCCATCAACTATGTCTCTGATGTCCGCGGTACTCTGGGCGCCACCCAGAACCGTCTGGACCACACCATCAACAACCTGAGCGTTATGCAGGAGAACATCCAGGACGCCGAGTCCACCATCCGCGACACCGACGTGGCCGACGAGATGATGGCCTACACCAAGAACAACATCCTGATCCAGTCCGCCCAGGCCATGCTGGCCCAGGCCAACCAGGTGCCCCAGGGCGTGCTGCAGCTGCTCCAGTAAGCTCTGGTGTTGGCTGAGCAACTGCGCGCTCCCGAACCCTCCTGTGCTGCCCCGCCCTGGGGCACGGGTAGCCCCCGCCGAAGCCCAGCGAAGCGGGTTCGGTGGGGAGAGGAGGCGCGACGGAGAGAGCAAGCTTTGCCGCCTGCGGCGAAGCGAGGGATTCGAAGTCCGCGCCGACGAAGGGCGTGCTGCAGCTCCTGCAGTAATCCGGATGGATTGTTCTTCAATAGCGACCGCAGGGGGGCTGGGCTTAGTGCCCGGCCCCCCATTTTCCTATGATGAGATCGGGAGGAATGAACATGAAGGAACGATCAGCCCTGGCTATCGCCCGCCGCATGGCGGAGCTGGGGGAACAGGGCCACGCCGTTACCGCCTATACCCTGGCTCTGGCCGACGCCCGGGACCGCCAGCCGGACATCGAGCTGGAGGCCGCTCTTTACCTGTTTGAACACGGCGGCAATTATAAGGTGGCCTATGACACCTTCCAGTCTCTCTACCGACGGGGCTTTCAGCGGGAACATCTCCTGGAGCTGATGACCCAGGCCTTTTACCTGCCCAACGTCAAGCTCTTGAAGAGCCGGTATGAGAAAAACTGCCGGCTGCTCCGCAAATATCCCTACTGCTTCCGGCAGGACTTTCCCGCCTTTGAGGATCTGCCCCTCCGGTTCTATCCCTATGATGACGAGAGCTACCTCCCCTTCTCTGTAAAAGCGGAGACCTTTGGAGAGCGTCTGTATCCCCGGCACCCGGCGGTCAGCCGAAATTTCTTCCAGAACCTGGACAAGCCCGTACTGGCGGCGGATGTGTACTCCCAGTATGAGCTGGAGTACCTCCGGGACAATGTGCGGAAAAGCGAGTGGGTGGGCCGGGAGAACCACGTCTATCTCCATTACACGGACTGGGAGATCTTCTGCGCCTATCTCCAGGTCCTGAACCTGCGGCCCCTGCTGGAGGAGGAGAAGCTGGTCTTCCTGATCGGAGACGAGATCAGCCAGTACCCCATCGACTTCCAGGCCCGGTTCGGCATGGATTACAGCCAGTATCCCGTCAAGCCCGTCGGCATCCGGGAGATCCACCGGCTGATCTGGCACACCCAGCTCTCCAGCCATAACGGAGGCGACTTTTTCAACGAGATTTTTGACAACCATCCCAACCTGATTGCGGTGGAGTCAGAAATGCTCTACCATCTGCGGGATCAGGTATCGAAGTTCCGACAGCTCCTCAGCGGCGGCGGAACGATCACCTTTGACAGCGTCATCGGTGACGGGGATCTGGAGAAGCCCCAGCGGCTGGCGAATCAGCTCAGCCGGATGCGGGACCGGACGGACAAGGATATCTTCGTGGCCCTTTATCTGGCTATGGCGGATCTGCGGAACCTGGACCCCGCTGCCCGAATCGTTCCATCTATTTTTTTCCAACCCCACTTCCACAACTACCACTGCACTCTGGGCGCGAACGACCAGAACCGGGCGGTGCTGGACTCCCCGGAGTATCAGGAGCTGCGGGACTTCTCCCCCCTCAAGGGCTTCAAGTATATCAAAACGTTTACACCCCTGCGCCGTCCCACCACCTCCACCGGGGCGTGTGTGCGATTCATGCAACGCCAGATTGACGAGTGGAAACCGGGCCAGGAGCCGCTGACAATCCCCGACGAGCTCACCGAACGGGTCCTGAACCGGAACTACATGGTGGACTGGCAGGACCGACTGTTTCAGGATTCGGTGCTGGTCCGCTTTGAGGACGGCAAGCTGAATCCGAAAGCCACCTTTACCGCCCTGGCAGCCTTTTTGGACCTACCCTATACAAAGAGCATGACCTACTGTTCCCGCAACGGCGAGCGGGACCCGGAGTCTTTGAAGGGAAATGACCGGGGCTTTGACCCGGCGGCCATCTACCGGACCTATGAGGAGTACCTGGGCCGGGAGGAACGGGTGTATCTGGAGTATCTGATGGGAGACGTATACCGGCGCTACGGCTATGATTTTCAGTATTACGACGGCGCGCCCATGGACGAAGAGGCGATGAACGCGCTGGTCGGCAGGCTGCACGGCTGCACGGACCTGATCCTGGCCTCCTATAAAAAGGCAATGGAGCACAAGGTGTTTTTCGAGGGGGAGGACCCGGAACAGCGGCGGCAGGAGATCTTGACCGAGATCGGGGAAAACATGGCGGCCAAGCGGCGGGAGATCGCAGGCGTTTTGATGCGGGGGCTGCGGTTCGTCAACAAAAACGGCGCGCCGCTGAACTTCATGCCCCTTTTGGAGCTGGACCCGGCGCTGCTGGAACAGCCGCTGTATCACTGAGGAGGAGGACATGGAACACAAGGGAACCGTATACTTTTTCACCGGCCTGTCTGGGGCGGGGAAGACGACCGTGGGCAGCCTGTTCTACCAGCGGCTCAAAAACACCAAGCCCAATGCGGTCTATCTGGATGGGGACGAAATCCGGGTGGCCTTCGGCGAGGATGTGGGCTACACCAACGATGAGCGCCTGCGCTGGGCGGGCCGGATCTTCCGGGTGTGCAGGCTGCTCTCCGACCAGGGTATCGACGTGGTGTGCTGCTCCATCGCCATGTTTGACACTGTGCGCCGCTGGAACCGGGAGCATATTCCAAATTACAAGGAAATCTATATCCGGGTCAAAAAAGAGACCCTCATCCAGCGCAACCAGAAGGGCCTCTATACCGGGGGGCGCAATGTGGTGGGGGTGGATCTGCCCTTTGACGAGCCCCAAAGCCCCGACCTTGTGCTCCAGAACGACGGGGAGCGCACTCCGCTGGAGCTGGTAGAGGAGATCGAGGGGGCGCTCTACCCAAACATCGTGGAGCACCCCATCGACAATACCGATTACTGGAACCTGTATTATCAAAACAAGCTCTGCCCCACCAGCCCCTCCCCCTTCGCCCGGTATGTGTCCACCCTGGTGGAGCCGGGGCGGACGCTGGCGGAGCTGGGGTGCGGCAACGGGCGGGACGCCCTCTACTTTGCCTCTCTGGGGCTGGACGTGGTGGCGATGGACCTCTCTGAGGCGGCCATCGGCATGCTCCGGCAGCAGCCGGTCCCACACGCCCGGTTCGTATGCGGCGACTTCGTCAGCCACACCCTCCACCAGCCGGAGAGCTATGACTACGCCTACAGCCGCTTTACCATCCACGCCATCAACCAGAAGCAGGAGCGGATGCTCCTGGGGAGCATGGCCCGGGCCCTCAAGCCGGGCGGAAAGTTCTTCATCGAGGTGCGCAGCGTCCATGACCCGCTCTACGGCAAGGGGGAGGCGCTGGAGCGCAACGCCTTTTTCTACGACAACCACTACCGCCGTTTTCTTGTGCTGGACGAGCTGACCGAGGCCCTCCGGCAGGCCGGCTTCCGCATCGAGTACGCCAGGGAACAGACCGGCTTCGCCCCCTACGGCAACGACGATCCCCCCGTCATCCGCGTTGTGGCGGTGAAGAATTGAGGAGGCGGTTTTTATGACCTGTCCGGCGGATCTGCATACCCATACCACCGCGTCAGACGGGCAGTATACCCCGTCCCAACTGGCCGCCAAGGCCCTGGCGGCCGGAATTCAGATTCTGGCAGTCACCGATCATGACACCATGGACGGCGCGGAGGAGGCCGTCCGGGCGGGACAAGCCTGCGGATTGACGGTGCTCCGCGGGGTGGAGCTGGGGGCCCGTGAGGACCGTCACATGCACATACTCGGCCTCAATCTGGGCCCCGAGTGTCCCGCCCTGGCGGAGCTCTGCCGCAGGCTCC
>ENA-OURU01004554-OURU01004554.1-human-gut-metagenome-genome-assembly--contig:-NODE-4554-length-10068-cov-2.655847_pt1 | contig 10068 bp, 6 predicted proteins | sample MGYA00242137_ERZ509064 | MGnify/ENA primary metagenome ERZ509064 (study PRJEB26280, sample SAMEA2338777) | human gut metagenome | biome: human gut; feature: human-associated habitat; material: faeces...
GAAAATGGTCTTGTCCTGCAGCTGTTTGGGGACGTCCTTCTTCACGATTCGCTGGGCAAGTCCCTCGGCAATGGCGGTTTTACCCACGCCGGGTTCGCCGATGAGCACAGGGTTATTCTTCGTCTTCCGGGACAGAATGCGGATGACGTTCCGGATTTCCTCATCCCGGCCGATCACCGGGTCCATTTTCTGCTCTCTTGCCCGCTTGACCAGATCGGTGCCGTACTTTTCCAGCGCGTCGTAGGTTCCCTCCGGGTTGTCGGTGGTGACACGCTGATTGCCCCGGACTTCCTGCAAGGCCTTCAGAACACGCTCCTTTGTAATCTGATAGGTCTTGAACAGCTCCTTCACACCGCCCCGGGCGGCTTCCAGCAGCCCCAGGAACAGATGCTCCACGGACACATATTCATCCTTCATGGTCTGCGCCTGCTGCTCCGCCGCATTGAACGCGGCCTGCACGTCGGCGCTGACATAAAAGCTGTCCATTGCCTGACTTGTCCGCACGCCGGGAATCTTCCGCAGCTCGGCTTCCGCCGCCGCTTCCAGACTTTCCACCGTAACGTCCATCTTTTTCAGCAGCTGGGGAATCAAGCCGCCCTCCTGCTGCAACAGTGCCAGAAGCAGATGCACCTGCTCCATCTGCTGATGAGAATTCTGCACCGCCAGCTGCTGCGCGCTCTGGACGGCTTCAATCGATTTCTGGGTATAGTTGTTGAAGTTCATCTACTTTACCTTCCTTTCGCTTTAGCACTCTATCGATGTGAGTGCTAATTCATTTGTCTTTACTATACCTCAAATTGAAAAAATGTCAAGGGTTGCAGCCAACAAGCTACAAAAAATTCACATTTGTCACTTTGCACAAAAACAGGCGCCGTGATTTTACGCACTTAACACTTATTTAATATTTGCCCACTTATTTTTTTAATAGCCCCCGGATATAATGAAGACGTACTCAATGATAATTTTCTTTTTCATTTTCTTACCTCTCTTTTTCTCTGAAAAACCCCGACTTGGTCTGGTCAACCAAAGTCGGGGATTTTTCATGTCTAGTTTGGGGGTCTATGAACCTGCTTTATCCGTAAAATCGATCTTCATACTATTTCTCGATAAAATGGTTAACACCATTTTATCCTGCGAATCCTTCGCAGGCCGCCGGTGGCGGCGAGAAATGTATGGACTACGATTTTAGCGGCTACGCCGCAGACCGCTGAAACAGCGGTCTAATAAAACGGTTTTTAAACCGTTTTATTAAAATCTAGTATCAGATGTGTTTTCTCTTCCGGTCGAAGACGCAGGCCGCCGCGCCGCAGAAGGAGAACAGCAGCACACTGCCAAGAACCGGGACGATACCGCTGTCGCCGGTCTTGGGGACATTGTCCTTGCCGGAGTTGGCCTTCCAGGTGGCGGTGTAGGTCACGGTCTTGGTCACGGTGTCGGTGACCTTGGGCGTCCAGCTGACGAAGGTGTAGCCCTTGCGGGTGGGCTTGCCGTTGAACGCGGGGGTATCGGTGCCGGACAGCAGGTTGTCATAAACCTGATCGGCAAAGGCCTTGCCCTTTACGCCGTCGGTGTAAGTAACCGTGTACTTATCTTCCTCGTCGTCGGCAATGCCGTTTCCGTTGACGTCAGCTTTCCAGGTGGCGGTGTAGGTCTTGCTCTCGGTCACCTTGGCGGCAACTGCGGGATTCCAGCCGCCGAAGACGTAGCCGGTGCGGGTGGGCGTGCCGTTGAAAGCGGGGGTGGCGGTGCCGGGCAGCAGGTTTTCGTGGACCTGATTGACGAAGATTTTCCCGTCCATACCGTCGGTGTAGGTCACGGTGAACTTATCTTCCAGGTCGTCGGCAATGCCGTTTCCGTTGGCGTCAGGCTTCCAGGTGGCGGTGTAGGTCTGGCTCCCGGTCACCTTGGCGGCAACCGCGGGGTTCCAGCCGCCGAAGACGTAGCCGGTGCGAGTGGGAGTGCCGTTGAAAGCGGGCGTTGCGGTGCCGGACAGCAGATTACCGTAAGCCTGATTGGCAAAAATCTCTTCATTCTCCACGCCGTCGGTGTAGGTGACGGTATATGTATCGCTCACATTGAAAACGACGTGCATCACGTCAGTCCGACTGTCTTCCAAAGTCCAGTCGCTTCCATTGTGAACCAATCTGACGGTCAGATCAGCGCGGCTACCGGGAGTCAGGACATGACCTGGGTTCGTAGCGTTGTACTCATTTACATAGCTGCCCGCGTGAACGGTGATGACACAGGTATACTTGTCGCCTTCTTTCGTGACGTTACCGGTGTCGAACGTACCATCGTTCAGAGAGAAAGTCGTTACGGAATGATCTATGTTACCGCATACCACCTGCACGTCGATCAGGCGTTTGACTATATCGCCGGAGGGCTTTTCGGGTTCTGTTTTGCACTCTGCATTGACAACCGGCTTATTACCCTGAACCCAGCTTGAGCCGTTCCAATTGAACCGGATGACCGTAGGTTCCTGACCGGCGCAAATCGTATGCTCGACCGGTTCTTTACCGGAGACAGCAGCCTTCCTATCATATTGTGACAAATATTTTTCAGCGTCAACCGTGAGTTCAAAGTAGTAGACAGGCGTATCGCCGCTCTCATCCTTTTTCACGCCGCTGTTTGTGTAGGCGTTCAGGGGCGCTAATTCAATGTCAACGCCCTCCCGGCAGTAATGATTCGCATTCGGGGTCACGCACTTCATGGTGAAGCTGCCAAAGATGGCATCGGGAAGCGCGGGCTGGGCTGCTTCCCAGACGGCGGTATAGGTGGCGTTCCCGGTCACAGTTCCCGCAACTTCGGGTTTCCAGCCGGTGAAGACATAGCCGGTGCGGGTGGGGGTGCCGCGGAACGGGGGAGTCTTCTCGCCGGATTTCCTATAATAGACCTGATCCTTAAAGATGACCTCACCATCCACACCGTCGGTGTAGGTGACGGTGTACTTTTGTTCGCAGCTAACATTGAAGGTAACGCCATTGCTTCCCACTACAGTCCATTCGCCATACCTGTACACCAGCTTGATGGTCTTGGTGTTGTTGTCAAAAAGCGTATGTCCCGCATAGGTGACATTGTACTTTTCCACATACTTATCCGCTGTGACGGTGACGGTGTAGGTGTTGTCGTCAACCTTCTTAAGCTCGTAATCTCCGTCGTCCAGTTGATAGGTTTTAGTGAAATGATATGTTATCGCGTCGCACTCTACTTGTACCAGCAGCCTGCCCAGGACATCTTGACCGGGAGGGTCGGGCGTGAGCGCTGCGCCGCACGTAAGCTTGAGTTCAAGGGTTTGGCCAGAAATGATATCCCAACCTGTGCCGTTGTACTTCAGCACAACGTCGGCTGTTAAAGAACTTGCAAACTGGTGTTCACGATTAAAATCACTGTTGTAGTTAGTTAGATACCCACCCAGATGAACGGTAACGGTGCAGGTGTACGAACCTGCGCTGTCCTGAACATAGCCGATTGTGTCGCTGGGACTTTCTTGATAGGGATATGTCCTTTCGGTGTGGTTGACGTCGGGATTGATACATGTCACGTGCACACTGACCTTCTGCATTTCACGCCGGATATCGCTCCACTCGGGCTTGGAGGGGACTGCTTTCTCCCAGACGGCGTACAAAATCGATGTTATGGCACCGTCCTTGGGGCGGGTCAACGTACATGTTTGCCCCGGCTGATAAGAAGCGGTGCCGTTCTTTTCAAAGCTCCACCCTTGGAAGGTGTAGCCCTTGCGGGTGGGAACGTTTTTTGGGATCGTGAATGTGTAGCTTGTTTCGCTTGCCGTGTTTGTAGTATGGGTTTGCGCGGCGGGCGCACCGGAGCCGCCGTTGGCGTCGTAGTTCAGGGAAAAGTACCATTCTGTACCCATGCTGTAATAACGCATCTGGTTGCCACGGCCGAGTTTCATGGTATCCCCCGGCTTCCAGTGTTTTACACAGAGAACCCATGTGCTGTCGGTTGCCTTAACGCCCGTCCAGATCTCTTCCGGGAGGGGAATGCGGAACTTGGGAAGAGCGGATTCGGATTGGAATACGCCGATATCAATAAGAACCTCATAGGTGCGGCTATTCAGAGAGATAACTTTGTAGCCGTTGACCGTATCGCCCACTTTTACCTTAAAACCGGTTGGCTTAGCGTTGATGGAGTCCGGAATCAACACAACATCGCAGTTGAAGGCATCATATGTACTGATACCGTCGGTTAAGGCATACTGCGACACATCGGTCTGGACGGCTTCTGCGAGAGCCGTCGCTTCTGTGGGAGCCGTTGTTTCTGTAGGCGCCGTGGTCGGCTCGGTATCGGATACCGGCTCCTCGGCTAAGGCCGCAACGGGCAGAACGCCGACCACCATTACAAGCGCCAAAAGCATTGCCATGATTCTTTTACGCATGATAAACCTCCCGGTTCGGTTCCGGAATGGGCGGAGCCGAACCAATCACTATGATGGCTCCATCATAGCAAAGAAAACACACGAAGTCAATGTAGAAAACGCCGTTTTTCGTATCATTGCGCAAAAAACAAGGCTGCCTCCGGGAGGCAGCCTTGGGGGATTATCTTTTCCGGGCGACGACGACGAAGCGGCCGTCCTCCACGTGATAGGCGCAGGTCACAAGGGAGATGAGCTTGTCGCCGTAGGCGGCGGTCACGCCGGTGTCGTAGAGCGCCTTGTCGCGGAAGTACGAGATGGCGTTGTCGAAATCCGCCTTGTCCGCCGCGTCGATGAACTGATAGAATTTGAAGCAGTCCTCGTAGGTGTAATAGACCCGGTCGTAGAAGGCGGCCAGCACCTCATATTCGCCCTCCTCGTAGAGGGTGTCGAACTGAATCGTGGGGTGCGCCTGCCAGTAGGTTTTGTCCTGATACTTCATCAGGGAGCGGAACATGCTGCCGTCCAGCATATTGTGGCCGTAAATCAGCAGGTTGTCGCTGGTTGCCGAGCAGTTGGCGTCGATGAAGGGAATGCCGCCGAAGCTGTATTCCCGGACAAAATTCGTGTGGAGATATTTTTCCGGGTCGGTGGGGGTATGCATCACCGGGTAGTCGATGGGGGTGCCGTCGATGCGCAGCCAGCCGAACAGATCGTGGTTCTTCTCATAAAGGGGGGCGTATTTCGCCAGCATCACCGGCTCCGTCGGTTCCGGCTCCGTGGGGGCGGTGGTTTCCTCGGCGGGCTGGGTGGATTGGGTTTCCGGCGGCGTGGTCTCCGCGGGGACGGCCGTGGCGTTTTCCTGCACCATTTGGGAGAGCTTGCGGAAATCGCTGCGGGCCTTGCCCATGTGAATCAGGATGGCGGACACCGCGATCAGCGCGATACAGAAGACGGCCACCAGAATGATGAAAAGGGGGGATTTCCGCCCGGGATTGCCGGTGCGCCGGGGCGGGGCGGGGCTGCGGGGGGTCTGGAATCTGCCTTGTTTGTTAGCCATGTTTCTTTCCTCTCAGTACGGGACGCCGGGGGCGTCCCAAGGGAAAGGGCGGTGACGGGAATCCCGTCACCGCCCTTGTTTCAGAAGTTTGACGTATTCGGTTTTAACCCTGTTTTCTCTTGCGGTCGTTGAGGTAGACAGCGGTCGCGCCGCAGAAGGAGAACAGCAGCACGCTGCCCAGAATCATGACGATCTGGCCGTCGCCGGTCTTGGGAACTCTGTCCTTGCCGGAGTTGGACTTCCACTGGGCGTAATAGACGACATCCTTTGTCACTCTGTCGGCGACCACGGGCTTCCAGCCGGTGAAGGTGTAGCCGCTGCGCTCGGGCTTGCCGTTGAAATCGGGGGTTTCCTCGTTGTACTTGAGATCCTCGTAAACCTGCTCCTTGAAGGCCTTGCCCTTCACGTTGTCGTTGTATTTCACGGTGAAGGTCGTATCCACCTCTTCCCACTGGGCGATGTAGGTCACGTCCTTCGTCACGGTTGCCGCAACCGTGGGCTCCCAGCCGGCGAACTTATAGCCGACGCGGATGGGGTCTTCAATGGTGGGGGTGGCTTCGCCTTTCTTCAGGTTGGGGAAAGAGACGGTCTTAAAGACGCTGCCGTTTACGCCGTCCTCATAGGTGACGGTGTACAGACACTCGACATTGAAGATGACGGGTACGGCATTGGGGTCGGCGAAACGCCAATCGCGCTCATCCGCGTTCCATACCAGCGTGACAGGTTTCTCGGCCGGCTCATCCTTGACCAGGCTGTGATTCCTCTGCCTCTCCGTGTTGTACTTCTTTACATATTCCGCGGCTGCGATGGTAACGGTGTAGGTGTATCCGCCCTTGCCGTCGGGCTGGACGCCGCTTCCCTGATAGGAGCCGTCGAGCAGGCCGTATTCCGCGGGCGCGTGAGCGGCGTTGGTGGTGCAGGTGACCGTCACCTCCCGATTCAGCAAATCCTTGAGGTAGCCTTCCGTGGGCGCGTCAGGAACGCACACAACCTGGAAGACGACGGGAAGGTCGTCGTCCTTTGCCACACCCCAGCCGCCAGCTCTGAGAACCAGCCCAACGCGCTTGACTTCATCCTCGGGGGTGTGAACCGCGTTGGTAGTACCATTGAACGACTCTACATATTTTCTGGAATGGAGAACGACGGTGCAGGTGGGGAGATCCGTCATGGTCGAAAATTTTTCAATGGTGTAGGAGCCGGCAATCAGGTCATAGCGAGCCATGGCGTGCTTGGGCTTCGTATTGCATTCCACGAAAATTTTCTGATTGAAGATTTCCTTCAGCTCGTCAAAGGTGGGCTGTGCCACACACGCGACATCGAAGGAAACGGGAGTGCCGTTCTTTACCTTCCACGCTTTATCCACATATTGCAGCGTAACAACTTGGCTGCCGTCCTTGGGAGTGTGGGTCGCGTCGGTATCGGTGTCGAACTGGGTCACATATTTTTCCGCGTTGACCGTGACCGTGAAGGTGTAGCCGGTGTCGGCAGTGCCTTCAACGTTACCGGTGGTGTAGGACTCGGCGATCAGAGTGTAGCCCTTGCTCTTGGGGGTGTGCGTGGCTGCGTCGTTGGTGCAGTTGACGGTGATATTACCGATCAGGTTGCTGAGGTCGTCGTGGCCGGGCACGGGGGGAGTCTGGGGAGGCTCTACTTGTGTACACGAGACATCGAAAACAATAGGATTAAGAACAGAACCATCATCGGAAGACGGCGCGACCCAATTCTTGCCGTCCGTAGAATACACAGTTCTCGATGCCGTATCGGTTTCAGGGGCGTGCGTGCTTTTAGTCCCATTGAACTGCGCCACATAGGACGTTGAGGTGACAGTGACAACACAGGAGTAGATTTTACTGGTGCTATCATACGTGGGTTCGCCAATTGCGATAGACTGCTGAACCAAGTTATAGCTCTCGCTGCCGTGACCAGCGGGGGTGTTGGTGCAATTGACGGTCACAGTTTTGTACGCACTAATGAACCAATCCTCGGTGGGCGCGGTGGGTTCCGCGGGCTGTGTGCTGCACAGAACATGGTACTTCGCGCGAGCATCCGCCGCAGTCCATTTTCCGTTGCTCCATACCAGATTGATTTTTGTCCGATTCTGACTCGCCATGCTGTTGTCGGTAAAGTGCGTTCCCGCAGGGACGTTAACAGCGGCGTTGAACGCGTCCACGTAGGGGCTGAAGTAATTGATGACGACCTCACAGCGGTTCTTGTCTTGACGAACGGTGAACGTGTTGTCGATCAGACCAAAGGTCTCGCTGCCATGGCCGCTCTGCGTGTTGGTGCAGATAATCTGTACCGCTTTTTCGCCCAGCAGAGTCTTGACGGTGTCATTGTCGGGGGCAGTGGGCTGGGCGGGAGCATTCTCTTTCCACACGGCGTACAGGGTGGTTGTTCCGGTCACAACGATGCTGCCGCCGGGCTGGCGATCCGCAGTCGTTGCGTTGCGGTTGGCACTCTAGCCGAGGAAAGTATAACCCTCACGGGTGGGCACCTGCGAGGAAATGGTGAAGGTATGAGAGCCCTCGTACTTGGAGGTTGCAGTGTGGGTCTGGCTGGTGGGTGCGCCGGTACCGCCGTTGGCGTCATAATTCAGCGTGAAAGTCGGGAGAACGGGAGCGCCTTTGAAATAATAGTAAGCGGTGTTCTTGCCGTTGGCAAGCAGGGCGCTGGCTCCCTCGCTGCGAGTGTTGCTGCCGCCTCCAGCCCAAGAGATGTAGTCGACCTTGTTGTTGTCAACACCATACCAGATGTCTTTCGCATAAGGAAGACGGAAGGTGTCGTTGTTGACGTTATACTTGCCGAGGTCAACGGTGATGTCATAGCCACTGATGCTTGTAATCGGATGGCCGTCAATCAAGTTGCCGACGCTTACCTTGACGCCCGTCACGGTATTGTTCTCGGACGGGTGCAACACTACGGTGCTGTTAGACTGAGGCTCGGCTGGACGGGGGGGCACTTTTTTCACCTCTCTGGCGCTTTTCACAGCTTCCCACTTGGCAACATAGGTGACATCCCCGGTCACGGTTTCGGCGACTTCAGGATTCCAGCCGACGAAGGTATGGCCTTCCCGGGCAAGGGTGCCGCTGAAAGCGGGGGTCGCGGTACCGGACGACAGGTTGCTGTGAACCTCATTGTCAAAAGCCGCGCCGTCTGCGCCGTCAGTGTATGTAACGGTGAACGTTTCCGGGGCTTCCGGCGCAGGGGGATCCTCGTCCTTAGGCTGCTCCTGCGCGGGGGGTTCGGGCTTCTTCTCGTCCACTACGACGGTCTGGGACTGGGCTTCGTCAGCCCCCGCCGTATCCTCTGCCAACGCAGCCGTAGGCAGAAGGGTGCAGACCATGAACACTGCCAGAAGCAGACTGAAAAATCTGCGCAAACCATGTTTTTTCATCATGAAATACTCTCCTTTCATTCATCAATCCGTGCCGCACGGCACAGACTGTTTAACGGCAATGCCTCCATTACCTATCTGGTAGAATTATAATAGATATCGGCATCAAAGTCAATGGAAAAGAAAGGAGAATTTTGGGAAAGTTACAGAATCTTAGGAATCTCCTTACTGCGTCTTTGCCCACATTTCCCCGGCCGGGGCGGGCGGCTTTCTTACATCATACTGTATTGTAAATTTTATCCGGCGGTGGTATAATTCAGCTAAGCAAGCTCTGCAGAAAGAAGCGGACACCATGAGAAAAAAAGCGTTCCAAGCGGCGTTTCCCTATACCATCCCGATATTTGCCGGATTCTGGTTTCTGGCGCTGACCTACGGTATTTATATGAATGCCAACGGGTTTCCGTACCCCATGCTCTGCTGATCTACGGCGGCTCACTGGAATTCGTGGCGGTGGAAATGCTCCTCAGCTCCTTTGCACCGATGCAGGTGTTCATCATGACGCTGCTCATTCAGGCAAGGCATATTTTCTACGGAATCTCCATGCTGGATCGCTTCAAGGGCATGGGCTGGAAAAAGTTTTATCTGATCTTCGGCATGTGCGATGAGACCTTTTCCGTCAACTATACGGCTGACATCCCGGAGGATGTGGACAGAGGCTGGTTTATGTTCTTTGTCACCCTGCTGAACCAGCTATACTGGGTCTCCGGGGCGACGGTGGGCGGACTGGTGGGGTCGTTGCTGAGATTTGACACCACCGGCATCAGCTTCGTCATGACCGCCATGTTCGTGGTCATTTTCCTGGAGCAGTGGCTGAAGGAGGATAACCATATTTCGTCCCTGGTCGGCGTGGCTGCGGCGGTGGGACGATGCTGACCCGGTTTCTGCCGTTTCTGATCTTTAAGGAAGGCAGAAAGACGCCGGGGTTCGTGCAGTACATCGGAAAAGATTTGCCGTCGGCGGTGTTTGGAATGCTGGTGGTGTACTGCCTGAAGAATGTGGACATGCTGGAAGGAAACCGCGGGCTTCCGGAGCTGATCGCGATCCTGGTCACCGGCGCGCTGCACGTCTGGAAGCGGCAGATGCTGCTGTCCATCGCGGGCGGGACGGTGTGCTATATGCTGCTGGTGCGGTTTGTGTTTTGAGAAGGGGAAGCGCCTGAATTCAGGCGCAGTGGGATAATTGAACCGCCCCCTTGCCTCTCCCTATGGGAGAGGTGGCCGAGCGAAGTAAACTGTACCCATA
>ENA-OURU01004558-OURU01004558.1-human-gut-metagenome-genome-assembly--contig:-NODE-4558-length-10045-cov-3.283283_pt1 | contig 10045 bp, 6 predicted proteins | sample MGYA00242137_ERZ509064 | MGnify/ENA primary metagenome ERZ509064 (study PRJEB26280, sample SAMEA2338777) | human gut metagenome | biome: human gut; feature: human-associated habitat; material: faeces...
CGGACCGTTCCAGGCGAACCGGTCTGACGGCACAAAACCCGGAATCGGAATAGAATGAAAAAAAATTGAACCTACATTTTAGGATACACAGGAAGCTACCGATCATTTATCTGTTGATTTTCTTTCGGAAACATTTTTAACTTCTTGTATTTTCCCTTATATTTGTCACTTGTGGAAATGAACAGATATTTGATCGCTGCATTGTATGTTATGGCCGGTTGTGCCGTAACGATTCCTTTAAAGGCTCAGGGTTGTGGAGAGTCTTTGAGAGGGGAAAGGTGTAGATTGATCATAACCAATACGGTAAAGGTCGTATCTGTTTATTTGGAAGAAGAAGAAGAGGAACAGGTTTTTTGTTCCGGTTTGCCTCCGGATTATTTTCAAATCCCCGTCGTCGAGGCGCTTGCCGATGATTTTACTTTCGATAAAACGGTCCGTGTCAATATCGGATCCTTATGTCGTATTGCCCATAAGATCAGGGCTCCTGAGGTTTAATCTGCAAATTATAATTAAGATTTACGAGGGTAGTCTATCTCGGATAAACGAGAGGAAATTCAATTTTCTGAAAGGTTGACGAAGTGTCGTCAATTAAAATTTTACTGTTTACAATTTACAATTTATAATTAAATGGGTTTTAATGATATTTTAAAAAGCCTGTTCGGAAATAAATCCGACCGGGATATGAAAGAACTGATGCCGATTGTGGCCAAAGTGAATGCAGAGTGGGAGAAGCTGAAAAGTATCAGTGCCGATGAATTACGTGCAGTTGCTGAAGATATGAAAAAGGAAGTACGTGAATATATCGGAGAAGAAGAGAATGAGATTGCAGCACTCAAACGGAAAGTGGAAGAGGAAAGGCCTTCGATCGAAGAACGGGAGGAAATTTACGATCGTATAGATAAGCTGGAAGAACAGATCGACAAAAAGGTAGAAGAAGTTTTGACCGGATTGATGCCTAAAGCCTTTGCTGTGATGAAGGAAACCGCCCGTCGTTTTAAAGAGAATACTGAAATTGAAGTGACGGCGACCCAGTTCGACCGGGATTTGGCGGTTACTCACGATTTTGTCGAGATAGAAGGTGACAAAGCCATTTATTTCAATTCCTGGCTTGCCGGAGGAAATGAGGTGACCTGGGATATGGTGCATTATGACGTGCAGCTGATCGGTGGTGCTGTTTTGCATCAGGGAAAAATTGCAGAGATGGCTACCGGTGAAGGGAAAACCTTGGTGGCTACTCTTCCGGTGTTCCTGAATGCTTTGAGCGGACGTGGTGTGCATATGGTGACGGTAAACGATTACCTGGCCAAACGTGACTCGGAGTGGATGGGACCGCTTTATATGTTCCATGGGCTTTCTGTCGATTGTATCGATAAGCATCAACCCAATTCTCCCCAGCGTCGGCAGGCTTATATGGCCGATATTACTTTCGGTACGAACAACGAATTCGGTTTCGATTATCTGCGTGATAATATGGCTATCAATCCGGAGGATTTGGTACAGCGTAAGCACAATTTTGCGATTGTCGACGAGGTCGATTCCGTATTGATCGACGATGCCCGTACGCCGTTGATTATTTCCGGCCCTGTACCCAAAGGAGACGATCAGATGTTCGATGAATACAAGCCCCGGGTGGAGCGCCTCGTGAGAATGCAACAGGAATTTGTGATGCAGACTTTTAAGGAAGCGAAAGAGTTGTTGGCCAGCGATGATTCTAAAAAGAGAAAAGAAGGGGGGATATTGTTACTGAGGGCACATAAAGGGTTGCCCAAATACAAACCTTTGATCAAGTTTTTGAGTGAAGAAGGCAATAAAGCGATCCTGATCAAGACGGAAAACGAATACATGCAGGAAAATAACCGGAGAATGCCGGAGATTACCGATCCTTTATATTTTGTGATCGATGAAAAACTGAATTCGATCGACCTGACCGATAAGGGACATGATACCATCACAGCCGCAGGGGAAGATCCGAAATTCTTTATCCTCCCGGATATCGGCTCGGAGATTGCAGAGATCGAACGGGACACGAAGGATGATAAAGAAAAATTGGCGAAGAAGGATGAACTGATCCAGAATTATGCGATGAAATCCGAACGGGTACATACTGTCAATCAGTTGTTGAAAGCCTATACCTTGTTCGAGAAGGATGTAGAATATGTAGTACTCGATAATAAAGTGAAGATCGTGGATGAGCAGACCGGGCGTATCATGGAAGGACGCCGCTATTCGGACGGACTGCATCAGGCTATCGAAGCGAAAGAAAATGTAAAAGTCGAAGCTGCCACTCAGACTTTTGCAACGATTACTTTACAGAACTACTTCCGTATGTATCACAAGTTAGCCGGTATGACAGGTACGGCAGAGACGGAAGCCGGTGAGTTCTGGGATATTTATAAACTGGATGTGGTGGTCATTCCGACTAACCGTCCGGTGATCCGTATCGATGCCAATGATTTTGTGTTTAAAACGAAACGCGAGAAATACAATGCGGTTATCGATGAAATTGTCCGTTTGGTAGATTTAGGCCGGCCGGTTTTGGTGGGAACGACTTCTGTCGAGGTGTCCGAATTGCTGAGCCGTATGTTGAAACTGCGTGGTATCAAACACAATGTATTGAATGCGAAATTACATCAGCGGGAAGCCGAGATCGTTGCCGAAGCCGGTAAATCGAAGACGGTGACTATCGCTACCAATATGGCAGGACGTGGTACGGACATCAAATTGAGCCCTGAGGTACGTGAGGCCGGAGGTTTGGCTATTATCGGTACCGAACGGCATGATTCCCGTCGTGTCGACCGTCAGTTGCGTGGACGTGCCGGACGTCAGGGAGACCCGGGGTCTTCCCAGTTCTTCGTATCGCTCGAGGACGACCTGATGCGTTTGTTCAGCTCGGAACGTATAATCCGGGTGATGGACCGTTTGGGACATCAGGAAGGGGATGTGATTCAGCATTCTATGATTACCAAGTCTATCGAACGTGCACAGAAGAAGGTGGAAGAAAATAACTTCGGTATTCGTAAGCGTTTGCTGGAATATGACGATGTGATGAATTCCCAGCGTACGGTGATTTACAAACAACGTCGTCAGGCTTTGTTAGGAGAACGTATCGGTGTGGCTGTAGCAAATAATACTTACGATGTTTGTGAGGCAATCGTTACGGAATACCAGCCGGTGAACGATCCGGAAGGTTTCCGGATGGAAGTATTGAGGGTATTGTCCGTCGATTATGAAGTGGATCCGGAGGAATTCCAGAAAGCCCGTCCCAATGAATTGGCCGAATCGTTGTATCGATATGTACGGGAGGCTTATCAGCGTAAAGTCGAACATATCGCTCAGCAAGCTTATCCGGTGATCAAGAATGTATTCGAAACACGGGGAGATGTCTTTAAGAATATTGTCGTTCCTTTTACCGACGGTCAACGGATGTACAGCGTGGTGACCAACCTGGAGAAGGCCTATCGTACGAATGGTGAAGATTTGATGCGTTCTTTCGAGAAATCGGTCATTCTGGCTCATATCGATGATGCCTGGAAAGAACATCTCCGCGAAATGGACGATCTGAAACAATCGGTTCAGAATGCTGCTTATGAACAGAAAGATCCTTTGTTGATTTATAAATTCGAGTCTTATAATTTGTTTAAGACTATGGTGGAAAAGATCAATAAAGGGATGGTGTCTACACTGATGAAAGGGCAGATTCCGATGCAAGAACCCGAGCATGTACGCGAAGCTGAAGAAAAGCGGACCGATTTGAGTAAACTGCGGGAAAGTCGTTCGGAGGCTCAGGCTGCTGCCGCCAACCGTGAACAGGTGCGGCACGAACCGGTGAAAGTAGGACCGAAAGTGGGGAGGAATGATCCTTGTCCATGTGGTAGCGGACTGAAGTATAAGAACTGCCACGGGAAAAATGAATAAACTGATTTTTGATTTAGGATTTACGATTTCAGATTTCAATGGTAAGTCTGAATCGTAAATCAAAAATCATAAATCGAAAATCATAATGTATGTTGTCTTTATTTATTAATTGGGATATTAGTCCCGAGATCTTCAATTTGGGGGGTATTTCCATTCGTTATTACGGGTTGCTGTTCGCTGTGGCCTTTATTTTAGGTTATAAGGTTGAAGAGAAAATGTTCAAGTCCGAAGGATTGCCTATGGCCTGGTTGGATAAATTGTGGTTGTATGTAGCGATCGCGACGATAGTCGGTGCCCGTTTGGGACATTGTATCTTTTACGACTGGGCTTATTATAGCCAGCATCCGCTGGAGATGATCCTGCCTGTACGGTTTTCGCCCGAATTTAAGTTTACCGGTTATCAGGGATTGGCCAGTCATGGCGCTGCAATAGGTATTATAGCCGGATTGTGGTATTATTCACGGAAAGTCAGCAAAAAATCTATATTCTGGATTTTAGACCGGGCTGTGATTCCGATTGCTTTAGCCGGCTTTTTTATCCGGACAGGAAATTTGATGAACTCTGAAATTGTGGGATTACCGACCAATATGCCTTGGGGATTCCGCTTCATGAATAGTGATTTACCGAATCCGGAATTGCCGCGCCATCCGGCTCAATTGTATGAAGCAATTTGTTACCTGTTTAGTTTTTTTGTTTTGATGTATCTTTATTGGCGAACGAACGTTAAGAAGAAAATGGGATTTATCTTCGGCGCTTTTTTGATCCTGATCTTCTCTGCCCGCTTTATTATCGAGTTCGTCAAGGAAGTACAGGAACCCTGGGAAGCTGGAATGGCCTTGAATATGGGACAGATTTTGAGTATTCCTTTTATTCTGGCGGGGATTTTTATGCTTTGGTATAGTAAGAAGTTGCCGGATGAAGGGGAGAAGAAAGGAAAAAAAGGGAAAGGCTAAAGGCTGTAAGCTATAAACTAGAGGTAAAAAGAATAGAGGTTAGAGGTGGAAGAGAGAGGGGACGGGAAATATGAAATTTTAGTTGAGAGGTTATGTACGAAGAGAAGTTTATGAGAGAAGCTATTCGTTTGGCTGTAGAGAATGTGAAACAGGGGACCGGGGGGCCGTTCGGCGCTGTTGTTGTCAAGGAGGGAAAAATTATCGCAGCTTGTGCCAATACGGTTACTCCGGATTGTGACCCGACAGCACATGCCGAAGTGAATGCGATTCGCGAGGCTTGTCGTAAGTTAGATACTTTTCAACTCGGGGGATGTGAGATATATGCCAGTTGTGAGCCTTGTCCTATGTGCCTTGGTGCTATTTATTGGGCAAGACCTTCCCGGGTATATTATGCCTCTACAAAAGAAGATGCAGCACTTGCCGGATTCGATGATTCCCTGATCTATAAAGAGATTGCCCTCCCCGAGGCCGATCGGAGTATTCCCTTTTTGAATGAGAAAGAGGATACGGCTGGAGAAGAATTCAGCTTGTGGAAAGAAAACAAAGACAAGACTGTTTATTAAGTTCGTTTCTTCAAAATAGAATGCAAAATGTCGGAAAAATCAACCTTTTAGGGGGATTTTTCCGACATTTTGATTTTTCCAATAATTCCTGTCCTCTTTTCTAAGACTTTTTCTATTTTTTATTCTTTTATTTAATCTATTTGAAAATCTTCGATAGCCCATTCGCTCCCCGGACTTTCCATTAATAATCCTGTCAATTTCCGTTTTTTTTACAGATGAGGTAAATTTTTTTCAAAAAAAATGAAATTTCTGTCATACCAAATCCTGCTTCATGCATTTTATCATTGAATGAACCGAAAAAACGTTCGATTAAATTAGTTGAAAGTTCATAAAGTTTAAAAAGCTATTGGATCCTGCGGGCACTTAGTTAATTGACAATTGTCGCGTGACAATTGACCACATATTTTCCAATCTGTGGTTTCTTCTTTATTTGTTTGATAATCAATGATTTTTTTCTTCATCCTATTTCTCATTTTTCTTTTCTTAATATTTTCTAATGGAAGCGAAGCTTCCAGGTAATTGTCAATTGTCATTGGTCAGCTGGCAATTATTCTTTTTGCGGATTCCCGCAAAAAGAATCGAACGTTTTTTAAGATGCAAAAAGATAAATTTGACCGACAGGTTACTCTTTTGAGAAAATATTATTCCGGGACATTGGAGAAAAGGGAAAAGCAGGAATTTCGGGAAATGTTGAACGATCGGAATTTGGAAAATGTGTTTCGGCAGTTGAGTCAGGGAGATATTTTGGCTGAAAAGCTGGAGGAATATAAACAATACGATGCCCGGAAAGCTTTCGGCAAATTCAGCAGGCAACAAAAATCGCTTCGTCATAAAAAGAGGATTATCCGGATTCTTACTGCAGCAGTGGTGGTTTTACTTTTAGGAATGAGTTGGTTACTGAATCTTGGATTACCGGAGGTAGAAGTTGTTCCACCGGCACAGCAAGAGACGATTCGCCCCGGGAGTTACAAAGCTATATTACGACTGACAAATGGCGAGACGGTGAATCTCGAGCGGGATTCCATGCAGGTACTGGAAAAAAATGGGACTCAGATTAGTTATGCAGAGGGAAAGATTACTTACCGATCTACGCCTCAAATACAGGAATTGGCTTATAATGAATTGATTGTGCCCACAGCCGGAGAGTGTTACATCACGTTGGAAGATCATACGAAAGTATGGATAAATGCAGAATCGAAAATAAAGTATCCGGTGCAGTTCACTGCTGGGGAACGTAAAGTGTATTTGGAAGGAGAAGCCTATTTCGACGTGGCCGAAGACGGACGTCCTTTTCAGGTAATTACTTCTCAGGGAGAGGTGACCGTATTGGGGACGGCTTTCGGAATAAGTTCATACATGGATAAAGCAGAATATACCACCTTAGTGAGAGGCTGTGTACGTTATACTTCCCATACAAAGAAAAGCGTAATCTTATCGCCAGGTGAACAGGCTATCCTGGAAAGGTCCGGTGAATTAATCAGTCGTAAAGTCGAAGTTGAAGAATATGTAGGCTGGAAAGACGGGGTTTTTGTTTTCAGGGATAAGCCCCTGGAGGAAATTATGGAAACACTGTCCCGTTGGTACGGATCTGAAGTGGTTTTCCGGAATGAGGAAATGAAACAGCTGAAATATACCGGTAGTCTCGAACGGTATGATTCGATCAATACTTTCCTGCAAGTGTTGGAAAGACTCCAGGATATTCATTATGAAATAGATAATAATAAAATCCTGTTATCTCGAAAGTCTTCTTAATTACTTAACTAAATTACAATGGTATGAAAAAAAATCGTCTGATCCGATTTCCGGGCCTTTTAAAGAGGTTTAGGAAAAATTTGATGTTTATCAAATGTTGTATTGTTTTCATTTTTGTTTTTAGCCTGAATTTATCGGCTCATGTTTTTTCTCAAAGCAAGCTGGTGACTTTAGACTTGAAAGAGGTTTCTGTGGAGAAATTTGTCGATGCCGTGAAACAACAAACCGGTATGAAAATGATGTATAATTCCGGTGTGGTGCGGGAAGCTGGTCAGGTTTCCGTTCAGGTTAAAGACAAAGAATTGAGCGAAGTGTTGGATATGGTATTGAAAAAAGTGAATTTGGAGTATGAGCTGTACAACGATATCATTCTGATTCGTGCAAAAGGAGAAGTACCGGCCGGGCCGAAAGTACTGAAAGGGGTGGTGAAAGATAAAAGCGGGGCGGTCTTACCGGGAGTGACCGTCGTAATTAAAGGGACGACCTTAGGCGTATCGACCGACATCGATGGAAAATATTCGATCACCATTCCGGAGGATGGGAAAGAAACGGTATTGATGTTTACATTTGTCGGCATGAAGCCACAGGAGGTCAGATATGCCGGGCAAGAAACGTTGAATGTGATATTGACCGAGGAAGTGGCGGAAATGGAAGAGGTGGTGGTCAATGGTTACTTTACCCGGAAGAAGGAGAGCTTTACCGGTGTATCCAAGACCTTCTCCGGAGATGAACTGAAGACTATTTCTACGGGAAATATCCTGAATACCTTGTCTGTGCTCGATCCTTCTTTTACTAAAGTGGTGAATAATGAAATGGGTAGTGACCCGAATACGATTCCTGATTTTGAAATCCGGGGGTCCAGTAGTTTGAAGGCCGAGTATGAAAACAATCCGAATATGCCGACTTTTATTATGGATGGTTTCGAAGTAACCGCTCAGAAGGTGTTCGATCTCGACCCCAACCGGGTATGTTATATCACTATTCTGAAAGATGCATCGGCTACAGCGATTTACGGCTCACGTGCTGCCAATGGTGTTGTGGTGATCGAGACAGTACTTCCCAAAGCCGGAAAATTGCAGTTGTCTTATAACGGTAGTGCCAACTTCGAAATAGCCGATCTTTCGGATTATAATCTGATGAATGCAGAAGAAAAACTGGAATACGAAGTGCGTTCCGGATTGTATGAAAAATCTTCCAAACCCGGATGGACGGATGATAAGTTGGATGCATATAACCGGATTCTGAAATTGGTGAAGGAAGGAAATGATGTGGATTGGTTGTCCATTCCGGTACGGGAATTGGGGGTCGGCCATAAACATACCGTAATGGCAGAAGGTGGAAACGAATCGTTCCGTTATGCTTTCGATCTTTTCTATTCGAATAAAGTCGGAGTGATGAAAGGCTCGAAACGGGATAATTACGGTGGAGGGATCCGGCTTCAATATAACCTGAAAAACCTGAAATTCTCCAATTATGCTTCCTTCGATCATTTGAAGTCGGTCAATTCCCCTTACGGAAGTTTTAGTTCTTACCTCTATTATAATCCCTATTATAATCCTTATGATGAAAACGGGAATGTGAAAAAGGTCCTCTATTCTTATGAATATTATGACCGGGGAATTACCTCGAAGACCATGTATAATGAATTGTACAATGCGGTATTGCCTTCTAAAAATCAGCAGACTTCTAATAATTTTCTGAATAATTTCTCGATAGAATACGATATTATTCAGGGATTGAAATTGAAGGCCAATCTTTCGTTAAGCGTGGATAATGGAAAGACCGATGTTTATAAATCCTATGAAAATACCGAATTTTTGGACAAAGAGAAAAAAGGGAGTTATGCCCAGTCGACTTCCAATGATTTCAGTTATGATATTAACGTCATCTTATCATATTTTAAGAGCCTGAAAAAACATTTTATCAACCTGGGGTTTGTGTATAACCTTCAGGAAAAACAGTATGACAATACCAGTATCTACGTTGTCGGTTTTCCCAATGCGAACATGGATCATGTGTCGATCGGTTCGGGGTATCAGGAAGGGGCGAAACCCGGAGGTAGTTTCGATGTGACCCGCCTGGTCGGTTTTGTGGGTAACCTGGGATATACGTATGACAATCGTTTCTTGTTGGATGCTTCTGTTCGAAGCGACGGTTCGTCTATTTACGGTTCGAACAACCGCTGGGGTACTTTCTGGTCGGTCGGTGTCGGATATAATATCCATAACGAAAAATTCATGAAAGACTGGGGCGTGATCAACCTGTTGAAGATCAGGGGATCTATCGGGACAACCGGTGGGCAAAACTTTAGTCCTTACCAGGCCATGGCCATGTATTCCTATAACGATAGCCGGATCAATACCATTTCTTACAGCGGCTATCTGGGAGCCATTATGAAGGCTTTCGGAAATAAAAACCTGAAATGGCAGAAGGTAGAAAAACAAAACGTAGGGTTGGATTTCGAAATCTTCCATAGTCGTCTGACCGGATCTTTCAATGTATACCGGGATTTATCGAAAGATGTGCTGATCGACGTATCTATTGCTCCGTCTTTGGGTTTTTCTTCTTATAAAGAAAATTTGGGAGAAGTAGAAAACAGTGGGGTCGAACTATCCTTAAAAGGTACGGTACTCCGGGATGTCAAACGGGAATTGAACTGGGATATTTTCTTCAATCTGGCACACAATAAAAATAAAGTGAAGAAAATCAACAAAGCTTTGACAGCCTTTAATGCCGACCAGGATTCCAAAGTGGAAAACAAACCGATGATCCGTTACAAAGAAGGGTTGTCGCAGAATACCATCTGGGTGAATGAATCTTTGGGAATCGATCCGGCTACCGGTGATGAAATATTCCTGGATA
>ENA-OURU01004560-OURU01004560.1-human-gut-metagenome-genome-assembly--contig:-NODE-4560-length-10044-cov-3.657723_pt1 | contig 10044 bp, 5 predicted proteins | sample MGYA00242137_ERZ509064 | MGnify/ENA primary metagenome ERZ509064 (study PRJEB26280, sample SAMEA2338777) | human gut metagenome | biome: human gut; feature: human-associated habitat; material: faeces...
TATGATAGGACAGGGAATGCACGGATTTGTGGAAAACAAAGAACTGGTTATCTCTGATATTGACAAAGCACTTCGTGAGCCGACCGATAAACGTATTTTTGTAATATCGAAAGCATTCCGTGCCGGATACACAATCGATCAGGTACATGAACTGACAAAGATTGACAAGTGGTTCCTTCAGAAACTGATGAATATTATGCAGACTTCCGAAGAACTGCACAGTTGGGGAAACAATCACAAACAGATTACCGACTTGCCGGGAGAATTGCTGAAGAAAGCGAAAGTGCAAGGCTTCTCCGATTTCCAGATTGCCCGTGCCATTGGTTATGAAGGTGATATGGAAGATGGAAGCTTGTATATCCGCAAATATCGGAAGGCTGCCGGCATTCTTCCGGTTGTAAAACAGATCGATACGCTGGCTGCCGAATACCCGGCACAGACCAACTATCTGTATCTGACTTATAGCGGAGTGGCAAATGATGTACATTATCTGGGTGATCATAAGTCTATTGTCGTGTTGGGTTCCGGTGCCTACCGTATCGGTTCTTCTGTAGAATTTGACTGGTGCGGCGTACAGGCTCTGAATACCATTCGCAAAGAAGGCTGGCGCAGTGTGATGATCAATTATAATCCGGAAACGGTATCTACGGACTATGATATGTGCGACCGTCTCTACTTTGATGAACTGACATTCGAACGGGTAATGGATATTCTTGAACTGGAAAATCCGCATGGTGTCATTGTCTCTACCGGTGGTCAGATACCGAATAACCTTGCCTTGCGTCTGGATGCTCAGAATATCCACATACTGGGAACAAGCGCCCAGAGCATTGACAATGCCGAAGACCGCGAAAAATTCTCTGCAATGCTCGACCGTATCGGCGTAGACCAGCCACGCTGGCGTGAGTTGACATCGTTGGAAGATATCAACGAGTTTGTCGATGAAGTCGGGTTTCCGGTTCTTGTTCGTCCGTCCTATGTGCTTTCGGGGGCTGCGATGAACGTCTGTTCCAATCAGGAAGAGCTTGAACGTTTCTTGAAGCTGGCTGCTAATGTATCAAAAAAGCATCCGGTGGTAGTAAGCCAGTTTATCGAACATGCGAAGGAAGTGGAAATGGATGCTGTCGCGCAGAATGGCGAGATCATAGCTTATGCCATCAGCGAACATATTGAGTTTGCCGGTGTGCACTCCGGTGACGCTACCATTCAGTTCCCGCCGCAGAAACTGTATGTCGAAACTGTCCGCCGTATCAAACGCATTAGTCGTGAGATTGCCAAGGCGCTGAATATATCCGGTCCGTTCAATATCCAGTATCTGGCAAAAGATAATGATATCAAGGTGATCGAGTGTAATTTGCGTGCCAGCCGTTCCTTCCCGTTTGTCAGCAAGGTGCTGAAGATAAACTTCATAGAACTGGCTACCAAAGTGATGCTTGGACTTCCTGTGGAGAAACCGGAAAAGAATCTGTTTGAACTGGACTATGTAGGAATAAAGGCTTCGCAGTTCTCTTTCAACCGCTTGCAGAAAGCCGACCCTGTATTGGGAGTGGATATGGCTTCTACGGGTGAAGTCGGCTGTATCGGAAGTGATACTTCCTGTGCTGTGCTGAAAGCTATGTTGTCTGTCGGCTACCGCATTCCTAAAAAGAACATACTGCTTTCTACAGGTACAATGAAGCAGAAAGCTGATATGATGGATGCGGCGCGCATGTTGGTAAACAAAGGATACAAGCTATTTGCAACCGGTGGTACTCATAAAACCTTTGCGGAGAATGGTATTGAGAGTACGCTTGTCTACTGGCCGAGTGAGGAGGGACATCCACAAGCGCTGGAAATGCTTCATAATAAAGAAATCGACATGGTGGTCAACATTCCGAAGAATCTGACTGCCGGAGAACTGGACAATGGATATAAAATCCGTCGCGCAGCTATTGACCTGAATGTTCCGTTGATTACGAATGCCCGTCTGGCAAGCGCATTTATCAACGCCTTCTGTACGATGACTGTGGATGATATTGCCATCAAGAGCTGGGAAGAATATAAATAAGATGTAATCAGTTGTTGTATAATAAGTTGAAAAGGCTGTTCCTGTATACTCAGGGACAGCTTTTTTTAGTGTCACTATCCTGTCGGTATACTGTCACTATCGCAGGGTGATAGTGACAGTATACTAACGTGATAGTGACACTATCTTTTTTGAAGGAAGCGGGTAAGAATTTTTTTTAATGCGCATTAGTTGCATGATTGGACAAATTGGTGTAAATTGCGCAATCAATTCAAAAATATTCTAAAAACAGGGGAGTAATATGAGCATGGATAATCATATCGTAATTATGGCCGGAGGCATCGGCAGCCGTTTTTGGCCGATGAGCACACCGGAATGTCCCAAACAGTTTATTGATGTAATGGGATGTGGACGTACGTTGATTCAACTGACCGCTGATCGTTTTGACGGTGTCTGCCCACGGGAGAATGTGTGGGTAGTGACGTCCGAGAAATATATTGATATTGTCCGGGAGCAATTGCCGGAGATTCCTGAAAGTAATATTCTGGCGGAACCTTGTGCGCGGAATACGGCTCCCTGCATCGCTTATGCTTGCTGGAAAATAAAGAAAAAACATCCGAATGCCAATGTGGTGGTGACTCCATCGGATGCATTGGTCATTGATACGGGAGAATTTCGCCGGGTAGTAGAGAAAGCTCTTCGTTTTACTGACAACAGCAGTGCTATCGTGACACTGGGAATCAGACCGACTCGTCCGGAAACCGGATATGGATATATTGCCGCCGGAGATCCTATCATGACTGACAAGGAGATTTTTACTGTAGATGCATTCAAGGAAAAACCGGATAGGGAGACTGCTGACAGATATCTTGCCGAAGGTGGCTATTTTTGGAATGCGGGAATCTTTGTATGGAATGTACGCACTATCACTTCTGTGATGCGTGTATATGCTCCGGGTATAGCGCAAATCTTCGACCGTATTTTCCCGGATTTCTATACAGAGAAGGAAAATGAAACGATTAAAAAGCTATTTCCTACCTGTGAAGCTATTTCTATAGACTATGCAGTCATGGAGAAGGCACAGGAAATCTATGTACTCCCGGCTTCTTTTGGCTGGTCGGACTTAGGGACATGGGGAGCGCTTCGTGGACTGTTGCCGCAAGATAAATCAGGAAATGCTACAGTAGGTCCCGATGTCCGTCTGTATGAAAGCAAGAATTGTATCGTACATACCAGTGAAGAGAAGCGTGTTGTTATTCAGGGACTGGATGGATATATCATTGCCGAGAAGGATCAGACACTGCTGATTTGCAAACTGGATGAGGAACAGAGAATAAAGGAATTCTCAAAGTAATCCTTAATTCTTTTGATATTCCTGAGGCGTCATTCCTGTCATTCGCTTAAAGAACTTGCTGAAGAAGGACGGATTGGGAAAGTTTAATTCATCAGAAATTTGATAAACAAGGCGATTGCTGTGTTTGAGCAGCACTTTTGCCTCTAGTATAATGGACTGGTTGATCCAGTCCATTACTGTTTGTTGACTGGCTTGCCGGATCACTGTATTCAGATAACGGGGAGTAAGGCAAAGTTTGTCTGCATAAAAACTGACGTTCCGTTCTGTCTTGCTATAAGTGTTGACCAAAGAGATGAAACGTTGAAAAATATCGTTCTGATGTGTCAATGGGCTCGACTCGGACTGTCCTTTGTTTTTGGCTATATATTCTATATTATATAGTAATCCTGCCAATAGATGCTGGATTACTTCTTTTCTGAATACAGGTTCTTGTAATACATCCCACATGACTGTTATAAAATTCTCTATTTGTACCTGCTCAGTGGTAGTCAGTGGAAGCAGCAGATTCTTTTGGAGGAAATGGGCAAAGAATTCTTCTTTACCGGATACTGGCAGGAAATTATGCTCTATCGCCATCATATGAGCATCAAAGTCTTGGGAGGTCTCTATAATTTGTATGATAGAGCCCGGGGCGATCAGAGAGATATAATTAGGACGAAAGATATACTCGATCAGATTAATGAGAACTCGTGCCCGTCCATTGGTAATGATTGCGATACGGCCTTCCTGTAACCGGTAAGGTTGTCCGATTTTGAAAATGGTCGTTTCCATTTTCGAGAAGCTCGTTACAAACCCGAACTCGGCATTGATGAAACGAAATTCGTTGTGACGTACTATATTGATATCCTTCAGTAGCTGGAGGCCTAATTCCATAGGTTCTTTCTGTTCCATTCCCTTTGCTCTTTTCCGGCAAAGATAAGAAATTGCCTCAAAATCTTCTCCTTTTTTAGGATAAATCGAACTAACGGGACATATTTCCCAACTATCGGAATGTGAAGCTATCGCTTAAACGGCTATCTTTGTCTTTTGAAGAATTCATAGAAAACAGGTGTATGAAAAGAATCATTTTTAGTATTTCGCTCTTGCTCTTTGTGACGGGAATGTATGGGCAGGCGAGACGTATAACATTAGAAGAATGTCAGCAGAAAACGCAGGACAACTATCCGTTGGTGCGTCAGTATGATTTGATAGAGAAGACGAAAGAATATAATTTGGAAAATGCGGCGAGAGGATACTTGCCCCAGTTCGCTCTTTCAGCAAAAGCGTCTTATCAAAGCGAGGTGACGGAGTTACCTGTTGCCATTCCCGGAGTGGATATCAAAGGAATGTCTAAGGATCAATATCAGGTGATGTTGGAGTTACAACAGCAGATATGGGATGGCGGAGGAATCCGGATGCAGAAGAAGCAGACTGAAGCGGAAGCGGAGATCAACAGAGAAAAGTTGAACGTGGATATGTACTCGTTGAATAGCCGTGTGAATGATCTGTATTTTGGAATTCTGATGTTGGATGAACAGTTGGCTCAGAATGCCTTGTTGCAAGACGAGCTGGGAAGGAACTTCCGTCAGATTACGGCTTATGTAGAAAATGGGATTGCCAATCAGGCTGATCTGGATGCTGTGAAAGTGGAGCAATTGAATACTCGCCAGAAAAGAGTAGAGTTGATATCTTCGCGCATGGCTTATTTGAAGATGCTTTCGTTGTTGGTAGGAGAGGTACTTTCGCAGGAGACTGTGTTTGAAAAGCCTGTTCCGCAAAACGAACTTTCGGCTGTCAGTGACATTCGCCGACCGGAACTGTCATGGTTTGATGCACAGGGAACGGGATTGCAGGTGCAGGAGAAAGCATTGAATGTGCGTCATCTCCCTCATTTTGGCTTGTTTGTGCAGGGAGCTTATGGTAATCCGGGATTAAATATGCTGAAGAATGAATTTTCTCCTTATTATATTGCAGGCGTCCGGCTTTCGTGGAATTTCGGGAGTCTGTATACGCTGAAGAACGACCGCCGGGTGATTGAAAATAAACGGAAACAACTGGACAGCAATCGGGATGTGTTTCTTTTTAATACACGACTGGAAATGACACAGCAAGATCAGTCTATCCGTTCGTTGGAAAAGCAGATGCAGGATGATGATGAAATTATCCGGTTGCGTACTAATATTCGTCGGGCTGCGGAAGCCAAAGTTGCAAATGGTACGCTGACGGTGACCGAGATGCTTAGAGAACTGACGAATGAGAGCCTTGCACGTCAGGCGAAAGCAATGCATGAGATTCAACGGCTGATGGGCATTTATCAATTGAAATATACTACTAATCATTAATAAAATCTTTCGGATATGAAACGAATGACAAAAATAGGAATATACGGGATGGCGGTATGGATGTTTGCTGCCTGTGGGAATGGAGTGCCCGACTATGATGCAACGGGAACATTTGAAGCTACGGAAGTGACCGTTTCTGCTGAAGCGTCAGGAAAATTGCTGCGACTGGAAGTAGAGGAAGGAACAAGGCTGAAAGCCGGTGAAGAAGTCGGTTTGGTAGATACCGTCCAATTATATCTGAAGAAGCTGCAACTGGAAGCAAGTATGAAGTCGGTAGAGAGCCAACGTCCCGACCTGGCAAAGCAGATAGCTGCTACCAAACAACAAATAGCTACGGCTCAACGGGAAAAGAAACGGGTGGAGAACCTGCTTGCTGCCGGAGCTGCTAACCAGAAACAGCTGGACGACTGGGATTCGCAGATCGCTTTGCTTCAGCGACAGTTGATTGCACAGGAATCATCATTGCTGAATAGTACGAACAGCCTGACGGAACAAGGAAATTCGGTCGGTATACAAGTGGTACAAGTTGAAGATCAGTTGAACAAATGTCATATCCTGTCGCCTATCGAAGGTACGGTACTGGCTAAATATGCGGAAGCGGGAGAACTGGCATCTGTTGGCAAGCCGCTGTTTAAAGTGGGAGAGATTGACCGGATGTATCTGCGGGCTTATGTCACTTCAGAACAATTGTCTCAGGTGAAGCTGGGAGATGAAGTGACTGTGTACTCCGATTATGGAAATTCGGAACAGAAAGCTTATCCCGGTGTGGTCACCTGGATTTCCGACCGTTCGGAATTTACTCCCAAAACTATCCTGACTAAAAATGAACGTGCCAATCTGGTATATGCGGTAAAGATTGCCGTGAAAAATGACGGTTCGCTGAAGATTGGTATGTATGGAGGTGTGGTATGGAAAAAGGAGAATCCATAGTTGTTGTAAAGGGAGTCAGTAAGAACTACGGGAAAGTAGAGGCATTGAAAGAGGTTTCCTTTGCAGTAGAGCGGGGAGAAATTTTTGGGCTGATCGGTCCCGATGGGGCGGGTAAGAGTACTTTATTCCGTATTCTGACTACTTTATTGCTGGCTGATAAAGGCACGGCGATTGTCAACGGACTGGATGTGGTGACGGATTACAAGTTGATTCGCACGAAAGTAGGGTATATGCCCGGAAGATTCTCGCTTTATCAGGATCTTTCTGTGGAGGAGAATCTGGAGTTTTTTGCGACAGTCTTTCATACGTCGATACAGGAAAACTATGATTTGATTAAAGATATCTATCAGCAGATTGAGCCGTTTAAAAAAAGAAGGGCAGGAGCTTTGTCAGGAGGTATGAAGCAGAAGCTGGCGTTAAGTTGTTCTCTGATTCACAAACCTGATATTTTATTTCTGGATGAGCCGACTACCGGGGTAGATCCCGTGTCGCGAAAAGAATTCTGGCAGATGCTCCGTAATTTAAGGAAGCAGGGGATTACAATTATTGTTTCAACTCCTATTATGGATGAGGCTCGTCAATGTGACCGGATTGCTTTTATTAATCATGGACAGGTGCATGGGATTGATACACCCGAACGGATTCTTCAGAAATTTGCTTCTATTCTTTGTCCGCCACCTTTGGAACGGGAGGAAGCGCAGAATATGGCAGTTCCTGTTATTGAAGTGGATCAGCTGACTAAATGCTTTGGGCATTTTACGGCAGTCGACCATATTTCTTTTCAGGTGAAACGCGGAGAGATTTTCGGTTTTCTTGGAGCCAATGGAGCAGGTAAGACAACTGCAATGCGCATGCTTTGCGGATTGAGCCGTCCGACATCGGGGGTAGGCAAGGTGGCCGGTTATGATATCTTCCGCGAAGCTGAACAGGTAAAAAAGCATATCGGATATATGAGCCAGAAATTCTCTTTGTATGAAGATCTTAAAGTGTGGGAGAATATCCGCCTTTTTGCCGGAATCTATGGAATGAAGGATAAGGAAATTGAAGAAAAGACAGAGGAATTGTTAGAACGCCTCGGCTTTGCAGACGAACGGAATACACTGGTAAAAAGCCTTCCTTTGGGTTGGAAGCAGAAGCTGGCTTTTTCTGTCTCTATCTTTCATGAACCGAAGATTGTGTTCTTGGATGAACCGACCGGAGGAGTGGACCCTGCTACCCGCAGACAATTCTGGGAACTGATTTATCAGGCAGCCGATCGGGGAATAACTGTTTTTGTTACCACACACTACATGGATGAAGCGGAATATTGTAACCGGATATCGATTATGGTAGACGGACAGATCAAGGCGCTGGATACACCGACTCGACTGAAAGAGCAGTTTGGTGTGGAGACGATGGATGATGTGTTTCAACAACTTGCCCGCCATGCGGTGCGTAAAGCAGATTGATTATGAAACAGTTTATAGCTTTCGTAAAGAAAGAATTTTATCATATTTTCCGTGACCGGCGTACGATGTTGATTCTGTTGGGAATGCCGGTCGTAGAGATTATCCTGTTTGGGTTTGCTATCAGTACGGAAGTGAAGAATGTCCGGCTGGCTGTTCTTGATCCTTCGAATGATGTGGTGACAAGGAAAATTATAGACCGTCTGGATGCGAGTGAATATTTCACGGTTACTGCCCGCTTTCATTCTCCGCAGGAAATGGAGGCTGCCTTCCGGAAAAATAAGATTGATGTGGCGATTGTATTTGGAGAGCGTTTTGCTGACGGACTTTATAAGGGAGATGCCCGTGTGCAGCTGATAGCAGATGCAACTGATCCTAATATGTCTACTTCGCAAACCAATTACGCTGCCAGTATTGTTTCTTCGGTGGGGCAGGAAATGTTGCCTTCCAACGTTTCTGTTTCCCGTTTGATTCCGGATATCAAATTATTGTATAATCCGCAAATGAAGAGTGCCTATAACTTTGTGCCCGGGGTTATGGGATTGATTTTAATGTTGATTTGCGCGATGATGACTTCTATTTCCATTGTCCGTGAAAAAGAGACCGGTACCATGGAAGTATTGCTGGTATCTCCGGTAAAACCATTATTTATTGTGTTGGCGAAGGCAATTCCTTACTTTGTTTTATCGTTTGTCAATCTGACTACTATTCTGTTGCTTTCAGTCTTTGTGCTGGATGTGCCGGTAGTGGGGAGTTTATTCTGGCTGGTGATGGTATCCTTGCTTTTTATCTTCGTATCGCTGGCTTTGGGCTTGCTGATTTCTTCAGTGACAAGTACACAGGTGGCGGCAATGTTGGCATCCGGTATGATATTGATGATGCCTACCATGGTTTTGTCCGGCATGATTTTTCCGGTAGAAAGCATGCCAATAGTTCTTCAGGTCATATCGGACATTATTCCGGCCCGTTGGTATATACAGGCTGTACGCAAACTGATGATTGAAGGAGTGCCGGTTGTGCTGGTACTTAAAGAGATTGGCATTTTATTGCTGATGGCCATAGTGCTTATTACAATCAGCATCAAGAAATTTAAATATCGATTGGAATAAAGGAATTTATTATGATAAAATTTCTGATAGAAAAAGAGTTTAAACAGTTGCTTCGCAACTCGTTTCTACCGAAGTTGATTCTTATTTTTCCTTGTATGATTATGCTGTTGATGCCTTGGGCGGTGAATATGGAGATAAAGAATATTCGGTTGAATATAGTTGACAATGACCATTCTGCAGTTTCGCAACGATTGGTGAATAAGATTGCCGCTTCTACTTATTTCCATTTAACGGAGGTCCCGGCTTCGTATGAAGAAGGATTACGGAATATTGAACTGGGTACGGCGGATATTGTCATGGAGATTCCTAGGCATTTGGAGCGTGACTGGATGAATGGAAGAGATGCGCACATATTAGTAGCCGCCAACTCGGTGAATGGAACAAAAGGCGGATTAGGCAGTTCTTATCTGACCGCTATTATTAATGGTTATGCGTCCGAATTACGCTCGGAACGTCCGGAGGCTGTTTCTGTATCCGGAATCATTCCTTCTATCCGTATTGATACGCAAGGGCTGTTTAACCCGAATCTGAATTATAAGCTCTATATGATTCCGGCATTAATGGCAATGCTGTTGACATTGATTTGTGGTTTTCTGCCGGCTTTGAATGTGGTCAGTGAGAAAGAAGTCGGGACCATTGAACAGATAAATGTTACTCCTGTACCTAAATTTACTTTTATTCTTGCTAAACTTTTGCCTTACTGGATTGTAGGTTTTATTGTGTTGACATTATGTTTTGTGTTGGCTTGGCTGCTTTATGGGATAGTACCTGTGGGGCATTTTAGTATGATCTATCTCTTGGTGATTTTTTTTGTATTGGTGATGTCCGGTTTTGGGTTGGTTATATCCAACTATTCAGCGACGATGCAGCAATCTATGTT
>ENA-OURU01004565-OURU01004565.1-human-gut-metagenome-genome-assembly--contig:-NODE-4565-length-10036-cov-2.853522_pt1 | contig 10036 bp, 7 predicted proteins | sample MGYA00242137_ERZ509064 | MGnify/ENA primary metagenome ERZ509064 (study PRJEB26280, sample SAMEA2338777) | human gut metagenome | biome: human gut; feature: human-associated habitat; material: faeces...
AACGCCCGACCGGTGGTGTCTGACGAACGTAGTGAGGAGTTCCGCCGGTCAGTGATAGAAAGGGCTAGACGACCGACAGAAGCGACCGGGTCCCTAAACACGAACACCGAAGACGAATAAGTAACGACAGAATAATTCTACCTTTTTTAATTTGAAACAAACGTAAATTTTCCCGGAAAGTTACTTTGGGTTTCCGGTTTAACGGGTTGGAATGACGGTAAGAGTTCGCATCAGGCAAAAATACTTTACCGGCCTTCTTTCAGCAGATAAACTTTACGTTTGATTTCCTGAGCCCATTCGATCGGTTTTTTGCTTTTATCCAGACTTTCCCATTCGATCGGCTGTCCGATATAGAGCGTGAACGTGCGGTTACGTTGTTTAAACGTTTCATCCGGCAGGTAAAGCATTTCGATGTTGGCTTTCAGGCCGATTTTTTTCCGGAAATTCGCCAGGTTGTAAAAAAAGTTCGAATTTCTTCCATCGATAAAGATCGGGACAATATCCCGTCGATGCTGGATGGCTTTGGATACGAAACTTTTTTGCCATTCCAGGTCTTGGATGATCCCTTGTTGTTTACGGCTGACCAGACCGGCCGGAAACATGATCATCTGACAGTCGGAAGCATAAGCGTCTTCCAATGCAGAAACGGCGTCTTTCGCTTGGGCACCATGCTTGTTAACCGGTAAGAAAATGTTGTTCAGATTCTTTAGGTTTAATAAAAGATCGTTTACCGGTAACGTGTACCTAAAAAAGAGATTAAAATAATACCATCGGGTCCACCCAGAGGATGATTGGACACAAAAATATACCGGCCGTCGGGGGAAGGCAGGTTCGCTTCGCCGATCACCTGATAGGAAACATGGAGATATTCCAATATCGCATCGGAGAAGTCCAGCCCTTTCCGGTCACCGTAACGGGTAATAAAATCATTGATATCGTCTTGATGGATCACTTTTTTCAGATAGGAATAAATAAACCCGGGAATCATTTTGGCTACTCCCGGATTTTTGCTTCTGAAAAGTTGTTCGATATAGATCGGTTTTAAACCCTGATTATCTGCCATGAGTATCTTGTTTTAGTCGTAGAGTCGGATTGGTTTATAAACTTTAAGCGACGAAAGAGCAACTTTAAAAACTTTATAAACGAATTATACCTGCAAAGGTATAAATAAAACGGAATTTTTGAAAATCCTTCGTCACCTGCTCCCTTTTAGGGATGAAACTTTCGGTGAGGCTTTCCGTTAAAAGAGTAGGTAAGAGAAAACTGAATTAAAAACTGATAAGTTAAACTAAAAACGAGAAGTATGAAACGTACATTTTTAATGACGGGATTGGCAGTTTTGACACTGGCGTTTTTCATGACCGGATGTAATTCGATGAAAAAATTACAGAAGGAAGTGATCGAAACAGCCGTTGTGGGCTATGTTAATCCGGAACAATTGGAATCTGTGAATGGAGTGGTAAATTTCAATTATACCATCAATTTTGCTCCTAAACAGTTTGATAAAAAGATGATTCTGAAAATTACACCCAAAATTCAGTACGGTAGCCAGATGATGAATTTGCAACCGATGTTTTTACAGGGAGAAAATGTGAAAAACGCCAGTTATCCGGTGGTGAACTATGATAAAGGAACCAGTTTTACTCAGAAAATGTCCTTTAATTTCAAGCCGGGAATGGAGAATGGAGTACTCTGGGCAGATATCGAAGCTATGCGCGGTAACAAGTCCTTTATGCTGAGCCCGGTAATCCTGAATAAAAATGGAATCAAAGTTTGGAAACAACCGGCATTCACGCTGGACGGAGTAAATTATGTTCCGGCTATGACCGAGACTTTTGTGAGTGATGTTCCGGCAGAGGCTGTCGGTGTGGTAAGTGGTTATGTGATGTTTCCACTGGGAAAATCTACGATTAGCCAGGCTGAACAAAATTCGCCGGTAATGACTCAGGCGGTGAAAGCCATGGAAAAAGTTTTGGCAGATAAGAATGCCAAAATTACGAATATGTTTATTTATGTATCCAATTCTCCCGAAGGTGCCGAACGTTTGAATAAGAACCTGGCCAATACCCGTTTCCGGTCTGCCAAGAGTTTCTTTGAAAAAGACCTGAAATTGCAGAATACACCGATGGCCCGTAATCCGAAATTTGTAGTTCAGCAAACGGTTACTGAAAACTGGAACGGTTTGTATATGCTTCTTGGAGATTCAAATATTAAGAACAAAGATCAGATTATCAAAGACTTGAAAAGTGCTCCGAATGCCACTGCCCGGAATAAAGTGATCGATTCTTATATCGCTAAAATTCCTGAATTGAAAGAGGTGATCCTTCCGGTCCTTCGCCGTGCCGATTTCTTCGTATTCTACACGGTTCCCACTACTGTACAGGAAGATGTGCAACTGACTTATTTTGTACCTCAGTTGACTGAAAAGACTCCGGCAGTGACCGCTCAGACCAATTGGCAGTTATTGAACGATCTGGCTGTGATGGCTATCAATAATAAAGAATATTCGAAAGCACAGAAAATACTGGAAGCAGCTGTTGCTTTGAAGCAGGATGCTACCGTAAACAATAACCTGGGGGTAATCCATGCACAAATGGGGCATAAACGGGAAGCTGCCCAATATTTCGACAAAGCCAAGATCCGGAAAGAAGCCCGTTATAATATGGGATTGATCCTGATGCAAAACGGAGAATATGCAAAAGCGATTCCCTATCTGAAAGATAAACCCAACATCAACCTGGCTTATGCTCAATTGATGAATAACGACAACCGCGCAGCTTTGGAGACTTTCCGTAAGATTAAAATGCAGAATGCGATGGATTATTATATGCAGGCTGTAGCTGCTGCCAGGATAAAAGATACCAAAGAAATGGCAGTCTCTTTGCAAAAGGCGATCCAGATGCAACCGGACCTGAAAAATTGGGCTGCTACCGATATTTCTTTCTATCCTTACAAAGGAGATCCTGTTTATATGCAGATTGTGAAATAAAATTGTATTTATGTTGTTCTGATAGAGGGGTGTTCGGGAAGCCGGCACCCCTTTTGAGTGGAAAAGAAAAAGAACGACAAGGGAGACCATTTGGAAATTTGAAAAAAATGTCGTAATTTTATAAACTTGATAAAATAGCATTTACTGATTACTGCGGGGTGTCTGTTTCGGATGGGGATTGCTCATCGCGAAGAACGTTCGGACTTTATCGATATTCAGCAGAAAGCTTGTGGCTCTGTTACTTTTCTGGTTAGAGGTACATTATTCTCACTCCCTGGGTGGAGTACTGGTCGATTGTATAATATTTATTTTAAAGGAAGTAGAATGGAACGAACTTATCAGGCTTATGGTCTGACAAATTATCGGAATATTCGTCAAATAACCCGTTTGAATAAGGAAGAATTACAGGCAATTGAGGTGGTTGGAAGGGTGTTACCGTTTAAGACGAATAACTATGTCGTGGAAGAACTGATCGATTGGGAACGGATAGATACAGACCCTATTTTTACCTTGAATTTTCCACGTCGTGAAATGTTATCGAAAAAACATTTTTCAGTCGTTAGTAAATTATTGGCTCAAGAGGTCGGAAAAGAAGAATTTATAGCAGCAGTCAATGCTGTTCGTCTTGAATTGAATCCTAACCCCGCCGGCCAGGATCACAACGTACCTATGCTGGGGGATATCCGTTTGAAAGGTATACAGCATAAATACCGGGAAACCGTATTGTTTTTTCCGGCTCAGGGACAGACCTGTCATGCCTATTGTAGTTTTTGTTTTCGTTGGCCGCAGTTTTCCGGTATGAATGAGCTGAAGTTCGCAATGAAAGAAACGGACCTGTTATTGAAGTATCTGCGGTTGCATCCTCAGGTTACGGACGTATTATTCACCGGAGGGGATCCGATGACCATGAGCGCTTCCTTATTGTCGGCTTATATAGAACCTTTATTACAACCAGGATTAGAGCATATCCGTACGATCAGGATCGGTTCGAAAGCTTTGGCATACTGGCCCTACCGGTTTATTTCCGATGTGGATGCCGCTGAGGTATTGCGTTTATTTGAAAAAGTGACCGCTACCGGTAAAAACTTGTCTTTTCAGGCCCATTTCAATCATCCGGTGGAACTTTCTACGGCAGCTGTATGCGAAGCTATCCGGCGGATCCGGAATACGGGCGCACAGATTCGTACCCAGTCTCCTTTATTGAGACACATCAACGATTCTCCGGAGATCTGGCGGGAGATGTGGCGGAAACAGGTCGACTTGAGTTGTATCCCTTATTATATGTTTGTGGCCCGGGATACCGGGGCTAAGCATTATTTTGAAATTCCTTTAGAGAAATGCTGGGATATTTTCCGTAAGGCTTATAGTCAGGTCAGCGGTATCTGCCGTACGGTGAGAGGACCGAGTATGAGCGACGAGCCGGGCAAAATCCAACTGCTGGGAGTGGCCGAAATCAAGGGTGAGAAAGTGTTTGTCCTGCGTTTTATCCAAGGTCGTAATCCGAAGTGGGTAGATATGCCTTTTTTTGCCGCCTATGATCCGAAAGCGACCTGGTTTAGTGAACTGCGTCCGGCTTTTGGAAAGGATTATTTCTTTTTTGAACATGAATTTCCAACTCGTCCGATGTATGGGGATGGATTTTTATTTGAATAATTTTAAACCTGTTTGTATTTTGAGCGTATAAGATTCAGCTATTCATTAAATATTAATCTTATGGACAAAATGATAAAAGGTACAGAAACAGAAAAGAGTTTGCTGAAAGCCTTTGCCGGAGAATCACAGGCAAAGAACCGTTATACTTTTTTCTCGGAGATTGCAAAGAAAGAAGGGTATGAGCAAATAGCCGGCATATTTTATGAGACCGCTTTACAGGAAGAAATGCATGCCAAACGATTCTTTAGCTACCTTGAAGGAGGAATGCTGGAAATCACAGCCGCTTATCCTGCCGGAGCTTTATTGGATACGTTGGCTAATCTGGCAGAAGCTGCCGACGGCGAACACGACGAGGCTTTCAATTTGTATCCGGCATTCGGGAAAATTGCCGAAGAGGAAGGCTTCAAAAAAGTGGCCGCAACTTTTAAATATGTGACCGAAGTGGAGAAGATGCATGAGCAACGTTACCTGAAATTATTACAAAATATACGGGATAATCTGGTCTTTTCCCGCCCGGAAGAAGTCCGCTGGTATTGCCGTAAATGCGGTTATGTACATGTCGGCAAAACTCCTCCCGAAATTTGTCCTTCCTGCCTGCATCCGAAAGGATATTTTGAACTGTTCCCCGATAACTATTAAAAAACGATTCGGTTGTATAAATCCGGCCTGTGTGAGGAATTTTTTCTTTACGCAGGTTTTTTGTTTCGAAGCGGGAGGTGAGGTCTTTAAAAATTTTCCGGTATCTTTGTAAAAATTTGAGCGGATGATAGCGGGAAATGGAACTAAAATGAAAGATAGGTGGAATATCGTTGGTTGTGTGTTATTTTGCTTTGTTGTTTTCGGTGTACAAGCACAACAGCAACATCCGGTAAATAAAAAGGCCTGGGGACTTTTCCAGCAGGCACGGGAGTCTTTTCGCGAAGGAGATAAGGAGAAAGCTTTGGGATTACTTTTGAAAGCAGAGACTTTCGATCAGGGTTTTTCACCCTTGTATCTGTTGAAAGCAGATATATACAACAAAAAAGGAGATAAGATTCAGGAAATCCGTGCTATCGAAACGGCTTTGGCTTTGGATTCTCTGAAAAGTCATCCTTATTATTATTTTATTTTGGCCGAATATTATTTCGATGAAGCCGATTACGGAAAAGCTTTGGCACATTACGGGCGGTATCTGAGTTGGGATAAACGCTTGCAGGTAAAGGCAGTGGCGGAGCGACAAATGGAAAATTGCCGGTTTGCCCTGGAGGCTTTGCGGACCCAAACCAAACAACCTCCCGAAGTGTTTTATGAGGCCGGATGCCCGGTGTATTGGCCGGCATTGGATGTGACCGGACAAACCTTCTTGTTTACCGAACAGGCCGGCGAACAAGAAACGATGTGGATGTTGCAAGGCGACAGACGCTATGCGTTGAATTTTTCCGATAGAGAAAATTATGGGGCTCCTTCACTGACAGCCGATGGGCGAATGATGTATTTTTCCAGGGAAAACGGCCGGAATAGTTTTGATATTTATGTGGCTTACCGCTTGTCGGATACGTCCTGGTCGGAGCCGGTCAATCTGGGCGCCCCCGTCAATACCGATGGCTGGGAGGCTCAACCGGCGGTATCGGCCGACGGTACACGTTTGTATTTTGCTTCTACCCGTGAGGGAGGGAGAGGGGGAAGCGATATTTGGTTTTCGTATTTGCTAAGGCGGGAGGCGGATGGACGACAGTTGTGGTCACAGCCGCGTTGCCTTTATTTTAATACCGGAGGAGATGAAATGGCCCCTTTCCTGTATTTCGATAATAAAACGTTGTTTTTTGCTTCCGACGGATATGCGGGGATGGGACGGAAAGATATCTATAAAGTGGACGTGGAACAGGTGACCCGACCGCTGAATATCGGTATTACAGTGAATACCCAAAGGGATGAATTCGGGTTTATGGTGGATGCTAGCGGTCAATGGGGATATTTTTCGTCGGATATCAGCGGGAAACGTTGTATTTACCGATATCGGCTAGGAGAAGAGGTGGCTTGTCCGCCTGCCTCTTATTTGAGGCTGTTGACTGTAAATGAAGCCGGTGAGCCGGTAATACCCGATGGGTTGACATTAACAGAAGTGGGGACCGGTGATACCCTGGCTTGTTATGACCGGGTCGATGCCCGGACGGATATGCTGGCTTGTATTCCTGTGAATAAATTATTATGGGTGAGCGCTGTTAAACAGGGCTATTTGTATTATTCGGATACCCTGCAAGTGAAAGAAAATACGAGAGAAAATCCCCGAATCTATACGCTCTGTTTAAGACCGATCCAAAAAGAACAGACATTGGTTCTCAAGGGAATTTTTTTTGATGTCGACGACTATCGGTTACGGCCCGAATCTTATCCGGAATTACGGCAATTGGTCGTGTTTCTTAAACAGAATCCTGAGGTAAAGATCGAAATATCCGGCCATACCGATAATACGGGGAGTGATCAACATAATTATCGGCTGTCGGAAAATCGGGCTTTCGAGGTGTATAAATATTTGTTCTTGAATCATATTCAGAAGGAACGGATGGAATATAAAGGATATGGCAAGGATCGCCCCTTGAGGACTAATGATACGGAAGAGGGGAGAAAGGAGAATAGGAGGACGGAGATTAGGGTAAGGTGAAAAGAGAATAAAATATACGATAGGGTATGAAAAGATATGAAGTGAGTGGGTTCGGGGTAATGGAATATGAGGAGGTTGCTTCGACCAATAGTCTGGCGGAAAAATTGCCACTGAGTGAATTGAAAGATAAACAGGTGATTTTGACCTGGCGACAGACACAGGGGCGTGGGCAGGCTACGAATCGGTGGGAGAGTGCCCCGGGAAAGAATATTTCAATGACGGTGATTTTCCGTCCGGAGCGTCTGGAGGCAGGAAAACAGTTTGCCGTGTCGATGGTGATCGCTTTGGGGTGTCTCGATTTTTTAAGCCATTATGTCGAGGGGGTGACGGTGAAATGGCCGAACGATGTGTATGTGGGGGAAAGGAAGATTTCAGGTATCCTGATCGAACACCGGGTGGCCGGAGCTCATATTCAAAGTTCGTTGTGTGGCATCGGGGTGAATATTAATCAGGAACAATTTTTATCGGACGCCCCTAATCCGGTGTCTTTATTTCAATTACTCGGTCGGGAACTTCCCTTACAGGAGGTTCTGGAAGAGCTGTTGGAATGTATCGGGAAGAGATATGAACAGATTCATCGGTATGCCGAACTGGAAAATGACTTTTTACGGCATATGTACCGGTCTACCGGAATATATGATTTTGAAGATGAACGTGGAATCTTCCGGGCTTCGGTCGGAGGAATCGATGAATATGGCCAGCTGATCCTGAAAGATACGGATGGGCGGGAAAGGGTATATGCATTCAAAGAAGTGAGATATGTCTGCTGATTTCTCCTATACGTTGCGGTCTTGTGTTTTCAGTTGTTATACCGGATTTATTCCGGAAGGGCTGGGTATGGGCTGATCAATACCTCTCTGACTTTAATCTCACTTTCTTTTCGGATTCTTTCGACCGGGGAAGTCATTTGTTTTCAGGATTGATCCAGTTTATCTATACCTGTCGTTTCTACTTTACCCGTAAGCCTTTCCGAATAAGTATGCGGAAAGATCGGAAGCAGGTTACTTTCTGAAAAATGCTTGGAAAAACCGGAAAAAACCGAAAAACCGGGTAGGGAAATCAGTAAAATTTGATTATTTTTGCATGACAGTCCAAAAAACGGTTTATGTATTGAATACAGCAGGTGCTTTTTTACGGTCGCCGATGTGCCCATTGGGATTGAAAGTCCCGTGAACAAAGCGCCCCTGGCAGTCTTAGGCTTTATATACTTTAAGTGCCGAAAGAGCACTTTGGCAACTTTATGAACCGAATTGAAACAATATGTTTTAGTGCTGAAAGGGATGGACTTAATAAACTTTATAGATAAAATTTGATGGTTGAGAATTATTCGGAAGATTCGATCAGGACGCTGGATTGGCAGGAACACATCCGGTTGCGGCCGGGGATGTATATCGGTAAACTAGGAGACGGTTCGGCGCCTGACGATGGGATTTATATTTTGGTGAAAGAGGTGGTGGATAACTCCATCGACGAATTTGCCATGGGAGCCGGTACAGAGATTACGATTAAGGTAGAAGACCGTAAGGTGAGCGTTCGGGACTTCGGTCGGGGTATTCCTTTAGGCAAACTGGTGGATGCTTCATCTAAAATGAATACCGGAGCAAAATATGATTCGGAAGCTTTCAAAAAATCTGTCGGTTTGAATGGCGTCGGTATTAAAGCGGTGAATGCTTTGTCGGAGAGCTTTGAGATTCAGTCGTTCCGGGATGGCGAGACCAAATATGTGCGTTATTGCCGTGCAAAAATTGTAGAGGAAAGGAAGATCGAACCGACTGACCAGCCGAACGGTACACAGGTAACCTTTTTCGCCGATAAGGACATTTTCGGGAATTACCATTACATTGCCGAATATCTCGAAGCGATGGTGAAGAACTATGTATTTCTGAACACCGGTTTAACCATATTCTTCAATGACCATAAATATTACTCCAAGCGGGGATTGTATGATCTGCTGATGGAAAATATGAGCGGAGAAGGCTTGTATCCGATCATCCATCTGAAAGGTGAGGATATCGAAATGGCTATGACGCACGGACGGCAATATGGGGAAGAATATTACTCGTTTGTCAACGGGCAGCATACCACACAGGGAGGAACCCATTTGAGTGCTTTCCGGGAAGCGGTGGCCAAGACGATCCGGGATTTTTATAAAAAAGATTTCGAAATATCGGATATCCGTACTTCTATTATCGGGGCGATCAGTATAAAAGTACAGGAACCGGTGTTCGAGTCGCAGACGAAGACGAAACTGGGTTCGAAAGATATAAGGCCCGACGGTCCTACCGTACGTAACTTTATCATGGATTTCGTGACCAGGGAATTGGATAATTATTTACACCGGAATCCGGATACAGCCGAATTGTTGTTACGGAAAATCGTCGAGACGGAGAAAGAACGTAAAGCCATGTCCGGTGTGCAGAAGATTGCACGCGAGAGAGCGAAGCAGGTGAGCCTGCACAACCGGAAGTTGCGGGATTGCCGGGTGCACTTCAATTCCAATCACGAACGGAAAAACGAATCTTCGATTTTTATTACAGAGGGAGATTCGGCCAGCGGATCTATTACGAAATCCCGGGATGTGAATACTCAGGCTGTGTTCAGCTTACGCGGTAAACCGCTCAATTCCTACGGGCTGACCAAAGAAATAGTCTACAAAAATGAAGAATTCAATTTATTGCAGGCTGCTTTGAATATTGAAGACGGGTTGGAAGAACTGCGGTACAACAATGTCATTGTGGCCACGGATGCCGATG
>ENA-OURU01004573-OURU01004573.1-human-gut-metagenome-genome-assembly--contig:-NODE-4573-length-10016-cov-2.699829_pt1 | contig 10016 bp, 9 predicted proteins | sample MGYA00242137_ERZ509064 | MGnify/ENA primary metagenome ERZ509064 (study PRJEB26280, sample SAMEA2338777) | human gut metagenome | biome: human gut; feature: human-associated habitat; material: faeces...
CAAGGCGGGACGGACGGTGTCGGCGGTGGAGTAGGTCGCGCCGCCCAGCAGGGAGTCGGCGTAGCCCATCTTCACCAGCATGGTGCCGAAGTAGTTGCCCTTGGACAGCGCCTTGCGGCACTCGTCGGGGGTCATCTTGCCCTTGCGCAGCTCCACCATCTTGTCAACCATGGCGTCCATTTCGGGATAGGTCTCGGGGTCGATGATTTCGACGCCCTCGATGTTGTAGCCGCCCTTGGCCGCGTTGGCCTTGACAACGTCAACGTTGCCGATAAGGATGGGGGTCAGGAAGCCGCCCTTGACCAGACGGTCGGTGGCTTCCAGAATGCGGGCGTCGTGACCCTCGGTAAAAACGATCTTTCTGGGGTTCGCTTTCAGCGTTTCGATCATTGCATTGAACATGGAACATTCCCTCCAATATCCGGGCATACGCCCGTATTTTCGTCCACTATTATATACCACCTTTTCTTTGGGTGCAACCCCTTTTTGTGCCAACGTGACATATTTTGCGTTCCTCGCAGCCAAAAAGGCGGCGGCGGAAAAATATTTTTGTTCATTGTGATGAAAACCATTTCCAAAAGGGCGAAATTCCTCTTGCTTTTTGTGAAAAATCCCTTTATAATGGTATTAAATTCTGGCATTGGAGGCGATGGCGCGTGGGTGAACTCTTCGCGGTTGTGTCCGGGAAGGGCGGAACGGGAAAAACCTCCCTCTGCGCCGCCCTCGCCACCGCCCTTTCCAGGGAAGGAAAACGGGTTCTGTGCATCGACTGCGACGTGGGGCTTCGGAATCTGGACATCTCTCTGGGGCTTTCCGAATGCGGCGCGCTGTCCTTTTGGGATGTCTCCGAGGGGGGCTACTCCCTGGAGGACGCTTTCCGGCACCCGGTCTATCCTACCCTCGCGTTTCTGACCGCCCCCATGAACTGCCCGGTGGAGAAGATCGACGACGCCGCCTTCAGGGAAATGCTTGGCCGGGCGCGTCAACTGTATGACTACGTGTTCCTGGACGCCCCCGCCGGGGTGGACGCCGGTTTCCGGCTGGCGGCGCAGTTCGCCGACCGCTTCCTGCTGGTCACGGGGGCAGGCCCCGCCGCCGTGCGGGACGCTTCCCGGGTGGGCGACCTATTAGAGCTGATGGGCAAGAAAAACATCCGCCTCATCGTCAACCGGGTGGACAAAAGTATGCTGGGTACGGTGTGCCTGACCATCGACGACGTGATGGACGCCGCGGGACTGCCCCTTGCGGGAATCGTCCCGGAGGATCCCCATGTGACCCTTGCGGCATCCTTCGGTCAGAGTCTTCTTCGCTATTCCCCCAACTGCAAGGCGGCAAAAGCCAGCCGCAGAATTGCCAGACGCATTCAGGGCTTCCACGAACCGATCGCCCTCCGCTGATAACGGATACATATACAATTAAGGAGTGACTGTTGTGAATATCGCATTTTTGGCGCATGACAAGAAGAAGGAACTGATGGTTCAATTCTGCACCGCCTACAAGAGCGTCCTCATGAAGCACAATCTGTTTGCCACGGCCACCACCGGCCGTCTGATTGCGGACAATACCGGTCTGCCCATTACCCTGCTGCTTTCCCACAAGCAGGGCGGCCATCAGCAGATCAACGCCCGCATTGCCTACAACGAAATTGACCTGGTGCTGCTGTTCACCGACCCCAACACCACCGACCCCTGGGACGATGCCCAGATGATCGAGACCATCCGGCATTGCGACCGGCACAATGTTCCCATCGCCACCAATCTGGCCTCGGCGGAAATGCTCATCATGGGCTTGCAGCGGGGCGATCTGGATTGGCGGGAAATGCTGCACAACAAGACCCGTTACTGATTTTAGTTGAACGAAACACGCGGGTAGGCGCAGGGTACTCTGAAATGGCGGGGTACCCTTCTGCCCTGTACCCTGCGTCTTACTATTGGAGAGGATAACTATGGAGATCATCAAGCCCCGGACACTGTCCGGCTTTATGGAGCTGCTGCCGGAAAAGCAGCTGAAATTTGACCGCATGGCGGAGGTTCTGCGCAAGACCTACGCCTCCTACGGCTTTGCCCCCCTGGACACCCCGGTGATCGAGGACGCCCAGATTCTGCTTGCCAAGGGCGGCGGAGAGACGGAAAAACAGATCTACCGCTTCACCAAGGGCGACAGCGACCTTGCTCTGCGCTTCGACCTGACGGTGCCCCTGGCAAAATACGTCGCTCTGCACTATAACGAGCTGGCCTTCCCCTTCCGCCGCTTCCAGATCAGCAAGGTCTACCGGGGCGAGCGGGCGCAGCGCGGCCGGTTCCGGGAATTTTATCAGGCGGACATCGACATCATCGGCGACGGCAAGCTGGACATTCTCAACGAGGCGGAAATCCCCGCCATCATTTATAAGGTATTCAAGGGCTTCGGCCTGACCCGGTTCCAGATTCATGTCAACAACCGGAAGGTTCTCAACGGCTTCTACGCCATGATGGGTCTGACGGAAAAGTCCGGCGACATCATGCGCACCGTGGACAAGCTGGACAAGATCGGCGTTGACAAGGTGAAGGTCATTCTTCTGGAGGACTGCGGCCTGACAGAGCAGCAGGCGGACGACATTCTCGCCTTCATCTCCATCAAGGGAACCAATGCGGAGGTTCTTGCCGCGCTGGAAAACTACGCGGGACGGAACGAGACCTTTGATACCGGTCTCGGCGAATTGAAGGTGGTCGCTTCCAACCTGGCGGCCTTCGGAATGCCGGAAGAAAACTTCGTCGTTGACCTGACCATCGCCCGGGGGCTGGACTATTACACCGGCACCGTCTATGAGACACTTCTGCTGGATCACCCGGAGCTGGGTTCCGTCTGCTCCGGCGGCCGGTACGACAATCTGGCGGGCTATTATATTGAAAAGCAGCTGCCCGGTGTGGGCATTTCCATCGGCCTGACCCGGCTGTTCTACGTTCTGGACGAGCAGGGGCTTCTGAACCCCGAGCTGCCCAGCGCCCCCGCGGACGCGCTGGTGCTGCCCATGGGAGACATTGCCCCGGCCATCGCGCTGGCGGAGACGCTGCGTTCTTCGGGACTGCGGGTACAGCTGTACTGTGAGCAGAAGAAGTTCAAGCAGAAAATGGCCTACGCCGACAAGCTGAAGGTTCCCTTTGCCGTCCTGCTGGGCGAGGACGAGATCGCGGAGGGCAAGTGCAGCGTCAAGAACATGAAGACCGGTGAGCAGTTGAAGCTCACCCCCGCCGAGGCCGCCAATCACATCAAGGCATCGCTGGACGCGGAGACCGGCACGCTGATTCTGGAAAAATAACGCAGCAGCGGGCGGCTCCTGACGGGGTCGCCCGCAATTTCTTATCTCATTGAATCTCGTCCGCAATGGCGCCCAGCAATTCCCGGGTGGGGTCGTTCCCATGTTCCCAGTACATGATGCCGAGAAGCCCCTTCTCCTTGACGTACGCGCATTTCAGGCGCACCGCCTTGGGGGACTCGTAGCTGACGAGAGTCCTGCCGTTCCACAGATAGTTTGCCTCCGCATCAGCATCCCAATAAATCTGGAAATTGTTCTCCCGAAGGTATTCCGGGGTAATCTCCCCATAGGATGGGCCGGGCAGGCCGCCGCCGGAGGGCTGCAGCAGGCCGTGATTTTCAAAGGACGTGACCGCAAAGTGCCGCCCGTAGAAGGCTGCGCCGATGATGAGCTTTTCGTAGGGAACGCACGCCCGACGGTAGGCTTCCACGATGTCCCGGGTGTTCAGGCCGGACTTGTCGCCCTTGGTCGCGCCGAGAGCCGCATGATGTCCGGCGCGGGTGCCGTCCACCATGTCGTAGGTCATGAGCTGCACATAGTCCACGATTTCCGCAACCTTATCCATCTGGGTATCCGCAATGCACCGCCGGCTCGCCCCTACGGCGACGGACACGATCCGGTCTTTTCCAAGATATTCCCGCAGCGCTGCCAGCAGGGCGGTGAAGTTCTCCTTATCCCGGGGGTCCGCGCCGATGCCTGCGGCGTTGCTGCAGGGGTACTCCCAGTCAATGTCAACGCCGTCCAGATTATATTTTTCCACCGCGTCCAGGCAGGATCGGGCAAACTTCCGGCGTCCTTCCTCCGTCATGGCCATGTGGGAGAAGCCGTCCGCGCCCCATCCGCCCACGGACAGGACGATCTTCATTTCCGGATTCCACGCCCGCAGCCTGGGCAGCAGATGGAGATATTTCAGCAGATGCAGATCCAGCAGTCCGTCTTTAATGAGTCCGAAGGCCAGATTCACATGGGTCAGGCGCCGGGCGTCCTCCTGGGTGAAGCCCGCCAGGGCATCGTTCCAGCAGTAGGCGATGACATCATATTTCATGGTATCCACGCTCCTTATTTTTCATCCTTCTGCCATTATAGTTCAGCGCAGTAGGCATGTCAAAGTCTGGAATTGTTCACTTTGGAAAATAAAGTGCAACGACAGGCAAGAAGGTACATTTTCAGACCTTTTCAAGCCGCCGCTTTTCTGATATACTCATTGTGAAAAATCCCAAATCAGGCGGAGGTAATCTTATGCGTTATGGGTACTTCGACAATGAGCGTCGGGAATACGTCATCGATCGGGTAGACGTTCCCGTTTCCTGGACAAACTACATCGGTCTCAAGGATATGTATGGCGTATTCAACCACACGGCGGGCGGATACCTGCTGTACAAGACTCCCGAATACCATCGCATCACCCGGTTCCGTCCCAACGGCGTTCCCATGGACGGCCCCGGGCACTACGTGTACCTGCGGGATCAGGACACCGGCGACTATTGGAGCATCTCCTGGCAGCCTGTGGGCAAGCCAAAGGCGCATTTCTCCTGCCGCCACGGCCTGAGCTATATCAAGTATCACTCCGATTACTCCGACATCGACGCCGAACAGAAGCTCTTCGTGGCCATGGACGACCCCGTGGAGATCTGGGACGTGAAGCTGCGCAACGATTCTGATAAAGTGCGCCATCTTTCCGTGTTCTCCTATCTGGAATTCAGCTTCCACCAGGTGGACATGGACAACAAGAACTTCCAGATGAGCCTGTACGCCACCGGCAGCCGGTACGAAGACGGCGTTATCGAGAACGAGCTCCACTACGAAGAGGACGGCTATCAGTTCTTTACCTCCGATTTTACCCCGAACGGCTTTGACAGTGTGCGCGACAGCTTTATCGGCGGCTACCGCACCGAACGCGATCCATTGGTGGTGGAGGCCGGTGTGTGCAGCGGCTCTTTTGAAAAGGGCGGCAATCATTGCGGCGTCCTGCAAAAGATGCTCACCCTTCACCCCGGCGAGGAAACCCGCCTCCTGTTCCTCCTGGGCGAGGGCGGCATCGAAGCCGGCAAGAAAATGCGCCGGAAGTACACCCAGGCCAGAGCCGACGAGGATTTTGCCCGTCTGCAAAAATTCTGGGACGACAAGCTCAGCTGCTTACAGGTGTCCACCCCCAACGAGGGCATGAACACCGAGCTGAACATCTGGAACCTGTATCAGAGCGAGATCAACGTCATGTTCTCCCGGTTCACCTCCTTCATCGAGGTGGGCGGCAGAACGGGTCTCGGCTACCGGGACACCGCCCAGGACGCCATGACGATTCCCCATTCCAACCCCGACAAGTGCCGCGGCCGCATTATTGAGCTGCTGCGGGCGCTGACCAAGGAGGGCTACGGCCTGCACCTGTTTGAGCCTCGCTGGTTCGAGCCGGAGGAAAAGCCCCAGTCCTTCAAGTCCCCCACGGTGGTTCCCACCCCGGATAAGCGCCAGATCGTCCACGGTCTGAAGGATGCCTGCGCCGACGACGCCCTGTGGTTGGTGACCGCCATCGTCCAGTACATCCGGGAGACCGGCGACATGGCCTTTGCCCATCAGGTGGTGACCTACGCCGATGGCGGCGAGGGTACGGTCTACGAGCATATGAAGCGCATTCTGGACTTCTCCGCCCGACAGGTGGGTATCAACGGCATCTGCAAGGGTCTGCGCGCCGACTGGAACGACTGTCTGAACCTGGGCGGCGGCGAAAGCGCCATGGTCAGCTTCCTGCACCACTGGGCGCTCCGGAACTTTATTGCTCTGGCTGAGCAGCTGGGCGAGATGAAAGACGCGGCCGAATACACAAAGATCGCCGAGCATGTCAAGGAAGTCAGCGAGTCCGTCCTCTGGGACGGCAAATGGTACATCCGCGGCATCACCGCCGGAAACCGCAAGATCGGCACCCAGGCGGATACCGAAGGACGGGTACACATGGAGAGCAACACCTGGGCGGTGCTTTCCGGCGTTGCCGACCACGAGCACGGCATCTCCGCCATGGACAGCGTGGACGAGTACCTGTACACCCCCTACGGCCTGATGCTCAACGCCCCCTGCTTCACCACCCCCGACGACAGCATCGGCTTCGTCACCCGGGTGTATCCGGGTCTGAAGGAAAACGGCGCCGTGTTCAGCCATCCCAACCCCTGGGCATGGTGCGCCGAGGCCATTCTGGGTCGCGGCACCCGGGCGATGAAGTTCTACAACGCCCTGTGTCCGGCGCTGCAAAACGATATCATTGAGGTTCGCCAGTCCGAGCCTTACGCCTACTGCCAGTTCGTGGTGGGCAAGGATCACACCGCCTACGGCCGGGCGCGGCATCCCTTCATGACCGGCTCCTCCGGCTGGGCTTACTTCGCGGCTACCCAGTATATGCTGGGCATCCGTCCGGATTTCGACGGCATCACCGTGGATCCCTGCATCCCCGCCGACTGGAAGGAGTTTTCCGTCCGCCGGAAGTGGCGCGGCGGGGAGTACCGCATCCACGTATCTAACCCCGACGCCGTGGAAAAGGGCGTCAGGAGCATCACCATGAACGGAAAGCAGGTGCGTAAGCTGCCCGTTCTGCCCGTTGGCACCGTCTGCGACGTGGAGGTCGTCATGGGCTAAGGCCATTACCCCGGTGGGGACGCATGGTTTGGTCAATCGAAATTTATCCGGTGAAAAGCCGGGAGAGGAGAACAGTAAGATGATTAAATTTGGTACCGGTGGATGGCGGGCGATTATCGCAGACGAGTTCACCAAGGAAAATATCCGTCTGGTGGTAGCCGGCCTTTGCAAGCTGATGCTGCTGGAAGGACACGCGGGCAAGGAGATCTGTGTCGGCTATGACCGGCGTTTCCTGTCCAAGGAATCCGCCCACTGGGCGGCGGAGGTTCTGGCAGGCTATGGTTTCCACGTCTTTGTGGTTGCCCGTTCCTCCCCCACCCCGCTGATCATGTTCACCGTCAAGCAGATGCAGACCCCCTACGGTCTGGCGGTCACCGCCAGCCACAACCCCGCAATCTACAACGGCATCAAGGTCTTCACCGCCGGCGGCCGGGACGCCGATCAGGTCGTCACCGGAAAAATTGAGGCGCAGATTGCCCTCCTCAAGCCCGAGGACGTCAAGTCCATCGACTACGATCAGGCAAAGGATATGGGTCTGATCCGGGAGGGCTACCCCTTCAACGAGTACATCGACAGCATTTTGCAGGTGGTGGACACCAAGAAAATCAAGCGTGCCCACCTGCGCATCGCCATCGACCCCATGTACGGCGTCAGCCAGAGCAGCCTCAGGACCATTCTGCTGACCTGCCGGTGCGACGTGGACGTGATCCACGAGCAGCACGACACCCTCTTCGGCGGCAAGATGCCCGCCCCCAGCGCCGACACTCTGAAGCTGCTGAGCAATTACGTGGTGGACAACGGCTGCAATCTGGGCGTGGCCACCGACGGCGACGCCGACCGTCTGGGCGTTATCGACGAGAAGGGCGCGTTCCTCCATCCCAACACCCTGCTGGTTCTGCTTTACTACTACCTGCTGAAATACCGGGGCTGGTCGGGTCCCTGCGTGCGCAACAACTCCACCACCCACCTGCTGGATCGGGTGGCGAAGGACATGGGGCAGCAGTGCTACGAGGTTCCCGTGGGCTTTAAGTACATCTCCGCCAAGATGGCGCAGACCAACGCCGTCATCGGCGGCGAGTCCTCCGGCGGTCTGGCTGTCCGGGGCCACATCGCGGGCAAGGACGGCATTTACGCCGCCGCTCTGCTGGTGGAGATGCTGGCCGTCACCGGCAAGTCCGTGTCCCAGCTGTACCGTGAGATCACCGACAAGTATGGGATGCTGTATTACGAAGACGCCGCCTTCACCATGACCCAGGCGCGGAAGGCGGAGCTTCAGGAGAAGCTCTTCGTAAAGCTGGAGGTGCCGGACTTCGGAAACACCGTGGAGAAAATCAACCGCACCGACGGCTGCAAGGTCTACTTCACCGACGGAAGCTGGGTCATTTGCCGTTTCTCCGGCACGGAGCCGCTGCTCCGCATGGCAGCCGAGGGCGAAAGCCAGTCTCAGGCCAGAACCTACATCCGCATCTGGCGGGAAGAGCTTGGGCTGTAAATTCCATAAGCTTCGGGCAGCTCTTGCGAGCCGCCCGTAAGTTTATCGGTTACAGCCGCAGCGGTTATTCGCTGCGGCTGTTCTTGTATTCTTTGGCGCTATGTGGTAATATGATAATCGGATTTACGGAAGAAGGTGTGCAGGGTTGAACGACCTGTTTATACAAGGAATATCGCTTCATTGGGATAAAGTCGGCAAGGACAGCTATTTACGGGAAATCGCGGCTTTTCAGGGGCTTGACCAGATCAGGTTCAACAAGCCGGTCACTTTCTTCGCCGGTGAAAACGGCAGCGGCAAGTCAACCCTGCTGGAAGCGATCGCGGTGGCACACGGATTTAATCCGGAAGGCGGAACAAGGAATTATAATTTCTCAACACGAGACACGCATTCCGAACTTTGTGATGCCATTACGGTTGCAAAAGGGTACAGAAGAGAGCGCTGGGGATATTTTCTTCGGGCGGAAAGCTTCTATAATGTGGCCACGCAGGAAGAACAGTATGCCGATGCAGCACACCCTTCGGCATTATACCACGAAAAATCTCATGGCGAAAGCTTTTTGCAGCTTGCGCAAAACAATCTCCGTGGGGACGGCCTATATTTCTTTGATGAGCCGGAAGCCGCGCTTTCCCCACAAAGGCAGTTGACATTGCTGGCAGAAATCTACGAATGCGCGAAAGCGGGGGCGCAGTTCTTCATCGTTACCCATTCCCCCATACTGCTGGGTATTCCAGATGCGGATATTTACTGCTTTGACAGAGACAGGCTTCACCTGTGCGATTATGAGGAAACGGGCAGCTATCAGATTACAAAAATGTTCGTCAATAACCGGCAGGCATTGCTGCGCAATCTCTTAAATGACTAGTATTGCGGGCCGTCAGTCATGCCCTGTATCTCTCGATAACACATCACAAAAACAGGAGATAAAATTATGGAACAGCTCGTCCAGAACGCGACAAAATTCATCAAAGAGGTTTTCCAAAACGATTTCAGCGGACACGACTTTTTTCATTCCATGCGTGTTTACCGAACCGCGATGAAAATTGCCTAGGCGGAACATGCCGACCTGGAAGTCGTGGCGCTGGCGGCGCTGCTCCATGACGTGGATGACCGGAAGCTTTCCCCGGCGACCGCCGAGAAAAAGGAGAATGCCGCCCGGTTTATGCGCAGTCAAAATGTACCGGAAGCCAAAATTTTGCAGGTATGCCAGATCATTGACGAGGTATCCTTCAAGGGGACGGATTCCGTTCGGCCGTCCACGCCGGAGGGGAAATGCGTGCAGGATGCCGACCGGCTGGATGCTCTGGGTGCCATCGGCATTGCCCGCACATTTGCCTACGGCGGAAGCCATAACCGCGCCATCTACGACCCGGAATTGCCGCCCCGGACGGCAATGAACCAGACGCAGTATTACAGCAGCAATTCTACATCCTTAAACCACTTCTACGAAAAGCTGTTTTTGCTGGAGGACATGATGAACACCGAGACCGGCAAGGCGATCGCGAGAAAGCGGACGCAGTACATGCAGGAATTTGTAGACGAATTCCTGCATGAGTGGGACGGACTGGACAAATAACGTAACGAAAACCGGCGTGACCGCACAGGTCACGC
>ENA-OURU01004584-OURU01004584.1-human-gut-metagenome-genome-assembly--contig:-NODE-4584-length-9994-cov-3.794547_pt1 | contig 9994 bp, 8 predicted proteins | sample MGYA00242137_ERZ509064 | MGnify/ENA primary metagenome ERZ509064 (study PRJEB26280, sample SAMEA2338777) | human gut metagenome | biome: human gut; feature: human-associated habitat; material: faeces...
CCCGGCCACGCTCGAAATCCTGCGCCGCTACGAGCACGACGAGGCGTGCCTCGCCCGCTCCCGGGTGCTCCCTACGCCGAGCAACCAGAAGATGAACGCTTACATGAAGGAGATCGCGGCCGTGTGCGGCATCGACAAGGTACTGACCACTCACTGCGCCCGCCACACCTTCGCCTGCATGGCCGTCGAATACGGAATGCCGATCGACGTGCTGGCCAAGATTCTCGGACACTCGAACACCAACATGACGCGCCACTACGCCAAGTTCTCCGAGACGGTCATCGGCCGCGCGATGGAGGCTTTCGGCGAGCGGCTGGCTTCGGCAGCTTCGGCCGAGTAGCGGGATGACGGTCTATGGAAGCAAGTTTATGTTTCGGGCGACCCGAAACCCCGTCGAACGCATCCCCGCGGTCTGTATGAAAGAGAAATCCAAAGGCGGACGTCCGCCCAAATCCGCAGGAGAAAAGCTCAAGGAGCGGCTGACCGTGAAGATGGCCGCAGCAGACTACTACGCCCTGCGCGGCAAGGCACGGGCGGCGGGTCTCACCTGGGCCGAATACGCCCGGACGGCGCTCTCAAGGAGCGTCGTCCGCCAGCGCCTCACGGCAGAACAGATGACCCTGCTGCGGCAAATAGCCGGTATGGCCAACAACCTCAATCAGCTCGCCCGAAAAGCCAACTCCACCGGATATGTTCAGGCAGCGGCGGAGTGCACGGCACTGATCGAAAAGATAGATACGCTCATAGATCAAATCAATGAATAACCATGATAGCCAAAATATCAAAAGGCGGCTCGTTCGGCGGAGCCGTCGATTACGTCCTCGACAAAGGGAAAAACGCCGAGCTACTCGCCGGACTGGGCGTCCGGATGAGGGACAACAAATCCATCACCCGCAGTCTCGAGATGCAGGCGGCGCTGAATCCGCATCTTTCGAAGCCCGTCGGCCACGTCGTCCTCGCCTTTTCGGCACAGGACGCCGCACGGCTTGACAACCGGCGGATGGTCGGAATCGCCGCGGAGTATCTCTCCGGCATGGGCATCCGAAACACGCAGTTCATCATCGCCCGCCACCGCGACCGGGAACATCCCCATCTGCATATCCTCTTCAACCGCGTGGACAACAACGGCCGAACCATCTCCGACCGTAACGACCGTTACCGTTCGGAGCGGCTTTGCAAGGAGCTGACCGCCCGACACGGGCTCCACTTCGCATCGGGCAAAGAGAGTGTCAAGGAGCACCGCCTGCGCGAACCGGACAAGACAAAATACGAGATTTTACACACGCTGCGCGACGCCGTACCCCGCTGCCGCGACTGGCCGGAGCTGACGGCAGCGCTGCGGCGCGAAGGGATCGCCACCGAGTTCCGGATGCGCGGAGGAACTTCCGACCCACAAGGCGTCGTTTTCGCCAAGAACGGCTACCCGTTCAACGGCTCGAAAATCGACCGGCAGTTCAGTTTCTCCAAAATCGACCATATGCTGAGCCTGAACCGCCGACAAACACTCTCCGCAAACGAACGCGGCTCCGCAAGCAATCCGCCCGCATCGTTCAGTCACCTGCTCGAAGATCTTCTGCAACCGGTCTACGATACGGACGAAGAACGGCGCCGTCAGGAACGACTGCGCAAAAAGAAAAGACGCCAACGACTTTAAATTTCATTACCTATGGAGACAACCACCGTCATCGAGCTCTTTGAAGAGCTGAAAAAGCAGATCGCCGCGCTCGGCCGCAGACTGGACGACCGCAACCCGCCGGCCCCGCCGGTGTCTTCGATACCAACTGAACCGGATAATCGGCTCGACCGGCTGCTGGAAACGACCCAACTCACCCGCACGAACGTCGAACGGGCACGCATGGAACTGACGGACCGGATCTCGGCACTGGAAAAGAAACTCGGGCAGGAGCGCGGAAGATGCGGTGCCGAGGCGGCCCGTGCCGCTCTGCCTTCGCCGCAGCGGCATATCCACACCATCGACTTCAAATCCTCGAAATCGACGCTCTGCATGTTCGGACTCTCGCTCGCCGTCGTTTGCTGCGGCGTACATATCCATCGGCTGCACGACCGCATCGGCAACATGTGCGACGCCGAACTGAAATACCGATACATCAGGATGATGGGCGGCATCGACGAACAGGGCCTGCGCGACTTGAACGCGTTCTTTCTCGATTCCGACCGTACCAACAACCTACACACGCTGCGTGAGCAAGTCGAACAATACGAAACCGCTGTCCAAGAGGCAATCGAAAACCAGCAACGGGCCGATATCAAAGCGAAACAGGCTGAAGAACTGAAAGAAAAAGCACGTCAACGGCCCAAACCCGCTAAATAAGAATTGATACAGCGTAAGTCCGACTGTTCTTAGAAACAGTCGGACTTACATGTATATCCGTTAACTATCCTCAATGCGAACCATTAAGGAAATATTCCTATCTTTGTAAACTTGATTGATATACCTTTGTTACGATGACAACCCAAAGCGAAGCAGCATTAGAGAATGGATTGATAAAGACGCTGATCGACAACAGCTACGAGCGCGTCATAATCAAAGAGGAAGAGAATCTGAAGACGAACTTTAAGGCGCAGTTGGAGAAGCATAACCAAAAAGAGTTGCAACTTCACGGCCGGTCGCAATTTACCGACAAGGAGTTCGAAAAGATCCTCATTTACCTCGAAGGCGGTACACGATTCGAAAAAGCGAAGAAACTACGAGACCTCTATCCGCTGGAAACGGAGGATGGCCACCGGATTTGGGTGGAATTCCTCAATCAAAAAAAGTGGTGCCAGAACGAATTCCAAGTAGCCAACCAAATCACTGTCGAGGGACGTAAACAGTGCCGCTATGACGTGACGATTCTCATCAACGGCCTTCCGCTGGTGCAGGTCGAGCTGAAACGGCGCGGCGTGGAACTGAAGCAGGCATACAACCAGATCCAGCGTTACCACAAAACGTCGTTTCACGGGTTGTTCGACTATATTCAGTTGTTCGTAATATCGAACGGCGTGAATACACGCTATTTTGCCAACAATCCGAACAGCGGCTACAAATTCACGTTCAACTGGACGGATGCCGAGAACCGACCGTTCAACGACCTGAACATGTTCGCCAATTTCTTTTTCGACAAGTGTACGTTGGGAAAGATCATCAGCAAATATGTAGTGTTACACGAGGGCGACAAGTGCCTGATGGTATTACGGCCCTATCAGTTCTATGCCGTCGAGAAGATTATCGACAAGGTGGAGAACACCAACAAGAACGGTTACGTTTGGCACACGACAGGCGCAGGGAAAACCCTGACCTCGTTCAAAGCCGCGCAGTTGGTCTCCGAAATCGAGGGCATCGACAAGGTGATGTTCGTCGTCGACCGTCACGACCTCGACACACAGACGCAGTCGGAATACGAAGCGTTCGAGCCGGGTGCGGTAGACAATACGGACAACACGCATGAGCTGATCAAGCGGTTGAGCGGTGATTCGAAAATCATCATCACCACGATTCAGAAACTCAATTGTGCCGTCACGAAAGATTACTATAATAAGTATCTGCAAAAGATTCGGAATAAAAAAGTCGTAATGATTTTCGACGAATGCCACCGCAGTCACTTCGGCGACTGCCACAAAAATATCGTCAACTTCTTCGGCAACCTGCAAATTTTCGGATTTACGGGTACACCTATCTTCGTCGAGAATGCCAAACAGGAGCACACAACGGCCGAAGTTTTCGGCGAATGCCTGCACAAGTATTTGATCAAGGATGCCATTGCCGACGAGAATGTATTGGGCTTTCTGGTCGAATATTATCAAGGCAGCACGACGACCGACTGCGAGAGCGAGGCACGTATGCGGGAGATTGCACAGTTCATTCTCAACAACTACGACAAATCGACCTTCGGCGGTGAGTACAACGCACTGTTCGCCATTCAGTCCGTACCGATATTGCTCCGCTACTACAAGATTTTCAAGGAATTGAATCCGAATATCCGAATCGGCGCCATCTTCACCTATGCCGCCAACGCCAGTCTGGACGACGGGCAGACGGGAATGAATCAAGGGTTTGCCGACTCCAAGGTCGCTGCCGACGAGCTGCAAGCCATTATGGATGACTACAACACGATGTTCGGCACGTCTTTTACGACCGACAATTTCAGCGCCTATTACGACGACGTAAACGAGCGCATGAAGAAACGCAAGAAGGATATGCTGCCGCTCGACCTGCTGCTGGTCGTCGGAATGTTTCTCACGGGCTTCGATGCCAAGAAGCTCAATACGCTTTATGTCGACAAAAATCTGGAATATCACGGGTTGTTGCAGGCGTTCAGCCGCACGAACCGCGTGCTGAACGAGAAAAAGCGTTTCGGGAAAATCGTATGCTTCCGCGACCTTAAAGCCAATGTGGATGCAGCAATCAAACTTTTCAGTAACAACACGCCCAATGAGAAGATCATACGCCCGCCGTTCGAGAAGGTGCGCAAGGAGTTGAATCTGAAAATGATCTCTTTTCTGGAGAAATATCCCGACGTCAGCCGCATCGACGCGCTGAAAAGCGAGCCCGAGAAACGCGAATTCGTGTTGGCTTTCCGCGAGATTATCCGGGGAAAAATCGAGGCGCAAATCTACGAGGAGTACGAAGCGGACGATCCCTATTTCATCATGTCCGAGCAGGAATACATGGATTTCCGTTCCAAATACCTCGACATCGCCATCGGTCATACGGGAGACAAGCAAAAGGGCATTCCCGACGCTACACAAACCGAGATCGAACACGAAAATATCGACGACGTGGATTTCTGTTTGGAGCTGCTCCACAGCGACGTTATCAATGTCGCCTACATTCTGGCACTGATTGCCGACCTGAACCCCGACAGCGAAGATTACCGGCAGAAACGTCAGCAGATCATCGATACGATGATTCGAGACGCCTCGATGCGCAACAAGGCCAAACTCATCGATGGGTTTATCCAGCAGAATGTCGATGACGACAAGGCCGGATTCAACCGCGCAAAGGCGGACGGGTCCATCGACTTGGAGACGCGGTTGACGAACTACGTCAGCGCCGCCCGCAAACGGGCGATCGAACGTCTGGCCGAGGAGGAGGCCCTGAGTCACGATGCGTTGAGAGAGTATCTGGCGCAATACGATTACCTTCAACGCGAGAAACCCGAAATCATTCAGAACGCTATCAAAGAGAAGAAGGTAGGGCTGAAGGAGCGTCGCAATATCCTCAAACGGGTATTGGCTAAGCTCCGCATAATTATCGACACGTTTAACTGGGAATAAACACACAACGCATATGAGCGAAGAACTGCAACAAAAATTGCGCAGCCAGCTTTGGACGGTTGCCAACACCCTGCGTGGCAACATGTCGGCCAGCGATTTTATGTATTTCACTCTCGGCTTCATCTTCTATAAGTACCTCTCCGAAAAAATCGAGTTGTATGCCAATGAGGAACTGAAGGAGGACGGTATAACCTTCAAGGAGGCATGGGAGAGCGACGACGAAGAGTTGAAGGTCGACCTGAAAGAGGCGTGCGTGCAGGATTTGGGTTATTTCGTCGAGCCGGAATACCTTTATTCCACCATTATCTCGATGATCGACCGCAGGGAGAATATCCTCCCAGCATTGGAGCGGTCGCTCAAGAAAATCGAGGACAGCACCATCGGTCAGGAAAGCGAAGACGATTTCGGCGGTCTCTTCTCTGACATCGATCTCGCATCTCCCAAGCTGGGCAAAACGGCCGACGATAAGAATAAGTTAATCAGCGACGTGCTTGTCGCATTGAACGGCATCGACTTCGGGCTGAAAGATGCGCAGGAGATTGATATTCTGGGCGACGCCTACGAATACATGATCGGTCAATTCGCCGCCGGAGCCGGGAAAAAGGCGGGCGAGTTCTATACACCGCAGGAGGTCAGTCAGATTCTTGCGGAAATCGTCATCACGGGCAAACAGCGTTTGAAGACGGTCTACGACCCCACTTGCGGCAGCGGCTCGCTCCTGCTCCGCACGGCTCGGAGCGGACAGGCCGATGAGATTTTCGGGCAGGAGAAGAACCCTACGACCTTCAACCTCTGCCGCATGAATATGTTGCTGCACGGTATTAAGTATAACGATTTCGACATCCGCAACGGTGATACGCTCGAAGCCGATGAGTTCGGCGATCAACAATTCGACGCCGTAGTGGCCAACCCGCCCTTCTCGGCCGATTGGAGTGCCGCCGCGAAATTCAACAACGACGACCGGTTCAGCAAGGCCGGAGTGCTTGCCCCAAAATCGAAGGCCGACTATGCGTTTATCCTGCACATGATCTACCACCTCAACGAGGGCGGCACGATGGCCTGCGTAGCTCCGCACGGCGTATTGTTCCGCGGAGCGGCCGAAGGTAAAATCCGTCGGTTTCTGATTGAGAAGAAAAACTATATCGACGCGATTATCGGACTTCCTGCCAATATCTTCTACGGCACCAGTATTCCGACCTGCATCCTCGTGATGAAAAAATGCCGCAAGCAGGAGGACAATATCCTCTTTATCGACGCTTCGCGCGAGTTCGAAAAGGTCAAGACACAAAATAAATTGCGTCCCGAACATATCCGCAAAATCGTAGAAACCTATCGCAGCCGCACGGAAATCGAAAAATACAGCCATTGCGCGACATTACAGGAGATTGCCGAGAACGACTACAATCTCAATATTCCGCGCTATGTCGATACGTTCGAAGAGGAAGAGGAGATCGATATCCACGCAGTGATGGCCGAGATCAAGGAACTGGAGGCCAAACGCGCCGAATTGGACAAACAAATAGAGGTTTATCTTAAAGAATTGGGTATTGTCGAATAAACCCGAAAAAGCAATGGCAACAAATAACAACAATAAAGCCCTCAATGTTCCCCATTTGAGATTTCCAGAGTTTACAGATGAATGGAAGGAGTCTGTGTTATCAGATTTTGTAGAGCGAGTTAAAAGGAAAAATAAAAACAATCTTTGCAAACTGCCACTAACAATTTCCGCACAATATGGCTTGGTTGACCAAATTTCATTCTTCAATAAAGTCATTGCAAGTGAGAATATGTCGAATTACTATTTATTACATAAAGGAGATTTTGCCTATAATAAAAGCTATTCTTCAGAATATCCGTGGGGTGCAATAAAGCGACTTGACTGTTATGAGCAAGGTACATTATCCTCTCTATACATTTGCTTTAAACCGTATAGTCATGTCTCATCGGATTTTTTAACTCACTATTTTGAAACTTCAAAATGGCATCAAGGTATTTCTGAAATCGCAGTTGAAGGAGCAAGGAATCATGGATTGTTAAATGTTGGTATTCAAGATTTTTTTGAGACAAGGCATTGCCTACCTCAAAGTCTCTTAGAGCAAGAGAAAATTGCAAAATTTCTCAACTTAATCGAAGAACGAATCGCGACCCAAAACAAAATCATTGAGGATTTGAAAAAACTAAAGTCAGCCATTGTAGATAAACTCTATTCATCCGCAAAAGGTGAGACTTATTCTTTCCGGCAACTCTTTGAAGTGGTCAATGAGAAGAATAAAAAACTGATCTATTCCAATGTCTTATCGGCCAGTCAGGAATTGGGTATGATTGAACGAAGTGATATAAACATAGACATCAAATTTGAACAAAATAGTATCAGTGAATATAAAATTGTCCGAAAAGGTGATTATGTAGTTCATCTTCGTTCATTTCAAGGCGGATTTGCTTTCTCTGATAGAACTGGAATTTGTAGCCCAGCATATACAATCCTGCACCCAAACGATTTGGTTGCGTATGGTTATTTGTCTCATTTCTTTATATCAAAGCCGTTTATAAAGTCACTCAAACTTGTTACATACGGTATTCGTGATGGCCGTTCTATCAATGTAGATGAGTGGTTGGATATGACGGTAACACTTCCAACAAAGCGTGAACAGTCACACATTCTTGCAATCATAAATGCAATAGATAACAAATTGCACAATGAAAATCAGATACATAATTATATGTTTCGACAAAGGACATACTTGCTGAAAACGATGTTTATATAAACATATTGCGTAATAAATAGTTTCGTTGCATCATCAGACTTTGCATAATGCGTTGTTCACAAGACAATTTTAAGGATAACGAGTTGAGAATTTTCGCTATACGTTTTTGTTCGTCTAAATTAGGTATGCGGTGAGTTGTATTAAAAAAATCAATCACAGAAATGTTAAGTAATCCATGATTCCTTGCACCTTCACCTGCTATATCAGCAACACCTTTATACCATTTCTTGGATTCAAAGTAATGTGCAAGAAAGTCTGCATCTACCTTGCTTAAATCAGGTCGAAAACAGATATACAAAGGGGATAATACGCCTTTATCATACCGTTCCAATCGTTTTATTGCACCCCATGTGTAATCACCCGAATAACTTTTATTATAGGCAAAATCCCCTTTCTGTAAAAGATAATACCCTTCCAAATTTTCACTTGCAACAGTCTTATTGAAGAAATCTTCTTGGTTGACAAGTCCATGCTGCGCTGCAATGGTCAAAACTTGCCTGCATTGATTACCTGTATTTTTAGTTTGAACCCTTTGACATATATCGGAAAGTTTAATCAACTTCCATTCCTTGCTATATGTGGATACCCTTTTAGCTGGCATTGATTCTTTGGGAGTACAAAATAGAGTTTCTACAATGGCTAACATTGCCGTATTATCATCCTTAATTCAGGCGATTATTTACAAGACAAAGATGGACGGGATTAGTAAAGGCACGTGGAGAAAAATAGACCTATACGAAGTTCTGCAAGAGCGAAATGAAAAGAACGTTGAAGGTAGAACTATTTGTTCTGTATCCGTCAGTCAAGGAGTAGTGAATCAGATTGAATATCTTGGCCGCTCTTTTGCAGCGAAACAGACGAGCCATTATAATGTTGTCAAATACGGAGATATTGTTTACACAAAAAGCCCAACAGGAGATTTCCCGTATGGCATTATAAAGCGTAGCGACATCAGAGAAGATGTAGCAGTTTCACCTTTGTATGGGGTTTATATTCCTGCAAATGACAGCATGGGCGTAATTTTGCATTTCTATTTTATGCAACCCTGCAATGCCTTCAACTATCTTCATCCGCTTATACAGAAAGGTGCAAAGAACACGATAAACACATCCAACGGAAGATTTTTGGAAAATTCCGTTCCTCTCCCTGTTTCTGAAAGTGAAGCCAACACTATTGCCGTAATGTTGAAAAGCATTCAAGCAAAGATTGAGATAGAGAAAAAATTACTGCAATTATACGCAAAAGAGAAAGAGTATCTGTTACATCAGATGTTCATATAAACAACTGACGTAGCAGATAACGCTTCTGACTACAAAGCAATCCTATTATCTGTTTTTCAACAATTAGTTTGTCCGAATAGGTGTTGAGGATTGAGTATATTTTGCGTTGCTTTTCTATCATTGGAAAAGAAAACTTTTTCTTCATAAAGTCACTTTTCTGCAAATTAAAGCGTGTACTACCTTGCGCCAGTGGGTAAACGGCTTTTCTAAATGATTGTGATGAAACGTAATAAGCCAAAAATGGAGAATATATCTTAGCTTCATCGGTTATATGAATGCCAAAGCAAAAACTATTCAGATACAAAGGATAGGTTTCGCCCAAATACACAGCACCCATTCCAACTTCTTCAGGCGTTTCAGAGGATAACGTGAACAGAATATCACCATAATGGACAACTGATTGTTGTTCTGTTTCTTTGATTTTCACCAAACCTACATCGGTTGAATCAATGATTTGGTTCTGATAGACATTCATGTAAGTTATGAACGGATAGCCGTCACCAAAATCTTCTGCATTTTTTCCTGATAGCCCTGAATATGATTGCCCAAAGTCACTAAAAGACAGTGCGACTTGTTGCGTTTCTCGTTCAATCAAGGTATCACACATCGCCTGAATTAAGGATTCATATTTCTCAATGATTTTGTTTTGGGTAGCGATACGCTCATCAATTA
>ENA-OURU01004585-OURU01004585.1-human-gut-metagenome-genome-assembly--contig:-NODE-4585-length-9991-cov-6.803945_pt1 | contig 9991 bp, 12 predicted proteins | sample MGYA00242137_ERZ509064 | MGnify/ENA primary metagenome ERZ509064 (study PRJEB26280, sample SAMEA2338777) | human gut metagenome | biome: human gut; feature: human-associated habitat; material: faeces...
GTGGGTTACTTTGCCGCCGAGGGCAAAGTAACCCGTGCCGGAGCACGGAATACCCCAAACAGCCTGAAGGGCTGATAAAGAAACATTCCGAGGAACCATCCTCTGAAAACCACCCCCCGCCGCCGGGCCTGGCGGCAGAGAAATTCCCCGCCGGGACAGACCGGCACAAAAAAGGAGCTGGCGGTCAAACCGTCAGCTCCTTGAGGACATCCTTATTGACATCGTTGCTGGCCCACACGGCACAGCGCTCCGTAATGGGCAGGGGGCCGCCCGTCAGGGTGGATATATGGCCGCCTGCCTCAGTGATGATGAGGCTTCCGGCGGCGTAGTCCCAGGGGCAGAGGCTGTACTCAAAGAACACCTCCGTGCGCCCGCAGGCCACGTTGCACAGGTCCAGGGCTGCCGCGCCCAGACGGCGGAAGTCGCAGGAGCGGTTCATGAGCTGCTCTGTCAGGCGCATGGTGGGGGCAATGTACTCCCGCTTATAGATGGCGGTACCCATGCCGAAGATGCCCTGGCTCAGAGGCAGGGTGCTGACATGGATGGAATTGCCGTTGAGGAAAGCGCCGCCGCCCCGGCTGGCGGAGAACAGCTCGTCCTTGAAGGGATCATATACCACGGCATACTCCACCTGACCGTCCTTGGCCAGTGCCACGGAGATGGCGCTCTGAGGAATGCCCCGGACAAAGTTGGTGGTGCCGTCGATGGGGTCTACGATAAATACCCAGCCCCGGCTGGGATCACAGTTCTCTGTCTCCTCCTCACCGAAAAACAGGGAACCGGGGAGCAGCTTGGGCAGCCGCTCCTTTAAAAAGGTCTCCACTGCCTCGTCGTACTCCGTTACCAGGTCGGCAGCGGAGGTTTTCTCATGGGTGTGGGACCAGATGTCCCGGGCGGAGAGAACGATCTGTCCCGCCTCCCGGACCAGTCCGGCAATATCATCAAGAATACTCATTTTATACCATATGCTCCTTCCAGGATGCTTTACAGCAGCGTCCACTCAAAATTTTCCCACAGCAGGCGGCTGCCTACGTCGGTGCCGTCGGGGAGAAGAAACATGGCCACCTGGTTGTCCACGCCGTCGTCAGAGAGCAGGTAGGCGTAGTCGCCGTTAATGGTCTGTACCGTATAATAGACAGGCTCCATAGAGGAGGACCTCCTTACTATGCCGCCCGGTGGGGCGGTTTTCTGGCAACAGTGTAGCACGGGAAAAAAGTTTTGACAAGAAAGAGAAAAAACTTCTTGACATTGGGGAAGAGATGTAGTATATATTATTTAGGACGTAGTCCTAGTTAGGAGTTAGACCGATGGCTGATAGAAGAAATACCCTGCAAAAGGAGATCATCCACCGGACCCTGTGCGACATGGGCTGCCATCCTACTGCCGCCATGGTGTACGATGAGGTACACCGGCAGCATCCCACCATCAGCCGCTCCACGGTGTACCGTGTACTGGGGCAGATGGCGGAGGAAGGTGTGATCTTGCGGCTGGGATTGGCTGGCAGTGATGACCGCTACGACGGCAATATCCATCGCCATGGCCATGTCCGGTGCCGGCTCTGCGGCGCGGTGGCGGATATTCCGCCGGTCGCCATGGGAGTGCCGGAGGATACCGCCGGCTTTTTGCTGGAGGATTATGCCGTAGAGTACTGCGGCCTTTGCCCGGACTGTCAGAGACAGTGCCGGAAAGAAACGTTGACCCCGCCATTGGGCGTGTGCAAAGTATAAGGAAACAATTCAAAAAATTTGTTATGATTAAAGGAGAAACGACTATGAAAAAGTGGGTTTGCCCTGTTTGCGGTTATGTTCATGAAGGCGATGTTCCCCCCGAGTTCTGCCCCCAGTGCAAGGTGCCCGGTTCCAAGTTCACCGAGATGAAGACTGAGATGACCTGGGCTGCTGAGCATGTTGTGGGCGTGGGCAAGACCTTCGGCGCCGATGTGCCCGCTGAGGTCCAGGAGCAGATCATCGAGGGCCTGCGTGCCAACTTCAACGGCGAGTGCACCGAGGTCGGTATGTACCTGGCCATGAGCCGTGTGGCTTACCGTGAGGGCTATCCTGAGATCGGCGATTACTGGTACAAGGCCGGCCTGGAGGAGGCTGAGCACGCTGCCAAGTTTGCTGAGCTGCTGGGCGAAGTCATCACCGACTCCTCCAAGAAGAACCTGGAGATGCGTGTTGAGGCCGAGAACGGCGCTACCGCCGGCAAGTTCGAGCTGGCCAAGCTGGCTAAGCAGTACAACCTGGATGCCATCCACGACACCGTTCACGAGATGGCTCGCGACGAGGCCCGTCACGGCAAGGCTTTCGCTGGCCTGCTGAACCGCTACTTCGGCAAGTAATCTGATAGTGCCCAAAATCCCCCGGATCGTAAGGTCCGGGGGATTTTTATTGAAGTGGCCCCACATTGCAAATCCGCCTGTTTGGGATATAATAGAAGCTGGATCTGACGCAGGGCGGCGGGCCTGGGTGCTATGACGGGTTTGACAGGAGGCGATCACATGGAATATGAGGGCCAGATCTGCCGGGGGCCTATGGAGCGGGCTTCCTACATGCTTCCCATCTCGGTGGGATGTTCCTATAACCAATGCCGGTTCTGTATGCTGTTCAAGCACCTGCGGTACCGCGAGCTTCCTCTGGAACAGATCGAAGGGGAGCTGCGCCGGGTCAGTGCCATCGGCGGCAATCCCAGACAGGTGTTTTTGGGGGATGGGAACGCTTTCTCCGCCGGGACAGAGCGGATGCTTGCCGTCCTTGCCATGGTGCACCGATATTTTCCTGCCTGCAAGGCGGTACACATGGATGCCACCGTTCACGATATCCTCCGCAAGCCCAAGGAGGAGCTGGCAGCACTGTCCGCCGCCGGTGTACGGACCTTATATCTCGGCATCGAGTGCGGGCTGGACGACGTACTGGCTCAGATGAACAAGGGGCAGACCATGGCCCAGGCCGGTGAGGCCATTGAGAAGCTTCATCAGGCGGGGATGCGCTATGGGGCCCACATCATGACGGGGATCGCGGGGAAGGGACGGGGCCTTGAAAATGCCCGGGCCCTGGCGGATTTCTTCTGCCGCACCCATCCGGATCGGATCGTCAACTTCTCGCTTTTCCTCCACCGGAGCGCCCCTTTGTATCAGGATATTCTCACAGGGCAGTTTGCTCCTGCCGATGAACTGGAGAATCTCCGGGAAGAGCGGCTGCTGCTGGAGCTTCTGGAGACCGACGGCCTCTCCTATGACGGATTTCACGACGGCATCGCCTTCCGGGTGCGGGGGACCTTGCCTCAGGATCGTGAGAAGATGCTCCGGAAGCTGGAGACGGCCATCGGGGCGTATGAGAAAAAGGAACCTGTATATGCTATTGTGCCATAGGGCCATAACAGTTTTAGGAAAAAGACGAGGCGGCCATTGCCGCCTCGTCTTTTATGCTTGGTCGGGAGTGTAGCCCAACCGCGCCAGGAGCTGTGTTCTGGCCTCCTGAGCGGTTTCCGCCGGCGAGGCCTCCGTCAAATAGATGAGCGCATCATTCCACTCCTTCAGGGGAGCGTCCTCTGGAGCAAGGCGCTCCAGGGTGTGGAGCAGCAGAGATTGCTTTCGCTGATCCGGCTCCCGCAGGTCGGAGAGGAACAAACAGCCTGCCCGCTGTGCCAGATAATCCAATAGAGACATTTCCACATTCATTGCCCGGAGACCTTTCTATTATATTTTCTGCCAGGGGAATAGAAACTGATTTGCGGCAAAAAATTATTATATGACCTTATAGGATATTTACTATATTTTATCATATCCGAATCGAATATACAATACTTTTATCCGAGGAGGAGTGATGATATGGAGCTGGATTACCGGGCCATCGGCATACGGATCCGTCGATTCAGGAAGGAGCGGGGGCTGACCCAGCAGGTATTGGCAGAGCTGTCCCGCCAGGAGCCCTCCAACATCTCCCATATTGAGCGGGGAGCCACCAAGCTGGGCCTTCCCACCATCGTCAGTATTGCCAACGCCCTGGGTGTGACGGTGGACGATCTCCTGTGCGACAGTCTGGAGACGTCACGGGACGCCTTTGAGAGGGAGGCTTCGGAGATTTTGTCCGACTGCACCCACTGGGAGCGCAAGATCATTACCGGCACCATGCGGGATCTGAAGGAGAATCTGCGGCGGGCGGGCCCGGATCGGGGGGAGGATGTATGAGCAGCCCACCGGCGGGATCGAGGGTTGCTCCCTGCGTAAGAATATGGTATACTGAATGAAAATCCACCGGCTCTCCGCCCCGCCGGGGCGGAGAGCTTCTTTCTGTTACGGCTTTTGCGACTTTTATCGACACGGAGGTTTGTTATGGCAAAGGAAATGAAAATTTTAAAGCGCAGTGAGATGGACCCCAAGTACTGCTGGAACACAGCGGACCTCTATCCCGACGACCAGGCCTGGACCGCCGCCCTGGAGGCGGCCAAGACCCTTCCGGAGGAAGTGGCGGCCTATCAGGGCAAGCTGGGGGAGTCTGCTGAGACCCTTTACCGCTACCTCTGCCGGGTGGAGGAGATCAACCGTCAGGTGGAGCAGCTCTTTGTCTATGCCTTCATCCGCAACGACGAGGATACCGCCAACCCCACCTATCAGGCCATGAAGGGCCGCTGCTTCAGCTTTATCGTCCAGCTCAGCAGTGCCAGCGCCTTTGAGGGCCCGGAGCTGGTGGCCATCCCTGAGGAGACCCTCAGCCGCTTTTATCAGGAGAAGCCGGAGCTGGAGAAGTTCCGCCGGTACCTGGACAAGGCCCGGCTCAGCCGGGCGCACATTCTGTCCCCGGCAGAGGAGAACCTGCTGGCTGCCGCCGGTGAGGTGGGCAGCGGCCCCAGCGACATCTACCACGCCTACAACGACGCGGATATGAAGTTCCCCGCTGTGGCGGATAAGGACGGGGAGACCCACGTCCTCACCAACGGCTCCTATATCTCCCTCATGGAGAGCAGCGACCGGAAGCTCCGGGAGAACGCCTTCCGGGAGTTTTACGGCGTCTATGACAGCACCCGCAACACCCTGGCCGCCATGCTCAACGCCGAGGTCCGCAAGTGCGTGTTCTTCGCCCGGGCCCGGAAGTATGACAGCTCCCTCCAGAGCGCCCTTCAGCCGGTGGAGGTGCCGGAGGCGGTGTATCACAACCTCATTGAGGCAGTCCATCAGAACATGGACAAGATGTACCGTTACATGGCCCTGCGCAAGAAGATCATGGGCCTGGATGAGCTCCATATGTACGACATCTACGCCAATATGATCCCCGAGGCGGATCAGGAGATCTCCTTTGCTGAGGCCAAGGAGGAGGTCCTGGCGGCTACTGCCGTACTGGGAGAGGAGTACAGCACCGTCCTGAAAAAGAGCTTTGAGGACCGCTGGATGGATATTTATGAGAACGAGGGCAAGCGCTCCGGCGCCTACTCCATCGGCAGCCCCGTCCACCCCTATGTCCTCCTCAACCACAAGGATACCCTCAACAGCGCCTTCACCCTGGCCCATGAGATGGGCCACGCCATGCACTCCTATCTCAGCAACAAGAACCAGCCCTATATTTACTCTGACTATGTTCTGTTTGTGGCCGAGGTGGCCTCCACCTGCAACGAGGCCCTGCTGATGCAGCACCTTCTGAAAAAGACCACCGACAAGCGCCAGCGGGCGGTGCTCATCAACTACTTCCTGGAACAGTTCCGCACCACCCTCTACCGTCAGACCATGTTTGCCGAGTTCGAGCTGAAGATCCACCAGCTGGCGGAACAGGGGGAGACCCTCACTGCCGAGACCCTCTGCCAGATCTACTACGATCTCAACAAGCTCTACTACGGCGACGGCGTGGTGGTGGACAAGGCCATCGAGATGGAGTGGAGCCGCATCCCTCACTTCTACCGCCATTTCTATGTCTACCAGTACGCCACCGGCTTCTCTGCCGCTATGGCTCTGTCTGCCCGGATCCTCCGGGAAGGGGAGAGCGCCGTGAAGGACTACTTGCAGTTCCTCTCCGGCGGCTGCTCCACCGATCCTGTGTCCCTGCTGAAGATCGCCGGCGTGGATGTGTCCACACCCCAGCCGGTGAATGAGGCCCTGGACCTCTTCGGCCAGCTGGTGGAGGAGCTGGAGCAGCTCCTGGCGTAAGCCTTAGGCGTCGAGCAGAGATATTCTTCTTTCCTTGAAAGGAAAGAAGCAAAGGAACTTTTGGGGCAAACTCTGTTTGCCCTGGGACAAGAGATATCGTTTGATAGGAGGCTGCGGAGCCTCTGAATGAAACAAAGAAAAGGGCGGGAAAGACTTCTTGCGGTCTTTCCTGCCTTTTTATATGCCTTTGCCGCCTTTAAGAAATCTTAAAGGATTCTTACACCCTTTTGCCTTGTATCCGGACCGGGCCGCTGATATAGTAAGTGTGCTACTTGAGATAGTACACTTTTGGAGGTGACATACATGGTGAGTATGTCTTTACTGCTGCTGCTGGGCGGCATTATCTTTATTCTGCTGTTTATCTATACGGCGGCGCTGCTGCTGAGACGATAGGAGGAGGGTATAAGGTGCTGATACTGGACTACCGGGATGCCCGGCCCATCTACGGGCAGATCAAGGACAGTCTGCGGCGGCTGATCGTAGCGGGGGCGCTGGGCCCTGATGAGAAGCTGCCCTCCATCCGGGCGTTGGCCATGGATCTGTCCATCAACCCCAATACGATCCGGCGGGCCTATACGGAGCTGGAGCAGGAGGGGTTCATCTATTCCATCCCCGGAAAGGGGAGCTTTGCCGCGGTAATGGGCGGCGGTGATCCCGCCCGCCGTGCGCAGCTGATAGAAAAGCTGCGGGAGATCATCGCGGAACTGCGGTATTTGAATGTGTCGGATCAGGAGATCCTGGCACTGGTACAGGAGGGGGGAAAACAATGATCGAGGTACAGGATCTGGTCAAGCGCTTCGGGGGCTTCACGGCCCTGGACGGCGCCAGTATTACCGTACCCGACGGGGCGGTCTATGGCCTGGTAGGGCCTAACGGTGCAGGCAAATCCACCCTTATCCGCCATATTACCGGCGTCTACCGGGGAGACCGGGGACAGGTGCTGGTGGATGGAGAGCCCATCTATGAAAATCCGGAGAGGAAGGCCCTGGTGGCAGCCATTCCTGACGAGTGGTTCTTTTTCTCCTCCGCCACGGTGCGGGATATGATGCGTTTTTACCGGGGATTTTATCCCACCTTCGATATGGACCGCTACGAGCGGTTCAAGGAGGTGTTTGCCATCCCGGAGAAGTCGGTGATCCGGCGGCTGAGCAAGGGTATGCAGAAGCAGGTAGCCTTCTGGGTCACCATGTGCTGCCGGCCCAAGTTCCTGGTGCTGGATGAGCCGGTGGACGGCCTGGACCCGGTGATGCGCCGGCAGGTGTGGAGCCTGATGATGAGCGATGTGGCGGAGTACGGCACCACCGTGCTGGTCAGCTCCCACAACCTCCGGGAACTGGAGGATGTGTGCGACCATGTGGGTATCATGAGCAAGGGAAAGGTGCTGCTGGAGCGGAGCCTCAGCGACCTTCAGGAGAATATTGTCAAGCTCCAGGTGGTCTGGCCCTCGGAGCGGGTACCGGTGCTGCCGGCGGAGCTGCCGGTGCTCCACACCTCCCACGTGGGAAGAGTATACACCTACATCGTCCGGGGCAATGCCGGCGAGGTGAGCCGCCGGATGGAGGAGAGCGGCCCCCTGATGCTGGAGGCCCTGCCGTTGTCCCTGGAGGAGATCTTTATCTATGAGTTGGGAGGTGAGCACTATGCCGTCAAAGAGATCGTTCTGTAACGCCACGCTGCTGAAAAAGAATCTCAGCCGGTTCTGGCCCCTGTGGGGCGGGGCGTCTCTGGTGGGGTTCCTGGTCCCTCTGTGGATGCTGCTCAACCTCGGTCAATACGGCGTTGTTCACCTGAGCCGGGAGGACTTCGCCTATGCCGTTTATCAGGTGGTGGCGGTGATCGTGCCTGGCCTCACCTTTGGCTACGCCATCCTCTGTGCCATGATGGTGTGGAGCTATCTGTATTCTGCCCGGTCGGTGGGCCTTATGCACGCCCTGCCCATTGACAGGACCTGCCTCTTTGTGACCAATACCCTCTCGGGTCTTGCCATGATGCTGATCCCCTATGTGACCACGGGGATTCTGGTGTGCCTGATTGCCCTGGGGTGGGGCTTCCTGAATGTGGCGGCTGCCCTGGAAGCTGCGGCGGTGATCATTCTCATCACGCTGACATTTTTCGGCATGGCCACCTTCTGCGCCATGGTCACCGGCAATATCTTTGCGCTGCCGGTGTTCTATGTGATATTGAACTTTGTGTTCCCGGCCCTGGAGGCCCTGGTAAACAGCTTCTCCCAGATGTTCCTGGTGGGCGTCACCGGCATGTATGACGGCAAGCTGGAGTTCCTCTCTCCGCTGCTGCGGCTTTACAGCAAGTTGAATACAGGACGCTACACGGGGATCTACAGCGATGAACCGGCCCGGCTCGTCGGCGCGTCAACAGCAGCCGTCTACGGCCTGGTGGGTATTGCTCTGCTGATCGTCAGCTGGGTGCTGTACCGCCTGCGGCGCAGTGAGAGCGCCGGGGATGTGGTGGCCTTCCGGTGGCTGCGGCCGATATTCCGCTACGGTGTGGCGCTGGCCTCCGCCCTGACGTTGGGCTGGCTCCTCTATGAGCTGCTCTGGTATCCTGTTTTTCAGACCGGCTACTATGCCGACTTTATCCCCATGGTGGTGTGTATGGCCGTCACCGGCGTCATCGGCTACTATGTTGCCTCCATGCTGCTGGAGAAATCCCTGCGGGTGTTCCGCCGCAGCTGGCCCGGTGTGCTCACCGTGTGCGCCGGTGTGGTGATCCTCTGCGGCTGTGTCCGGTTTGACCTGCTGGGCATGGAAAACCGTATGCCCAGCCAGGAGGATGTGGCCCGGGTGACCCTGTCGGTAAATGGACAGGAAGTCGTCGCCACCGCCGGAGAGCCGGGACTTATGACCCGGGTCATGGAGGTCCACCAGGCGATGGTGGAGGATGCGGACTATATCCGCAGCGCAGAGCGGGGGTATGACGACACGGGGGACCGCATTGGGACGGAGTATGTGAATCTGCGCTACTACGGCCCTGACGGTGACAGCATCCTCTACCGCAGCTACCGCCTGCCGCTGTCTGCCGAGCGGTTAGAGACGCCGGGCACCTATGAATATCTGCTCCAGCAGCTGCTGACCGATCCGGAGGTGCGGGTGGCCCAGGTAGCGCTGCCGCAGGGCAGCATCATTGTCGAGGCCTCTATGGACGATTATGCCAATGGCCGCCACGACAGCTGCGACGGCGATAATGCCGAGGCCATCTACCAGGCCCTCCTCCAGGATGCCCGGGAAGGGAACGTCTACGCTAATGGCCTTCTCTACCAGGACAGCGAGACCTATTCCGCCTCCCTCATCATCCATGCTCTGGTGAATAATGATGATGTTTCCAGCAGTCAGTCGGTCTATGTGGACCTCACGCCCCGGATGACCCATACCCTCCAGGCGCTGAAGGATGCGGGACTTCTCACCGAGGAAATGCTGGCCGCCTGGGACTCGCAACTCAGCGGTACCGAGATCTCCACGGTGGAGCAGGCCTGAAAAATACCATAGACAAAAAACTGCCATTCCCCGGCCTGGAAAAGGCCGGGGAACAGCTTTTTTGGGGTGGGCGCACAATTTTCAGGGGGCGTGACGGAAATTTCCTGTTGCCCTGGAGGGAGGAGTGTGGTACAATCTCTGCTGGAAGTTTGCCGCCCGGTTCCGGGCGACAGATCCTGCGGGACCTTGGACTGCGTGCCTCACGGCTGCTGTCCGGGCCCTCTATGAGCTGGTGATCCGCCACTGCGGCGTGACCGGAAAGCTCACTTTCTGCTGCGGGCATGGGTGCTGCCCTCTGCACGGCGTTCTAGCCGGAGCCGGAGCGGCGGGCGGCGGCTTGTCTGAGGCGGCGGGTGAGCCGGTG
>ENA-OURU01004588-OURU01004588.1-human-gut-metagenome-genome-assembly--contig:-NODE-4588-length-9975-cov-3.866129_pt1 | contig 9975 bp, 9 predicted proteins | sample MGYA00242137_ERZ509064 | MGnify/ENA primary metagenome ERZ509064 (study PRJEB26280, sample SAMEA2338777) | human gut metagenome | biome: human gut; feature: human-associated habitat; material: faeces...
GGTCTGGGCAGCATGGGCAAGCGCCGCGCCCGCCTGGCCATGGGAATGGACGCATCCATCCAGATCAGCGGCGTGGACACCACCGAGTCCCGCCGGGCCGAGGCCGAGGGCCTGGGCATCACCGCCTATGCCAGCATCGGCGAAGCGGTGGCGGCGGACAAATTCGACGCGGCGCTGGTCTGCACCGCCCCCATCACCCATGCGGCCATTATTAGCGAGCTGCTGGACGCCGGCCTGCCGGTGTTCACCGAGCTGAATCTGGTGAGCGACGGCTACGAGGAGAACATGAAAAAGGCCAGAGAGAAGGGCCTGCCCCTGTTCCTTTCCTCCACCATGCTCTACCGGGGCGAGACCCAGTACATCAAGCGGCAGGTGGAAGCCTTCGATAAACCGGTGAACTACATCTACCACATCGGCCAGTACCTGCCGGACTGGCACCCCTGGGAGAACTACAAGAACTTCTTCGTGGGCGACAAGCGCACCGGCGGCGTGCGGGAGATCTTCGGCATCGACCTGCCCTGGCTGCTGGATACCTTCGGACCGGTGAAGAGCCTGCATGTGGAAAAGGATAAGATCAGCCAGCTGGAGGTGGACTACCCGGACAGCTATTTTGTGACCCTGCGCCACGAAAACGGCGTGAAGGGTATGCTGGCGGTGGATGTGGTAAGCCCCAAGGCGGTGCGCAACTTTGAATGCTTCGGCGAAGGGCTGCACCTGTTCTGGGAGGGCAACCCCAGAAGCCTTTACACCTTCGACCACGACAAGGGCGAAAAGCTGCCGGTGAACACCTACGAGAGCTTTGAGCACGATTCCCGTTACAGCGACAACATCGTGGAAAACGCCTATGTGGACGAGCTGGCCAACTTCTTCGCGGTGCTGAAGGGCGCCGAGCAGCCCCGTTACAGCTTCGAAAAGGATCTGGAGACCATCCGGCTGATCGAGGCCATCGAGGAGGCATAAGGCTGTTTTTGCCAATAAAATAAAAGGAGGAAGCACCATGAAAGTATTGTTTGTGGGCCTGGGATCCATCGGCAAGCGGCATCTGAACAACCTGATCCACATCGCCTCCCGGCGGGGCATCCCGCTGGAGGTGGACGCGCTGCGCTCCAGCCTGAAGCCCCTGCCCCCCGAGCTGGCGGCGGTGATCAAACACCAGTACATCGACTTTGAGCAGCTGGGCCATTACGACGTGGCCTTCATCACCAACCCCACCAGCCTGCACGCTTCCACGCTGGCGGATCTGGCGGGCAAGGCCGAGAATCTGTTCATCGAAAAGCCCATCTTTGACCACACCAATTACGATCTGGCCGAGCTGGGGCTGGAAACCCAGAAGGCCTATGTGGCCGCGCCCATGCGCTGGTGCGGCACCTTCCTGGCGCTGAAAAAGCTGATGCCCACCCTGCGGCCCTATTCTGCCCGGGTGATCTGCTCGTCCTATCTGCCGGACTGGCGCCCCGGCGTGGACTACCGCAAGGTCTACTCCGCCCACAAGGACATGGGCGGCGGCGTGACCATCGACCTGATCCACGAGTGGGATTATATGGTGGAGCTGTTCGGCAAGCCTCTGGAAAGCTACAACTTCAAGGGTACCTACTCTGATCTGGAAATCGATTCGGACGATCTGTCCGTTTACATCGCCCGGTATCCCCACATGCTGGCGGAGATCCATCTGGACTACTTCGGCCGCACCTACCGGCGCAGCATCGAGCTGTTCTGCGCCGACGGCACCGTGACTGCCGACTTCGGCGCGGGTACCCTGACGCTGGCCAACGGTCTGGTGCAGCATTTTGAGGAGCCGGTGAACGACCGCTACATGCGGGAGATGGAATACTTCCTGGACTATGTCATCAACGGCCAGGGCGAGAGCATCAACAGCCCGGCCATGGCGCTGGATGTGCTCAAGCTGACTCTGGGCGAGGAATAAAGCAAGGGGGGCCGCCTGCAATCATGCGGCGGCTCCCGAGGAATCAATCCGAAAGAAGGAACGAAACGTGGAAAAACTGCTCATCACCATCTGCGGCCGTGCCGGCAGCAAGGGATTTAAAAACAAGAACCTGAAGGTGTTCTGCGAAAAGCCGCTGGTGTATTACACCCTGAGCGCCGCTTCGCTGTTCAAGGCTGCCCGGCCGGACGTGCAGGTTGACATCTGCCTGAATACCGACAGCCAGGCGCTGGCGGATCTGGTGGCCGCCAAATATCCGGAGGTGGTGTTCCTGCCCCGCGGCGAGGCTCTGGGTGGCGACACCGTGCCCAAGATGGCCGTCTTTCAGGACAGTCTGGCCCGCATGGAGAAAGCCAATGGCTGCACCTATGACTATGTGATGGATCTGGACATCACCAGCCCGCTGCGCACCGCAAAGGACGTGCAGAACGCCTTCGAGATGAAGGCCTCCCGCCCGGATCTGGATCTGGTGTTCAGCGTGACCGAGTCCCGCCGGAACCCCTGCTTCAACATGGTGCGGGACTGCGGCGACCATGTGGAAAAGGGCATCGACAATGCCACCTACACCGCCCGCCAGCAGGCCCCGGTGTTCTACGATGTGAACGCCAGCATCTATGTGTTCCGCCGGGATTTTCTGGCGAACAACACCACCGGCATTCTGTGGGACGGCAAGATCGGCGTGAGCAAAATGCTGGACACCGGCGTGCTGGACATCGACAGCGAGGAGGATTTCCTGCTGATGGAGGTCATTGCGGGTCATCTGTTCAAAACGCTGCCGGAGTTTGCCCAGGTGCGGGACAACATTCGGGAATAAGACGCGGCGCGGGGGCAAAATGCCCTCGCGCTGAAATCTGTTATCGAGGGATACCATGGGAAAGACACAAACGCCCTGCGCCCGCGCGCAGCGGAACAACCTGATTTTCTGCTTTGCACTGGCCATGGTGCTGGTGGGCGGCATCTATCTGCTGTTGGGCTTCTGGCCCTTTGGCGATGGAACCATGCTTACCGGTGACCTGAACGGCCAGTATGTGGCCTACCTGGCCGATCTCAAACGCCGGGCAGCGGAAGGCGGCTTTTTTTACAGCTTCGCCAAGCTGTGCGGCGGCAGCACGCTGGGGCTGTTCGCCTATTACATGGCCAGCCCCTTCAATCTGATCCTGCTGGCGCTGCCGCTGCGCATGATTCCGGTGGCGGTGCAGCTGATGTTCTGGATGCGCACCGCCTTTACTGCCACGGCCTGCTGCTTCTTTTTGCAAAAGCATCTGAACAGCGCCAGCCCGCTGCTGGCGGCAATCAGTCAGGGTTACGGCCTGTGCGCCTTCTGTGTGGTGTACAGCCAGAATGTGATCTGGATGGACGTGGTGCTGCTGGCGCCGCTGGTGCTGTGGGCGCTGGAGCGGCTGGTAGACACCGGCCGCCACTGGCACTTTCTGTGGCTGGTGTTTGCCTGCGTGGTATTGAATTTTTACAGCGCCTGGGCGGTGTGTCTGTTCAGTGTGATCTACTTTTTCTATTACTGGGTCACCAGCGAGCGGCTGGCGCAGCGCACGGCACAGCTGTTTGCCCGGCGATTCGCCCGGTTTGCCGTCAGCGGTGTGCTGGCGGCGGGGCTGGGGATGGTGCTGCTGTATCCGGCGCTGACGGAAATTGAGGAGAGCAAGGGCGCGCTGTTCGCCATGGATCTTTCGCTGGAAACGAATTTCAGCCTGCCCCGGCTGGTGTGGCAGCTGTTCTTCGGCAATTTCTTCTGGGAGGACGTGACCGGTGGCCTGCCCAACATTTACTGCGGCGTATTCTGTGTGGCGCTGGGGCTGTTCTTCTTTTTCAGCGACCGGATTCGCCTGCGGGAAAAGCTGGCCGCGGCCGGGGTGCTGGCGGCGCTGGTGCTCAGCTTCTGGGTCAGCGGTATTGACCTTGTCTGGCACGGCTTCAAGGAGCCGGTCTGGTTCCCCTACCGTTACAGCTTTCTGGCCAGCCTGTTTCTGTTGCTGCTGGCGGCGCGGGCACTGCTGACAGCCCGCCCAAAGCTCTGGGCTTTCGCCGCTGCCGCCGTGCTGGGGGCACTCTGGCTGGCGGGTTACACCGCCACCGCCGGTGAGGAATTCTCCGCCCTCAAGCTGGTCATGTGCGGCGGGCTGTATTACGGTGTTCTGATCTGTGTGTGGCTGCTGGGCGCAAAACGCAGCGCAGCCCTGCTGGGCACGGCGGGCTTCTGCTGCCTTGCCGCGGCGGACATGGGCGCCAACAGCATGCTGAGCCTGCGCAAGTTCGAGAGCTACTCCAAAAGCGGCTTTGAGACCTTTTATGATCAGGGCCGCCAGGTTGTGGAGGCGCTGGAGCAGAAGGACGAGGGATACTACCGGCTGGAAAAGAACTACATGCGCACTCTCAACGACCCCATGCTGCTGGGCTACTGGGGCATCAGCCATTATTCCTCCACCAAGGCCAGCACCGCAAAGCCCATGCTGGAGCAGCTGGGCTATGTGAACTATACCACCTACGGCTGGGGCTCCACCGCTGTGGCAGACAGCCTGCTGGGCATTAAATACTTATATACCGACGGCAGCCGCCCGATACCCGGGCCCTATCAGAAGCTGGAGCTGGGCACCGAGCTGGAGGTGTACGAAAACCCCTATGCGCTGCCGCTTGCCTATGTGGGCAGCACCGATGCGCTGGCTGTGGACGTGGAAAGCAGCGGAAATACCTTCCAGCTGCAAAACGAAATGCTGCAGGCGCTGGTGCCCGGCACGGCCGACGCGCTGCTGCCTGCCGGGAACGTTACGGTGGACGAGCAGGCCAAGGGGCTCACGGTGTATTTTACCGCACCGGTGAGCGGGCCCTGTTATCTGGCGGTGCCGGATACCGGCAACTTCCTGCCGGCAGACGTGAAGGTGGACGGCGAGCTGCTGGGCGAGTATTTCCAGGGGGATTCTCTGGGCGGCGTGTTCCCGCTGGGCAGCTTTGAAGCAGGCCAGACCGTATGCCTGCAGCTGGGCGTGGAGGATCCGGCGCAGTATCTGGACAAACTGCAGGTTTACAGCCTGAATGAATCGGTGCTGGCCGGGGCCGTTGACCGGCTGAAGGCGAGCGCCCCTGTTGATCTGACCATCCGGGAGGGGGGCAGCATCCGGGTGACCGCGCAGGGCGGCGAAGAGAATGATCTGCTGGTGCTGCCCTTTGCCTGGGAGGATGAGGCCCACTGGACCGCTGAGCGAAACGGCGAGCCGGTGGCGGTGGAGCAGGTGTTTGAGGGCATGATGGGCGTGCGGCTGGAACCGGGCGAAAACCAGATCCGGCTGACCTACCATCACCCGGGTGCGGCTGTTGGTGCGGCAGTAAGCGGCCTGTGCCTGATTGCCGTGCTGGGCTGGTATGGAGCGCAGCGATACAAAACCCAGAAGGATAGGAGAGAAACGATATGAACGACCAGCAGAGCGTGCTGGAATTTGTGATGGAGGCAGGCGAGGTACTGCTGAAAAACGGCGCCGAGGTGAGCCGTACGCAACAGACCATGGAGATCATGGCCAAAAGCCTGGGAGTGGACAGCTTCCACGGCTATGTGCTCACCAACGGTCTGTTTGCCAGCATGGGCTCGGATTACGGCCAGCCTGCCCAGATCCGCAGTGTGCCTGCCAGCGAGGTGCATCTGGGCCGGGTGGAGGCGGTGAATGCCCTTTCCCGAAAAATCGCCCAGGGGCAGGTGAGCCTGGAGGAGACCCGTGAGGAGCTCCAGCGCATTAAAACCATGCCCTACGCGCCCAACCGGGATCAGATTCTGGCCTGCGGCGTGGGCAGTGCCTGCTTTGCGCTGATGTTCGGAGGCATCTGGCAGGACGGCCTGATCGCGCTGGCGGTGGGCCTGGGTCTGCAGGTGTTTCTGCTGTGGATGGGTCGCTGGGGCCTGAACAAGCTGATCACCAAGTTCCTTGGGGCGGCTTTTGTGGCGCTGGCCACCATGCTGCTGTTCCTCACCGGTTTCGGGCAGAACATGGACAAATCCATCATCGGTGCGCTGATGCCGCTGGTGCCGGGTATGGCGCTCACGCTGGGAATTCGCGACCTGATCATGGCGGACTTTCTCTCCGGAACCATCCGCATGCTGGACGCTCTGCTCACTGCCGCCTGCATTGCCTGCGGTGTGGGCCTGATCCTTGGTCTGGCCACCATGATTCCGGGGGTGAACGTATGATGATGCTGATTGAATTTCTCCGGCAGCTGGCGCTGGCTTTTCTGGGCACCGTCTGCTTTGGCCTGCTGTTCCATGTGCCGCCCCGGCATTTTGCTGCCTGTGGCATTGTGGGCGCCATCGGCTGGCTGGTCTACTGGGTCATGATGCTGGTGCAGCCCAGCGCGGTGCTGGCAAGTCTGGTGGCGGTGATTCCGCTTACCGTTGCCACCCGGGTGTTCGCGGTGGTACGCCGCGCTCCGGTCACCCTGTTTCTGATTCCCGGCATCTTTCCGCTGGTACCCGGTGCAGGCATCTACTACACCGCCTACGCCTTCATCACCGGCGACACCGCCCAGTGTGCGGCCAAGGGCGCCGAGACGCTGAAGATCGCCGTGGCGCTGGCAATGGGAATTGCAGTGGTCATGTCCATCCCCATGAAGCCCAGCAACCTGCGCCGGGATCGGCGCTGAATGAAAACAGAAAAAATTACTTTCCATAAAAATCCCCCTGCGGACGGCAAGCCGCAGGGGGATTTTTTGCGCAAAAGGGCGACTCCGGGCGAAGTGTTGCCCGAACCGTCCGGAACCCTGTTCCCGCTTTCGGCATAGCCTGTCGAAAAAAGGGGGGATTCGGGTGAAGAAAAAATTCATCCTTTCCGTGGGGTTCGGCGTGCTGTGGCTCACACTGTCGATATGGCTGTCGATCCCGTGGATTCAGTCGGCCGCAGAGTTTTTTGCCACCGGTCTATGTGTGGGCGGTGCTCACGGGGGTGGCGTTTCTGTCGGGCTATCCGATGAGCGCCATGTTCTTTTCCAATCTGCTGCACCGAAGGGTGCGGGAATATCCGAAAACCGATGAGGATACCACAGTCATTCTGTGCGCCCACAACGAGGAGGAAAGCATCGCCGGCACCATTCAGGCGCTGTTGTGCCAGAACTACGGCGGACGCATCTGCATTCTGGCGGTGGACAATGCCTTCACCGACGGCACAAAGGCCCGGATTCAGGCTATGGCACGCCTTGCGCCGCAGAATCGGCCGGTGCGGTATCTGTACTGCGGCCAGCCGGGCAAGGCGAATGCGCTGAATCTGGGGCTCAGTCGGGTGCGCACCCGCCATTTTCTCACGGTGGATGCGGACACCTGGCTGGAGAAAAACGCGGTGCAGCGGATCATGAACCATATCACGGCGGTCAGACGGGGCTGCGTGGCGGGTAACCTGTTTGTGCAGAAAAAAGCCCCCTGCCGGCAGGCAGAGGGCTTTTGCGGGTTTGAGAAAAACGCTTACAGCGCGGTGTACTCGCGGGCGATGCGGGCAGCCACACGGGCGTTGTTGTAGGCCAACTGGATGTTGGTGGCCAGGCTGCGGCCCTGGGTGTATTCCACAATGTGGGCCAGCAGGTAGGGGGTGATGTTCTTGCCGCGCACGCCGTCGGCGTTGGCGCTGGCCAGAGCCTTGTCGATGATGGCGCTCATCTCGTCGAAGTCCATGGCGAACTCCTCCGGCACCGGGTTGCCGATCAGCATGCCACCGGCAAGGCCCAGATCCCACTTGGTCTTGGCGATCCTGGCCACGTCGGCAGCGTCCTTGGCGGCGTAGTCCACGCCGAAGCCGCTCTTACGGCAGTAGAAGGCGGGGAAGTCGCTGGTCTGGAAGCCCAGAACGGGAACACCCATGGTCTCCAGGTACTCCAGGGTCAGGCCGATGTCCAGAATCATCTTGGCGCCCGCGCAGACCACGGCCACAGAGGTGTGAGCCAGCTCCTGCAGGTCGGCGCTGATGTCCATGGTGGTTTCGGCGCCGCGATGTACGCCGCCGATGCCGCCGGTGGCAAAGAACTTGATGCCAGCCAGGCTGGCCAGAATCATGGTGGAAGCCACGGTGGTGGCGCCGGTGCCGCCCTCGGCCAGAATGATGGGCAGGTCGCGACGGCTTACCTTAACAACGCCTTCGCCCTTGCACATCAGCTCCAGCTCCCCGGCAGACAGGCCAACCTTCATGCGGCCGTCGATGATGGCCATGGTGGCGGGAACAGCACCCTCGGCGCGGATGATCTTCTCTACCTCAGCGGCGAATTCCAGGTTCTGGGGGTAGGGCATACCGTGGGAGAGGATGGTGCTCTCCAGCGCAACAACGGGCTTGCCCTCTTCCAGAGCGGTCTTAATCTCGGGGGTGATGTCCAGATACTGCTTCAGATTCATTTCACATACTCCTTTATCATTTGTTGAATGGCTTGTTCGCTCATGTCGGGATTGATGGTGTCCTTGCCGCTGATGGCCACAAGGCCCGCGCCCAGTGCCCAGTCCAGAATCTCACTTTCGTCCAGCCCCTTGCGGGTGGCGTGGAGGATGCCCGCCATGGTGGCGTCGCCTGCGCCGGTGGCATTGACCATCCTGTCGAAGCGGCGGCTGCGCCGGTGGATGCTGCCGCCCGGCCCCTTATAATAGATGCCGTCCGCGCCGAGACTCACAAAAACCCGGCGTACGCCTGCGGCAAGCACGCGGGTGCAGGCCTCTTCCAGATCCTCTTCGGTGGCAATGGGCATGTCCGCCAGAATTTCCATCTCCAGCCGGTTGGGCTTGATGGTGTCGAACCGGCCCAGAATGGGAACCAGCTTGCGGGCCCAGGTGGTGCTCACCGGGTCCACACACAGGGGCGCAGTGCAGTGGGCGGTCAGATAATTCAGCGCGCTGGCGGAAAGGTTACCGTCGCACACCACCAGTTCGGCCCCGTTCAGAAGCTCCATCTGGCCGGCCACAAAGCCCTCGTCCATCTCGGTGAGAATGCGCATGTCGCTCATGGCTACCAGCATATCGCCGGCGGAGTCCATGATGGAGATGTAGGTGGAGGAGGAATGCCCCGGCCGGGTGAGCATGCCGTCGGTGCCCATGCCCAGTGCCTGGCAGCCGGTGCGCAGCATCTGACCGTAGGCATCGTCGCCCACTGCAGTTACAATCTGGCAGGCTTCGCCCAGACGGGTGAGGTTGTCCAGAATATTGCGCATCACGCCGCCCATGGACAGATGCAGCCGACCGGGATTGGAATCCCGCATGATCAGGGGCGCGAAGCTCTGGCCGTGAATGTCCACGTTGGCGCCGCCGATGCCGGCAATGTAAGGTTTCGTCAAAAACAGCCCCCCGTTCCTTGAATTGGCCGCCGCCTGCGGCCGGTGAGGTTTTTCAACCTTATTGTACTATCCGCAAAAGGGGATTTCAAGTGACAGACGGCACATGTATAAACCGGCGGCTTTGGCGCAAAACTAAAGGCAAAGCGGCAACGGAACACCGACGAGGCAACCGGCTGTGCCGCCGCAAAACTGCAAAAGATAAGGAGCAAAGGGAATGAAATGGATCGCTTCGTTGTTTCGGGGCAGGGGGCTGTACTGGGCCCTTTCGCTGTGCATCGTGATCGCGGCGGCGTGCAGCTTTTTTGCCGTGAAAAACATTGTGGAACAAAACAAACCGCAGACCGATCAGGGAGGTGAGGCAGTATGGGATTTGCCCAAAGCGCCGGTAGAACAGGATGTGGAGGATGTGCCCATCAAGGCCACTCCCGCCCCCACCGCTACGCCCAGGCCCAGCGCCTCGGCCAGGCGGCGCTCGTCCTCTACAATCAAGATGCGCATATCTCCTGTCCTTTCTGCGTTTTTCTCTATTATAAAAGAGAGAACTGAAATCTGTCTGAAATGTATTATAAGCGGGGCGGCGAACAAAAGGATTTACAGAGTGTTAACAATCTCACGCGGCCCTTTTTCAGAGTAATTTCAGTTCCTCCCCCTATACTGGCCTCCGAAACCGGAACAGAAGGGGAGGACGATTGCATGCAGTTGACGGCATTGCGGAAGAAAGCGGTGATAAATTTACCGGA
>ENA-OURU01004601-OURU01004601.1-human-gut-metagenome-genome-assembly--contig:-NODE-4601-length-9958-cov-2.695547_pt1 | contig 9958 bp, 10 predicted proteins | sample MGYA00242137_ERZ509064 | MGnify/ENA primary metagenome ERZ509064 (study PRJEB26280, sample SAMEA2338777) | human gut metagenome | biome: human gut; feature: human-associated habitat; material: faeces...
TGCTGCAATGAATCCGATCGCTATTGATGAAGATGGCGTTTCTGAAGAAGTAAAACAGAAAGAAATTGAAGTTGCTATTGAGAAGACAAAAGCAGAACAGGTACAGAAAGCTGTAGAGGCTGCTCTGAAGAAAGCTAACATCAACCCGGCTCATGTGGACAGCGAAGAACACATGGATAGCAACATGGCTAAAGGATGGATTACAGCTGAAGATGTAGCTAAAGCAAAAGAAATTATTGCTACTGTTTCTGCAGAGAAGGCTGCACACTTGCCTGAACAAATGATTCAGAACATTGCGAAAGGTCGTCTGGGCAAGTTCTTGAAAGAAGTTTGCTTATTGAACCAGGAAGATATCATGGACGGTAAGAAAACTGTAAGAGAAGTGTTGGCTGCTGCTGACCCTGAACTGAAGATTGTTGATTTCAAGCGTTTCACTTTGAAAGCTGAATAATCAATCAGATTCAAATTCTATGATGTGTCCTTAAAAACGGAACACGTTAACTTAATAGAGGTATTCATTAAGACTCTCTATTTGAAGATGCAAGAAAGGCAACTAATTCATAACGAGCTAGTTGCCTTTTCTTTTGATTTGATCTTATCATTCTTTTCCTCAAGAAACTGCTATGTATAACATGAGGCACATTCTTGGGGAGGGTTATTTCAATGCTTTGTCTATTTCCTTCATCAGCTTGTCCATTTCTTCTTTTTTATAACCGACAGTGGCGGATATCACTTTCCCTTCTTTGTCGATTAAGTAACTTCTGGGAATGTATTGACTGGCAAACTTACCTGTGACTTCCCGTTTCGGGTCCGGGTAGAGAGGAAATGTAAACCCTTTGCGCTTGTTGTATTCCGTTAATTGATCGTCGGTATGTTCGCGTCCGATTACTAACATGCAGAAATCTTTGTTGTCCTTATATTTAGGCCAGAGTGTTTTTTGAACTTCAGCCAGTTCGCTTTGGCAAGGACCACACCAAGTAGCGAAAATATTGATTAATACAACTTTCCCTTTCAGGTCCTCGGAGCTTACAGTACCGTTCACTGTTGAATGAAGGGTGAAAGCAGGCATACTATCGCCTACCTTGACGATATCAGCATTGTTGTCTTGTGCAAATGACAACAGTGAGAATAACGCTGCTGCAAAGAATAATGTTACTTTTCTCATATCTTTAAAATTTCTAGTTACAAAATGCTATTTAGTTTAACCTCCTATACCTTTTGTTTTAGAGTATCCTTCTTTAATGAGCAGCTCTATGATTTTGGTTTTGAAATCTCCTTGTACCATAATCTCTCCGTCTTTAGCCGATCCGCCTACTCCGCATTTGCTTTTCAGTAGCTTACCCAGCTCTTTCAAGTCGTTTTCCGTACCTATAAATCCGGTAATTAATGTGACCACTTTACCGCCCCGGTTCTTTTTGTCAATGGAAACTCGCAGGTTTTGTTTGTTTTTGTCGAGAGTAACTTGCTCTTCATCGTTATCCATTTCATAGCCGAAGTCCGGATTCGTGGAATACACTACGTTTAATCTATCTTTCCAATCATTATTTTTCATACTCGTCATTTTTAATCCTTTTCAAAAGTATTAAACTTATGGAAAAGAGCAAAATTTGAACCTCTTTTCATTGTTTTGTTTAATCTCTATTAAGGTTTTCTGTTATAGGGTTGTCAGTCTCAAAAAAGATTGTACTTTTGCAAAATACCAAATTTAGTAAGAAGAATGAGCACATCTATACGAAAAGAGGCGGATAAAGTGCCGGAGCCTACCTTGCGCAGACTTCCCTGGTATCTGTCCAATATAAAACTAATGAAAGAAAAAGGAGAGCAGTACGTCTCTTCTACACAAATCTCTAAGGAAATAAATATTGACGCTTCTCAAATCGCCAAGGATTTATCCTACGTCAATATCTCCGGGCGCACGAGAGTAGGGTATAACATTGATGCGCTGATTGAAGTGTTGGAGAGTTTTCTTGGATTTACCAATATGCACAAAGCCTTCTTGTTTGGTGTAGGTAGCCTGGGGGCTGCTTTGCTTCGGGATTCAGGTTTGCATCATTTCGGGCTGGAGATTGTGGCAGCTTTTGATGTGAATCCGGAATTGGTGGGAAAAGACCTGAATGGTATTCCTATTTTTCACTCTGATGATTTTGAGGCAAAGATGAAAGAATACGATGTAAATATCGGTGTGTTGACCGTGCCTATTAATATTGCTCAGGAAATTACAGATAAGATGGTAGACGGAGGTATAAAAGCCGTATGGAACTTTACTCCTTTCCGAATCCGTGTACCCGAGAATATTGTGGTGCAGAATACGTCTTTATATGCTCATTTGGCTGTTATGTTTAACCGATTGAATTTTAACGAGAAATAATGAAGATTATTGCAGTAGGCATGAACTACGCCCAGCATAACAAAGAACTGGGACATACACAAGTAAATACGGAGCCGGTGATTTTTATGAAGCCTGATTCTGCTATTCTGAAAGATGGCAAACCGTTTTTCATCCCCGACTTTTCCAACGAGATACATTATGAAACGGAATTAGTAGTCCGTATCAACCGATTGGGGAAAAATATCGCTCCCCGTTTTGCTAACCGCTATTATGATGCTGTGACAGTCGGTATCGACTTTACAGCCCGTGACCTTCAACGAAAGTTCCGTGAACAGCGGAATCCCTGGGAGCTTTGTAAAGGTTTTGACTCATCGGCTGCTATTGGGACTTTTGTTCCGGTAGAGCATTATAAAGATATTCAAAATTTGAACTTCAATCTGTTGATCGACGGTAAAGAAGTACAGCGTGGCTGTACAGCAGATATGCTTTTCAAGATAGATGATATTATCGCTTATGTCAGTCAGTTTGTAACGTTGAAAATCGGTGATCTACTCTTTACGGGGACTCCTGTCGGTGTAGGTCCTGTTAGTATCGGACAGCGTTTGCAAGGTTATCTGGAAGAGGAAAAACTGCTGGATTTCTATATCCGTTGATCTTTTTTATTCATTAGTACTCATTTGTTATACAAAATATGAAGATAAGAGTAGGCTTTGGCTTCGACGTACATCAGCTGGTCGAAGGGCGTGAATTGTGGCTGGGCGGTATTCTTTTGGAACATACCAAAGGATTGTTGGGACATTCGGATGCTGATGTATTGTTGCATGCGGTTTGCGATGCTTTGTTAGGGGCAGCGAATATGCGTGATATCGGCTATCACTTTCCCGATACGGCTGGAGAATTTAAAAACATAGATAGCAAAATACTGCTGAAGAAAACAGTGGAATTGATTGCTACCAAAGGATATAAAGTGGGTAATATCGATGCAACCATTTGTGCCGAACGCCCGAAGTTAAAGGCACATATTCCTTTGATGCAAGAGACGATGGCAACTGTCATGGGAATTGATGCGGATGATATTTCCATTAAGGCGACTACTACCGAGAAACTCGGTTTTACGGGTCGTGAAGAAGGTATATCAGCCTATGCTACCGTATTGATAGAGAAGATTTCTTAACCCCTAAAACAAATAAATATGATTCGGCTCTTAAAAATTTACTTAACACTTGTCTTTTTGTTGGTAACAACTTTTGGTATGGCTCAAAAGAGTGAACTGAAATTTAGTAAAGATGGTAAATTCAAAATTGTGCAATTTACCGATGTGCATTTTAAATACGGCAACCGGGCTTCTGATATCGCTTTGGAACGCATAAATCAGGTGCTTGATGATGAACGCCCGGATTTGGTGATTTTTACCGGCGATGTTGTTTATTCTGCTCCGGCAGATTCCGGAATGTTGCAGGTATTGGAACCGGTAGTTAAACGCAAACTGCCTTTCGTGGTCACTTTTGGTAATCATGACAATGAACAGGGAATGACACGGGAACAGTTATATGATATTATCCGTAAAGTTCCCGGAAATTTATTGCCTGACCGGGGAACAGTCTTATCGCCGGACTATGTATTAACCGTGAAATCGTCTTCTAATGTTAAGAAGAATGCAGCTTTGCTTTATTGCATGGATTCTCATTCCTATTCTCCTTTGAAAGATGTGAAGGGATATGCATGGCTTACATTCGATCAGATAAATTGGTATCGCCAGCAGAGTGCAGCTTATAAAGCGCAAAATGGTGGACTGCCTTTGCCGGCTCTTGCCTTTTTCCATATTCCTCTTCCTGAATACAATGAAGCTGCCCGTTCAGAAAATGCGATTCTTCGCGGAACTCGTATGGAGGAAGCTTGTGCACCTAAATTGAATACGGGAATGTTTGCGGCAATGAAAGAAGCGGGTGATGTGATGGGTATGTTTGTAGGACACGATCATGATAATGATTATGCAGTGATGTGGAAAGGTATTCTTCTGGCTTATGGACGCTTCACCGGTGGAAATACGGAATATAATCATTTGCCTAACGGGGCCCGTATCATCGTATTAGATGAGGGGGCTCGTACATTTACGTCCTGGATTCGTCAGAAAGACGGAGTGGTGGATAAAATTTCTTATCCGGCAAGTTTTGTCAAGGACGATTGGACTAAACGTTGAGGCTTGCGAACTTCACATGGCTAAGGCGCGTGTACTTTGAACCATAGCTTTCGTATTGGCGTGATACTTTCGCCGATGCAATGTAGATAATATCTCCCAGTCGGTATTCATGTTCTATCCCTGATAGAGTGCATGAAACCGCACTGGGATTTTTTGATGGAATACTTATAATAACCAGGTTTCCACTGGCATCGGTTAAAGTTAGTATCTGCTTGACAAAAAACTGTGGGGTAGTGCCGTTCACTCTTGTTTTGTATGGATCGTCTTCCAGTCGTACGCGTGTGACTTTTAATTTTAAGTCAGTCAGTTTTTCCCCTAATTCTCCCAAATAGCGGCTTGATGAACGTTTCTCTCTCGACTTTCTGATCATGATATCCAAATGTATGGAATGATAAGCCTGTGCTATTTGGACGAAGCGTTCCTGTTTAGGTATTTTTGGGGTGAACTTGTAAGCTACCCAACTTAAATAGGCAGGATCTATCTTCAAAATTTCATGAAGAAAATGTCCCCGGTATTTTCCGAAAAAGATAAGGTCGTCACCGTTACTCTGCATTCTTTTCTCATTGTAATCCATGAGAATAAGGCAACGCCTTGAATAGTAAAACATCGTACTGGCTATTCGGAGGGATTCGTTAATGTCCGGTGACAGGTCATGTATATAAAGAATAGATTGCTTTTCGGGCAGGGGAGAGTACAGCCAAAGGGAATAGTTTGGTTTCCCCGGTCGGGGTAACACCACCAAGTAAACACCCTCCTCTTTGAAAGAGGCTCTGCCTCGGTTGTATTCATTCAGTTTGGCATACAATAAGGCTTGCTCGTTCTCGGAAATGCCCGGTAATCTAGGGTTAGCCATAATTGTTCTCGCTTTTGGTATATTTCAAATATAAGGATTTTCTTTCAGAAAAGCAACTTTTCTCTTTGAAATCTCGTACATTTGTAACCATGTAAATTTTCAAAATTCGAATGGAAGAACGAAACAAGAGAGTATTGGTAGGTATGAGCGGTGGCATAGACAGCACCGCTACTTGCTTGATGCTGCAAGAACAAGGATATGAGATTGTAGGAGTTACCATGCGTGTGTGGGGAGATGAACCGCAGGACGCCAGGGAGTTAGCTGAACGAATGGGGATTGAACATTATGTGGCAGATGAGCGTATTCCTTTTAAAGAGACCATCGTAAAAAACTTCATAGATGAATATAAGCAGGGGCGTACACCGAATCCGTGTGTGATGTGCAATCCGTTGTTTAAGTTCCGTGTTCTGACGGAGTGGGCGGATAAGTTGAATTGTGCATGGGTAGCTACCGGACATTATTCGCGATTGGAAGAGAAAAACGGAAACATTTATATAGTAGCCGGAGACGATGATAAGAAAGACCAGTCGTATTTTCTCTGGAGATTGGGGCAGGATGTGCTGAAACGTTGCATTTTCCCGTTGGGAGATTATACGAAGGTAAAGGTCCGTGAGTATCTTGCGGAGAAAGGGTATGAGGCAAAGTCGAAAGAAGGAGAAAGTATGGAAGTCTGCTTTATTAAAGGAGATTATCGTGATTTTCTTCGTGAGCAGTGTCCCGAACTGGATAGTGAAATCGGACCGGGATGGTTTGTCAACTCTGAAGGAGTAAAACTGGGGAAACATAAAGGAGCACCTTATTATACGATTGGTCAACGAAAAGGACTGGAGATTGCTTTAGGAAAGCCTGCTTATGTGTTGAAAATCAATCCGCAGAAAAATACAGTGATGCTTGGAGATGCCGACCAATTGGAAACTGAATACATGTTGGCGGAGAAGGATAAGATTGTGGATGAACGGGAACTGTTCGGGTGTGAGAATTTGACGGTACGGATTCGTTATCGCAGTCGTCCGATTCCCTGTCGGGTGAAAAGATTGGAAGACGGACGTTTGTTGGTACGTTTCCTCGAAACGGCCTCGGCCATTGCTCCCGGACAATCTGCTGTGTTTTATGATGGAAGACGGGTGCTGGGAGGAGCTTTCATCGCTTCCCAAAGAGGAATCGGGCTGGTGATTATAGAAAATGAAGAATTATGATTGATTAAAATAGAAAGATAACTTATGAAGAAGTTTATAGTATTGATTCTCGCTCTAAATATGTATCTGGGGGTATCTGCCCAATTTACTCCGGGAGATACCTTAAAATACCGGATTAGTCTGAAAGACAAAGCGGCTACGGACTATTCTTTGCAGAAACCGGAAAAGTATTTGTCTAAGAAATCTATTGAGCGGAGAAAAAAACAGGGATTGCCCATTGATTCTACCGATTTACCGGTTTGCAGGACGTATGTAGATGCCATACGAAAGACTGGTGTTCATGTACTTGTGACCGGGAAATGGGATAATTTCGTTACTGTTTCTTGTAATGACAGTACCTTAATCAGCGAAATAGCTCAACTGCCTTTTGTACGTTCTACAGAAAGGGTATGGAAAGGTATCACGCAAAGAGCATTTCAAAGAGACTCATTGATAAATAAACCGTTGCGCACCGATAGCCTTTACGGTCCTGCAATCACGCAAGCGGCTATGAGCCGCGTCGATCTCCTGCATGATGCAGGTTTTAAGGGACAGGGAATGACCATTGCTGTGATTGATGCCGGCTTCCATAATGTGGATAAGATTGATGCCATGAAAAATATCCGTATCCTCGGTGTGCGTGACTTTGTGAATCCGGAGGCAGATATTTATGCAGAAAGCAGTCATGGAATGTCTGTATTGTCCTGTATGGCTATGAACCAGCCGCATGTGATGATTGGCACTGCTCCTGAAGCTTCTTATTGGTTGCTGCGTAGTGAAGACGAATATTCGGAAAATTTGGTAGAGCAGGATTATTGGGCGGCAGCTATCGAGTTTGCCGATAGTGTAGGAGTGGATTTGGTGAATACATCGCTTGGTTACTACTCATTTGATGATCCTGCGAAGAATTATAGATATCGTGACTTGAATGGTCATTATGCATTGATGTCCCGGGAAGCAGCGAAAGCTGCCGATAAAGGAATGATAGTTGTGTGCAGTGCCGGAAATTCGGGTGCAGGTTCGTGGAAGAAGGTTACTCCTCCGGGAGATGCGGAGAATATCATAACTGTAGGAGCTGTAACAAAAAGAGGAGAATTGGCGCCGTTTTCTTCTGTAGGAAATACAGCTGACGGACGTGTGAAACCGGACGTAGTGGCTGTCGGTTTAAATTCGGATGTGATGGGAACGGATGGAAATCTTCGTCGCGCCAATGGAACCTCTTTTGCTTCTCCGATTATGTGCGGTATGGTAGCTTGCTTGTGGCAGGCTTGTCCGAAGCTGACGGCAAAGCAGATTATTGATTTGGTGCGTCAGTCAGGTGACAGAGCTGATTTCCCGGATAATATATATGGATATGGTATTCCCGATTTGTGGAAGGCATATCAATCAACTCAACGTTAACTGTTCTTTTTTATGGATTCTCTTTCTCTTTTAGAACTGAATTCACTCGTCCGCCGTAGTCTGGAGCAATGCCTGCCCGATGAATATTGGATACAGGCAGAGTTGAGCGATGTCCGTTCCAATACGACGGGGCATTGTTATCTGGAATTTGTGCAGAAAGATCCTCGTAGTAATAATCTCGTAGCCAAAGCACGGGGGATGATTTGGAATAATATCTACCGCTTGCTGAAACCCTATTTTGAGGAAAGCACCGGACAACTATTTACCTCCGGTATTAAAGTGCTGGTGAAAGTAACTGTTCAGTTTCATGAGTTATACGGTTACAGTTTGACGGTGCTTGATATTGATCCTGCTTACACGTTGGGAGATATGGCTCGCCGTCGTCGGGAAATATTATTGCAGTTGGAAGAGGAGGGAGTCTTGACGTTGAATAAAGAACTTGAAATGCCAGTTCTTCCCCAACGTGTTGCCGTCATTTCTTCGGCTACCGCAGCCGGATATGGAGATTTCTGCCATCAGTTACAGCACAATCCGGGCGGATTCTATTTTTATACAGAACTTTTTCCGGCTTTAATGCAAGGCAATCAAGTTGAAGAGTCTGTATTGGCGGCTTTAGACCGTATCAATGCCCGCATCAATGAATTTGACGTAGTGGTCATTATTCGTGGCGGTGGGGCTACTTCTGATTTATCCGGTTTTGATACTTATCTACTAGCAGCTGCATGTGCGCAATTTCCATTACCTATCATTACCGGTATTGGTCATGAACGCGATGATACAGTGCTTGACTCTGTGGCTCATACCCGGGTAAAGACTCCTACGGCTGCTGCCGAGCTTCTGATTCATCAGGTAACGGAAGTAGCAGAGCATCTGGAAGAATTATCTGTACGTCTTCAACAGGGAGCTTATATGCTTCTTGAGCAGGAACAACGAAGATTGGAGGCGCTCCAAATCCGTATTCCCAATCTTGTTCACCGCAAACTTGCGGATGCTCGTTTTTCTTTGCTGGCAGCAAAGAAGGATTTGTCACAAGTGGCGAAAGCATTGTTGGCCCGTCAGTCTCACCGGTTGGAACTTTTGCAACAGCGGATAGCAGACGCCTCTCCGGATAAACTCTTGAGCCGGGGATACAGTATTACAATCAAAGACGGGAAAGCGGTGACGGACGCATCTTCGCTGAAACCGGGAGATCGCTTGACAACCCGGTTGCTGAAAGGAGAAGTGCAATCTGTGGTGGAAAAGTAACTATCCGTCGACTGTGTATTTGTAAGAACATTCATCATTAACCATTAAATATCAATCATCGTGGCAGCAAAAAAAGAAACATATTCCCAAGCAATGGAACGTCTCGAAAAGATCGTTCGCCAGATAGATAATAACGAACTGGATATCGACATTTTGAGTGAGAAAATAAAAGAAGCCAATGAGATTATTGCTTTTTGCAAGGATAAACTGACAAAAGCCGACCGGGAAGTCGAAAAATTATTGCAAGAAAAGAGGCTATCTGAAGAATAAAAGTTATTTTTGCGTTTCAATGCAATAGAAAATAAACTAATACATAACAATATGAAAGAAATAGACTGGGCGAATCTGTCATTCGGATACATGAAGACAGATTACAATGTGAGAATCAACTTCCGTAATGGTGCATGGGGAGAATTAGAGGTTAGTAGTGACGAACACCTCAATTTGCACATGGCGGCAACCTGTTTGCACTATGGTCAGGAAGCCTTTGAAGGGCTGAAAGCATTCCGTGGAAAGGATGGTAAAGTACGTATTTTCCGTTTGGAAGAAAACGCTGCCCGTCTGCAATCTACTTGTCAGGGAATTCTGATGGCAGAACTTCCGACAGAACGGTTTAAAGAAGCAATTTTGAAAGTCGTAAAACTGAATGAACGTTTTATCCCTCCTTATGAAACCGGTGCTTCTCTTTACATTCGTCCGCTGTTGATCGGAACAAGTGCTCAGGTAGGTGTGCACCCTGCTGACGAGTATATGTT
>ENA-OURU01004604-OURU01004604.1-human-gut-metagenome-genome-assembly--contig:-NODE-4604-length-9952-cov-2.185511_pt1 | contig 9952 bp, 9 predicted proteins | sample MGYA00242137_ERZ509064 | MGnify/ENA primary metagenome ERZ509064 (study PRJEB26280, sample SAMEA2338777) | human gut metagenome | biome: human gut; feature: human-associated habitat; material: faeces...
CCGACATTGTCGATCTCATTAACCTGACCTTCTCCTGCCAGGAAGTCACGGTCATTACGGATTTTTCCGACCTGGAGGAAATTGGCCGAAACCACTACATGACCCTAAATGGCGGAAGCGCCAGTATGGAGGAGCTGAACAACCTGGACGGGACTGAAACCGCCCTGCTCCTGATAGAGAGCGGAGATGGAGTTGTCACCCCCTATGGCGTAGTGTATGACAACTGCATGAGGCTGTCACAAGACTATGACGGGCGCCACTTCCCGGAGTATTACTACACACGCTGTACGGTCTCTGTCGTGATTTCTGCGGATGGACGTCCGGAACAACAGGAAATGCTTTATTTTCCCTGCGCGGAGAGCAAAATCACCCGCGCTGTGCGGCGGCTGGGCGTAGACAGGCCGGAGCAATGCACAGCAACGCTGGGACTCAGTGAGGTCAGCGACGCGGTTATGGGCGTATTTGAGCACGAATTCCGGCTGAATGAGCATCTGGACACCCTGAACGCACTGACCAGATACCTCCAGACATTCGATGGACAGGCATTGGAGAAGTTCCATACAGTCTTCGACACAGTCTGGTCCCAGACGCCGGAGGAAGTCCTGGCCCTGGCCGAGAATCTCCATGAGTTCACGGTGGTGCCGGACATCAGCACCGCGGAGGAATATGGGCGGTATATGATCCAGGAGTCCGGCCATTTTGAGGTGGACCCAAGTCTGGAGGACTATATCGACTACCAGAGCTATGGAGAGCGCCGAGTCCGGGAGGAAGGCGGCCTCTTCGGGGACCGGGGCTATGTAGCCTATCTGGGAACAAAGCCGGAAATGAATGAGATCATGGCCCGGAATATTCCGGCAGAGCGGATGGAACAGGGACCGCAGATGGGAGGACTTACATGATTACAATAAAACTGACCCGCGGGGACAACTATGAGAGCGTCCCTCTCCGGCTTCCCTCTGCCCCCGGCGAGGTGGACGAGGTGTTTGCCGTGCTGGACTCGGCCAGCCGCTATGCCGGAGAAGTCCAGATCATTGGGGTGGACAGCGGCGTCCCCAGCCTCGCCAAACACCTCAAAGGCGCCGGTCTCACCGATTCGGACGCCTTTGACAAGCTGAACCGACTGGCGGAGAAAATCGACGGCATGGACGAACGGCAGCGGGATATCTTCTCCGGGGCTTTGGATGCGGAGCCTGCCAACAGCCTGGATGATGTGCTCCGCATCTCAGACTCGTTGGAGGCGTACACGTTCGTACCCAATGTGCGGTCCGATGAGGAGCTGGGCAGATATGTCGCTGTTGCCGGCCAGATCCATGGTGACAGGCGGTTTCCCGAAGAAGCGTGGCCGTATTTGGACTTTGCCAAGATCGGCGCGGAGTATTTTGCCGGCCACGGCGGCGCCTATACCCCCAGCGGCTATGTGATGCGGCGGGAAGTCGGACAGCGGCAGGCACAAGAGTGTAAACCCATTTTTGAGCTTTACCTGCTCCACGGCCAGATCAGATACCGCCTGGACCTTCCCGCGGAGGAACTCCAGCTGGATATGACAAAGCGGAGCCTTGGGATCGAGGACTTTGCCCAGGCTGCCATCTACCGGACCAGGTGTGAGATGGAGCCTCTGGCCGGCCTTCTCCCTATGGATTGTGTCAGCGTGGAGGACGCCAACGAACTGGCGAAAACGATCCAGGATATGCCGGACGGTGACCTGCTGAAATACCTGGCGGTCCTGTCGGTGGAGCAGCCAGCGGACTTCCCTGCTGCCCTGCGCCTCGCGCTGGAGCTGGATGACTATGAACGGATTACCGAGGGAGCCTACGAATACGGACAGTCTGTGCTCCAGCGGTTTGGAGCGGACGAGGAGCTGATCAGCGTCATAGACGGCTATATGGATTTCGAGCAGTTTGGTGAGGACTCCATGAAAGAGGACGGCGTTCGTCAGACGGAGTTCGGCCTGGTGCGCCGCCTGAGCAGCCCTTTTGACGGACAGACGCCGCTCCAGCAGGTGTTCTGAGAGGACATGGCCATGGGAAAGGAAAAGAACGCTGGAGAATCTTTCAACCACCGCCGCGAAGGAGGTATGGAATGAGCGGACAGAAAAAGAAGTGGCCCGCAGAGACCAACCTTGCCGCCCTGAAGATGCTGGCCCACACACTGCTGTGGTTCGATATCCAGCCCACGAAACTGTCGCCTCTGGTTGTCAAGCACCCCTTTACGGACAGCGGACTGGTCGGTATCCACGATGAGGACGGCAGCTTGTCGGCCGGAAATCTGCTGGATGATCCAAGCGTGCTCCACTCCTGGAGGGAAAACGTGAGACAGCAGATCAACGAAGCGGAGACTGCCGCAGGACTGCTCCCGCTGGTCACCAAGCCGTATCAGTTGGGCTATTTGAAATTGGCGGCGCCGTATTTGTGCGAGCAGGACGCGGCACTGTTTCTCTCGTATACATGGATCAATACAGAGTCTCCCAACGATGACCCGAATCTCAGCAAAAGAAGCCTGCTGGCCATGTTCCGCTCCATCGCCCCGCAGAAGCTGATGGATGAGGAGGAGCGTGAGCTGTTCCAGAGTCTAGATGATGTGGTGACGGTCTACCGCGGCGTGACCTCCTACAATGCCCAAAATGCCAAGGCACTGTCGTGGACGTTGAACCGTGAGGTTGCTGAGTGGTTTGCCCATCGATTCGGCCAAAATGGCACAGTATATGAGGCGCAGGTCAAAAAAGAGAACATCTATGCCGTATTCCTGGGCAGGAACGAGGAGGAAGTGATCGTGGACCCGGAACGCCTCACGGGCCTCTCCCAGCTGCCGGAACAGGAGCAGGGACAGGGGATGGAGATTTCTATGTAGACGCTAAAAAATAGCAGACAAGCCCTTTGCGGTAGTTGCTGCTGCCGATACCGGGGATGGAGTCAGCGTGTTTGAATAATTTCAAACTGGTGTTCAGTTGTATCATGGGCAACTCTAAGCCCGCTGACTACATAGAGTGAACTAAGCAGATACACTTAAAAATCATCTGCAAATCTTATTATATGAGGATGACAATTCAAATGAATAAAGAAGAATTTTGGCAAACCATTGAAACCGTGAATCACGCGGTTCCTGACGGGAATCATGAATTAATTGTAAAGCAGATGTGTGAGGAACTGCTTCGCTGCTCCCCGCAGGATATTCTGGACTGGCACCTCATTATGCAGGAATATAACAATGCGGCATACCGCAATGATCTATGGGCCGCCTGTACCGCGTTAGGCGCTCATGATTCTGATGATGGATTCATTGATTTTCGCACATGGCTGATCTCCCAGGGAAAAACTATTTATATGGACGCTATGCGCGATCCGGACACGCTGGCCGCCAATCCCCATACTGGAAAAGAGATGAACTTTGAGGCATTTGGAGCTTGCGCCATTGATGCTTATAGGAAAAAACTTAACCTCACTGGCAGGGATTGCTTGATGAAACCATATGATGACCTGAACAAACATGAATTAAGTGACCAGCTTGTGAAGGATATTCAAAGCGAGATCCCGCAGCATCCAGATGCCTCCAGCATTCATCTTCCACAGAACTACTCCGTTCAGTTTCCTCGCATTTGGGCGCGAATGTCAGATCCGTCTTCTGGGGAGCCTCCCATAGAAGCTGTCCCCGTTCCGGATCGCTCCACACATAGGATATTTAAAATCAATGATCTTTTTGGGCAGCAGGTCGCTCTGCGGCCTCGTGTGGAGCTATACTCTGTTCGGGATTTTATGGGTCAGGAGATGCCCGGCCTTGCCATTGTCCTTGATGAGGTCAATAGCGAGTTAGACGGTGATGAAGAATATGCTGTCCTCACCGTGTCCTTTGGCGAATTTATCAGTGCCAAGGACTGCGCATATATCGATACCAACAATTGCTATTTTGCACAGCAGCTTCTGGTCCAAGGGATTGCCGAGGATACCGGGTTGTCAAGAAGCAGCGGCTTTTGCCAATACCCGCTCTGGCACTTCAAAGAAGAATTCCTGAAAGAAAACGGCGGCGCTGCCTATGAAGAATATTCCCGCAGGTACAGGGAATACATGCAATCCGCTGGTTTCGGTGAAATGGAATACGAAGATGAAGGTATTTCAAGCGAAAAAGGCATGGTGATGGAATGAAGAAGGGGGACTTCTGGAATCTCATTGATGAGACCAATCGGCTGTGTCCCACTCGTGATCAGGAAAGCATCATGGCTGTGATAACAGATAAGCTGATGAAGCTCGATGTGAACGACATTCTGGACTTCCACATGATCCAGCAGGAATACTTCCGCGCAGCATACAGGAATGACATTCACGCCGCCAGTGAAGCGATGGGAGCAACTCTTTCATACGATGGCCTGCAGGCTTTCGTATATTGGCTTATCTCGTGTGGCAAAGTGGTATTCATTCATGCGATGGATAACCCCGACACCCTGTCTGATGTTCCCAAACAAGGTGAAAAAATAGAGTTTCCGCGTTTCGGTTTTGCTGCTTATACCGCTTACAGCGTGAAAATGGATCGGATCGATCCTGAGAATATGAGTGATATTTACTGTGCCTTGAACAGCGGGGATTACGCTGGACTTACACAGGAAACTTGGGAAGCCATTCATAGTGAGATCCCGGAACACGAAGATATCAAAGCTCCATATTCGCTGGATACGATTCGACGCCTGTTCCCGAACATCTATCAGAAAAACGCGGACAGGCTTAAAAACACAGGGCTTTACCAGGAGCAGGTAGATAAGCTGCTGGCATCGGAATGTATCATCCGTGCCCGCATAGGGATTGGTCTCTGCCCCAAGGAGGAGTATTTTGCCGGGACACCTGAAAATATCGCCAATTTTCTTGCCAAGTATAAGATTGCCGAGTCTATGCTCCTGACAGATTTGAACGATCACCTGATCGTCTATTCCTCCGGATGGCACATCATGTCCTGCCCCGATAAAGCACTGCGGGAGAAAATCAACGAAACACTCTTCCCGCTCCATCGAGGAGAAACCGAAGTGCAGCCCGTTTTCAAACTTTCCGCAAGTGAGTTTGAGGAGGCATTTGGCAAATTGTCGCATACTGTTGGGCAATCAAATGTTCTCATGATGTAACAAATAGGGGGGAAAAGATGAAAGACCATGAGCCGTCTGAAAAAAAGGTTGTTTCGGAAATGCTTTCGACGTTGAGGCCCGCTTCCATTGAGGAGGCGGGCCTTTTCTATTCCGAGCTGGAGCAGGAGAAGGATGAAACGCTGGGCACAGTGGGCCATGCGCGGCTGGATTTCGGTCACAGCGGGAAGGAGTTCTGGCATACCTGGTGGCCCCACAACGGAGACGTCTTCAACACGCCAGAATTCAAAGCGGATCTCCAGACGGTAGTGGATGCCCTTCGGGCGGACGGTCCCCTGAAGGACTTGTCAGCCATGCGGCAGTTCTGTGATCAACACGGTGGGGCCATCACAGAGGACAGGCGCAGCTTTGGCTATGTGCTGGACACAGAACACTACCGCTTCTGCCTGCGCTGCACCCCTGTAATGGGGGATTATCAGGGCTATCTTTATTGCTACGATCTGCGCCAGCAGGAGCAGGTACAGACCGAGCGGTCACCAGTGGGCCGTGTGACCTATGCCAGCGGCGAGCAGGTGGAATATACGGACCCGGAGGCGTACCTCCAGTGTATCCGGGAGGAACTGCCATACCATCCCACTACCGGCTTCCGGTATGAAACGCTGACCGATGATCCCGCTGTCCGCAAGCAAGCGGACGATATCCTGTACGATCTCTACGGCGAGGAGAACCCCCGCTCGCTGGAGGATTATGAAAATACGCCCCAGAAGGGCATGACGATAGGAGGGCTTTCGTGAATACTATACCAAAGGAATGGCTGGAGTTCTTACGGGAACAGTTTCCGGAGGGCAGCCAAATCAAGATCAAGGAGACGGCGGAGCCGCATCCCCCCTTTGCGCTGGGAGAACAGGGAAAGCTGGAGCAGATCGATAACAATGGATGCTTCCATGTGCGGATGAGTGGTGGGATCTTGCTCACGCTGGTCCTGGGAGAAGACCGTTTCTCAGTCAGCCCTCCCGCGCCAACCATGATGAAGCTGTATATGCCCCTGACAGCAGACCTCTACACCCGCAACGAGTACGGCGAGATGGAGGAAGATAGCACTTTACTGGACGGAAGGTCGCTGCGGGCCTATGAGGGTGAGATCCTCAGAGCTCTGATCAACAGCCGAATGCCGGAGGAGAGTGAGAGCGGCATCATGCATTGGTATGGCAAGGATGATAACGTCAACCAGAAGGTCAAATCCGCCGTGTTCACCGTCGAGGATCGGAACGGTCAGCTTTGGGGCGTTGCCGAGTGCCGTGTGGTCGGCACCCTTACCCCGGAGGAGCTGACTACCCTGAAAGAGTATATCTCCGGCCAGGCTTCAGATGGCTGGGGGGAAGGCTTTGAACAGCGGGATATCTGTGCCGGCGATGACGAGCTGTATGTCCACCTGTGGCAGTGGGACAACTGGAGTATCCAGACCGAACAGGAACGGTTTGCTCCCAAAGTAGCGGAGGGCCTGCCGGAACAATGTTTCTCCACCTTGGCTACAACTGGCCAACTCATCTGTATCAAGCGGGGAGAGAGCGGCTACTCCCCCTCCGAGTGGGACACTGGCGATAGGGAGCGGAATGTGGAGCTGGTGGACGAGCTGAATGAAAAGCTCGGTGTCACGCCCAGCCAGCGGCAGGCTATGGAGATCGGGAGCCTTGCGGGATGGGACGCTCCCGGTGCTGACCCGAAAGCCTACGAGCCGGATGTGCTTCAACTAGGAGGAATGTGAAATGGAACTGGATCAGGCAACAGAGCAATTTTATGAGAAGCTGTCGGAGCGTTTGAAGGAAAAGGGATTCTCCACACGCATCATTGAGGATGGGTGCCTTGAGGTGACATCGGAGAAGATACGGGGCAAACAAAAGATGCATTGCGCGGTAGGAAGAGACGGCGAGGTATACTGCCACTCAGAGGATCTGGCGAACATCGCCCGAAACAGAGATTTGAACACTGTGCTGGAGGCGGTGAATGATCTCTATCCTCAAACAGAACACTCCAATGCTCCGGAACAGGAGCCGATGGGAGGAATAACCCTTGGCTAAGAAGCTGTTTGAAGTGGAGATCCGCAACAACGGACCCAAGGGCTATGAAACAGCCGTCTCCCTGCGGATGCCGGCCACCTGGTCGGAGTTCCATGACGCCTTGCAAAAGGCCCGGATCAAGGATGGCCGATCCTGCGGCAATGAACTTCTCTATGTTGGGTATGACGGGCTCCAACGCGGCATGATCGGCAGGAGCGTCAATCTATATGACCTGAATCTGCTGGCCCAGCGGCTGGCCGCATTGACCCCGGAGGAAAACGTAGGGATGGAGACTCTGCTGGCAATGGAGTGGAGCCATCGCAGGGGTCCTGTCTCCCTGGAGCACCTTATCAACCTGACCTACAATACTGACGCCTGCTGTCTGGCGCCCCAGGTTTCCAACCTTCAGGAGCTTGGGGCGTTTCTGTATGAGAACGAGATGCTCTCCAGCGAGGCCATGGCTCTGTTGGATACCACAGAGGAGGACAGCAGATTCCGAACTGAACTGCTGAAGCTGCTGGGCGAACAGCACAAGGAGGATCATGGCGGCGTGTTCACCAGCCGAGGCTACGCGGAGCTGGGCGGGGAGATCAAGCCCATCTATGCGTACCGGCCAGAAGAAACAGTCTACTTCCAGAGGTCCGGGGCCCCAGTGGTACTGGAGGTCCGCAAGGGTTTCTTCAACGACCGACAGCACGACAATGATAAGACCGCTATCCTGAACCTCCCCGCGATAGACAAGGGCGTCTGGCAGGCGGTGGAATCGGTGGACGCCGTTTCTGTGGAGGAGTGCGCGTTCCACTGCACAGAGTGCCTCATCCCCTCCCTCCGGAACACCATCGACGAGACTCTGGAGGACGGCGGCTTGACGCAGGTCAACGAGTTTGCCAAGCAGCTTGCCCAGAAAAAGCGATCCTGGGGTGAGGCGGAGTTTATTCGATACAAGGCCATCCTGGCGGCCAGCGGCCAGCCCAGTCTGGGAAATGGTGCCCAGCTTCTGGAGGAGGCGGAGCAGTATGAACTGCTCCCCGAGGTGGCGGAAACCTGGGACTACGCGGAGCTGATGGCGCGGGAGAAATACCCAGACCTGCCGCCCGAACTGTTCCAGACGCCCCAGGCCGCCCAAATTGGCAGGACCATGCTGGAGGAGGGAAACGGAGCGATCACCGAGTATGGCCTGATCCGCAGAACAGACGGACAGCCGCTTCCAGTCTTCACCGGAGAGACGCGGAGAGAAGAATTTGCCGGTCCCCAGATGACGGGGATGTAAGCCATAAGCGCACAAAAATGGAGGGATTGTATTGCGAAACGGTCAAATCAACTCTTTGAGTGAGATAGACATGGAACGCCTGAGCTTTGAGGACATCCGATGGCGGTATGGTGTGTTCCACCCAACCAGTACCGGCGCCGGCCGGGATAAGCAATACAGCGCCTGGATTGGCGTACAGACAAGCTTGGGTGAGATCGAGAAGGGCGTGTGGTACCAGGCGGCGGAAGCCCTCATCCAAAAGGCTGGGGAGCAGAAGCTTCTGGAGGCGCTGACCGACTGGGAGAGCCGGCACAACTACGCCAAGGATTCCGCCCGAACTGTGCGGCACAAGGCCCTACAGCTCCATATCAGCCGCATCTTTGATAACCCCCGCTGGGTCAACTTCATCCCGTTTAACCGGGAATACCGGCCGGAGGTGCTGGAACACGCCAATCTCGTCACTGTAATCAACGAGTGCTGCGGAAAACCGGGTGAGGTGACGCAGGAACAGATCGATCCGTACCCGGTCAATTTGTATGCCACTGAAAAATTTATCTTTATGGCGTATTCAGATTATGTGTCCCTTATAGAATACGACGACCGGGAACCGGATAACCAATTTTCGCCTATCAACGAAAATTTTGTAATTGACCGCAAAACGGGAAAAGTGTTTTCCATGGGTGATTTGGAACGTTTTACTGTTTGCGGCGAAAATATCGTAAGGTGCAGCCAATACGGTGTTACAGGGTTTGTCTATTATTATCTGTCCGTCGAAAACGGCGCGCTCATATTCACGGATCTGATGCCGAATAAAAATATTTTTGTGCGTGAAGTCTTTGAGGACGCCTTTGGCAATGTATATGTGTACAACGAATCGGTTTCGAAGAAAGAGGGAAATATTGTGTACGTGACAGACCGCGTCCGAATTGGGGAAGACGGCTATGCATATCTGTTCCGCGATACGTTGTCTTTTAACAGCATTGATGAAGATACATTCAGCGACAATCGCTATACGGTAAAACGATATGGGCGTGACGGCTTTTTACAGGAAGAGTGGAATCCCGTCGAAACAGTCGTTCGTTTTCCGACCGATTCATATTCCGAAGAGGGGTATGTGGCACTGCTCGGCTCTGAAATATTTGTAATCGGTGCAGACGGAAGCGGAAAGATTTGCCGTTGGTGGGGTTCACAGGAAGGGGGCGAAGCCGGTACTTATACGGCAATGGCCTATTTGCCTTTCGGCACGGCATATCCCCTATCTCCCCGCATGGCAGTGGCGATTCGGGACGATGGGCAGGTTTGGTATTACGATCTCCTTTCTTCTAAAAATCTGACAGATTATTACGGCGATGATATTACAGTGGAAACATTCGAAAACCAGGGTTTTATCATGCAGGGGAATTCGATCGTTTACAAAGACGGCAGCGTATTTGTTCATGTGGAGGATACGCAGGGCACACAGGTCTATAAATTAGAACTTACGGCGGGCGCAAACGGTCTGCCGGCGGTAACGGCGGTTCTGCATCAAGAAAACGAATACAATGCGGCGGTACTCATTTTTCTGCCGCTGAATTAGGTGCTTCGTCC
>ENA-OURU01004607-OURU01004607.1-human-gut-metagenome-genome-assembly--contig:-NODE-4607-length-9944-cov-6.048235_pt1 | contig 9944 bp, 10 predicted proteins | sample MGYA00242137_ERZ509064 | MGnify/ENA primary metagenome ERZ509064 (study PRJEB26280, sample SAMEA2338777) | human gut metagenome | biome: human gut; feature: human-associated habitat; material: faeces...
CCCCCGACCAGCTGATTACAAATCAGCTGCTCTGGCCAACTGAGCTACATCGGCAAAATCAACCGTTTTGGATTGCAAAAGTAGGCATAAAAAATTTACCGGCCAAATTATTTCCAATAAATTTTTCACTTTTTTACTCTTCTCAAAGAACGTCGGTCTACCGCCTTTTTTACAGGGGTGAAATCGGGTGCAAAGATAGGAAAAGTTTTATATTTTACAACAGCTTCTGCAAAAAATATCACCCTCCGCACCCAAGGTTATTACCGTTCCGCCCCTGCACGCTCCGAAACCGCAGTTCCTGCGGGTGCAAAACGCTCCGACACCTATTTAATATATAAAAAACAGCTTCCCCGATTTTTCACTACCTTTGCAGCCAAAACCGGCATATACCATGAAAACGATTCCACTGTTCGACGACTTCTCGCTGCGTTCGCTGTGCAGCGGGGACGCACCGGCGATTTTCGGCGCCATAGACACCCAGCGCGAACACCTCGGACGCTGGCTCCCGTTCGTGGCGGCGACGCACCGCGTGGAGCAGACGCAGGAGGTCGTCGCAGGGATGCTGAACGACACGGCAAACCCGGTCTTCACGATCCGGAGCGGAGATGCGTTCGCAGGACTGATCGGCTTCAAATCGGCGGACGGCACGACGCGCACCATCGAAATCGGCTACTGGCTCCGCAGCGAGTTTCAGGGCCGGGGAATCATGACGTCCGCCGTGCAGGCGCTCTGCCGGCTCGCTTTCGAAGAGATGGGCATGGAACGCATCGAAATACGCTGCGCGCCGGGCAATCTCCGCAGCAACCGTATTCCCCAGCGGCTCGGATTCCGGCTCGACCGGGTGGAAGTCCGGGGCGAACAACTCTCCGACGGGGAGTTCGTCGATCTGAACATCTACCTGCTGGAGCGCTGAAAAAGAAGCGGAGAAGCCCACAGCCTCTCCGTTTCCACAATCCGACAACAAACCCAAGCTGCCGGCATATGCTCTCCGTCTGCGGACGGTACGGGACAAATCCCCTACTACCCCTCCTTTATGGATGCGATCAGCTGCGCGGGCGTCGCCTGCAGGTAATTCTTGCAGAACCGGCTGAACTGCGTATAATGGCGGAATCCATACTTGTTCATCAGCACCTTCGTACTGTCCTCGCCGTCGCGGATATCCGTAAAGATCTTCAGCGCCTTCTGGCGCATCATCCAATGATAGACGCTGTCGTTGAAGTGCTCGGCGAAACGGCGCTTGAAGACCGAAAGGCTCATGCCCGCAAGCGCGGCCAGCTCCGCCACGCCCTGCGCCTTGTCGTAATTGTTGCACACGAACACGCGGAAGTTATCCTGCGGCTGAATCATCGACTGGAAGAAATAAGCATGCTCCGTCGGCGTATACAGCACCTTGATCATCATGAAAAGCTCCGTAGCCTTCATTTTGTGGTAACGGGCGCACTCGCTCAGCTCCGGAACGGCGAACAGATCGCAGAGCAGGCGTTCGATCGTAGGATGCATCGAAAGCCGCGGCACCGCTTCGGTCGGGATGACCGTATCGTAGGGCATCACCTTATCGAAGATATCCTGTTCGCAGAACTCGATGCGGTGAATCAGCGAAAGCACGACGACATGGGCGTCGTCCTGCGCCGTGGTGACGAAACGTTCGCCCCTCGCCAGACATACGTATTGTTTCGACGTCACAAGCCGCACCGTATCCCCATGCTCCATCATCAGCGAACCCGACATCACGAAAAGAATGCGCACCATGCGGTCTGCGGGAAAAGTCACCCCTTCTCCTGCTGAAAAAGAAATTTGCGCGAAACGGCAGTAATTCGAATCGCCTATGCGGCGAAACGGCGCAGGAAACGTAGGACAACTACTACAATCCGCAGGGCAATTCTCTTTCAAACCGGCCTCCACAAACTGCGGTTTGATTTGATAATCCATATTACAACTATGTATATTTTTTATTGTCCAAATGTACGTAAAAAAAATAAAAATGACAAAACAGAACACCGCGCATCGCAAATAACGGTTCGTCTCCATTCCGATCCGAATCAAAAAACGTGTCCGGCATGCCATACACCGCCCGTCTCTGACAAAATACATCCATTATCCGCCCCATCTCGGTTTCCTTGTCGAACTCACTCGCTCGCCAAACGAGAGAGGCATCCCGGAATATTCCGGGATGCCTCTCTCATTTCCGCGCGGCGCCGGATCATCCGGCCCTCCGCCCGTTATTTATAGCTTACGATCAGAATCTTAGACGATTCCCAAAAGCGGACGGGATCGGTAATAAGCAGTTTCAGCACGACCTTGTCGGCATCCGTCACCAACTCGTACGACTCTTCGGGATGCGTCGTCACGACCGAAACCTTTTTCTGCCCGATCGTCACCTCCGACAGCAACCGAGAATCGGACTTGGTAAAACTGGCCAGATTATCGGTCTTATTGACCGTCAGCGTACGCCCGATGAAACCCTGCTTGTTGATGATCTGCGCCTCACGCAGCTCTTTCTCGGTCCCGACGATGTAATACACCGTATTCAGCTGGTTCTCCAGTTCGATCTTCTCGGTGTTCAGGGTCTCGACCTGCTCGCTCCGCACGGCCACCTGCTCGGTCAGGGTCTCCACCTCGACGCCCATCTTGGTGAGATTCTCCCGCAGCTGGGCAATTTCGTTTTTCTTCTCGGTAAGCTGCGCGCTCATGTCCCGAATCATCTTTTCCAGTCCGTCGAGACGCAGATTGGCTTTCCGCAATTGCGCGACAGCGCTCTGCAGCGAAGCGATCTTGACTTTGTTTTCCCGCAGCAGCCGGTCGATGGCGGCAATATCGTTGTTGATCTCCTCCACGGGACGGCGGCCGCCTTCGGCGTCGCCTGCCACCGAGATCAGATTTTCACGCGTCCTGATCAGCGCAAGATTCTCGGAAATGGAGCCGATATCTTCGAAAACTGCATTGATCAGCGAGTCTTTCGCGCTGACGACCACCGAAAGCGAATCGCGCTGCTCCTCGACCTTGACGACCGTCCCTTTGCTCACACACGACGCCAGAGCCAGCGCAGCCCCCAGCGCCATGACAATTACATGCTTCATAACTTTCTAAAGTTTAAGTCATTGTTTGCCTTACGGCGGCAAATATATACATAAAAACGATATCGTGTGCAAAAAAATCGGCCCCAGAACGAAAATTCCGGCCGCACCTGCCGGCCCTTCCCCGGCATATCCGCACCCCGGCCGCAGAAACGTTTCTACAACCGCCAAACACGCCCTCGACCGCAGGACCGTTCCTACACGCAGAACACTCCCTCGACCGCAAAATAGCTCTCCCTGCAACAAACCGCACCAAAAACAAACGGGCCGCACACAAGTGCAGCCCGTTGTCTCTCAGTGCGGAAAGCGCCTATTTCGCGCCTTTCTTATCGTAGCGTTTTGCGTAACGGCTCATAAACTTATCGACGCGACCGGCGGTGTCTACCAACTTCATCTTACCGGTGTAGAACGGGTGAGAGGTGTTGGAAATTTCCATCTTATACACGGGATAGGTTTCGCCGTTCACTTCGATGGTTTCTTTTGTCGAAACGGCGGACCGACACAAAAACACGTGGTCGTTGGACATGTCCTTGAACGCCACCAAACGATAATTCTCCGGATGAATACCCTTTTTCATTTCGTTGTTTTTGTTTTAATTGATTGCTTAAGCGGGACAAAGGTACGAATTTATTTGCAACAAACAATACTCCGCCCGATTTTCCGCGAAACTTTTTATCTCCGCATTACCTCCGCAGCGAGAACGCCCCGTGCCGAAGGCCGCGCCGGACGGATAAAAACAGCCCGCAGAAAGGCTCCCAAAGGCCCGCGACAAAATATCCCGAAAATTTCCCGCCGCCGGATAGGTGTTTCGCCCCGCAGCACGGTATTATATTATGACAAGCTTCCGCGCCGCGCAAGGGGCGGAGAGACAAAACAACAAAACACCTTAAAACATGAAGAGACTCCTTCTCATCGCGGCCTTCGCCGCACTGACGTCCGCTCAGGGCGCCTTCGCATGGGGCAGGCTGGGACACGCCGCCGTCGCCCGTCTGGCCGAGCAACACCTGACGAAAAAGGCCAAAGCCAATCTGGACAAACTGCTCGACGGCCGCTCGATCGTCTATTACGCTTCGTGGATGGACGATTACAAGCCCCAAATGCTCGTCGATCTGGGCTATACGCCCACCAACGGTCCCCGCATGCACATGCTGCCCCACACCTTCTCGGTGGACGAAAGCGGCGAGGTAATCCGCGGCAACCGGCTGCCCGGCGACAAATATCTGGCCAACTGCCTCTATTACGTCGAGCGGGCTGCCGACCAGCTGAAAAACCGCATGCACGAGATGAACGACTCCACGCGGCTGGCCTGCATTCAGGTCATCGTCCACTGTCTGGGCGACATGCACTGCCCCGGACACGTCCGCTGGCCGGACAATCAGGAAATCGGCTACTTCAACGTCGTCCTCAAAGGCAGCGAAATCCGCTACCACACGATCTGGGACACCCCGATCGTAGCGACGACCCACCCGTGGAGCTTCTCCGATCTGGCCTTCCTGCTCGACCGCTACACCGAAGAACAGCAGCGGGCGGCGATCGCCGGCGACATCTACGACTGGGGCCGCGAGTCGGCCGCAAACTCGAAATGCATCTACGACGTGAAGCCGGGCGACAAACTGGGACACGACTTCATCCTGAAATACAAACCGCTGGCCGAAGAGCAGCTCGCCAAAGCCGGCTACCGGCTGGCCAAGGTCCTCAACGACATTTTCGACCGTCAGTAAGCCCCCGCCGCGGCCTGCCCGGACCTAAAAAATCTCCGCGTCATATTGGGAATTCGGATTTGTTTTGCTATATTTGTGCCCGCGGTTTGGGCACACAGCCGCCGGACGGACCCATAGCTCAGTCGGTTAGAGCAGCGGACTCATAATCCGAAGGTCGTGGGATCATGCCCCTCTGGGTCCACTGAAAATCAAAGATCTGCAGAAATGCAGGTCTTTTTTGTCTTATTTGCAGGGCACATCCGACCGAACAGCCAATCGGCACGTGTGGAATCCCCGATTTCGGCATCCATAGAATTCTCCGGTCACATGCCTGCGCAGTTTTTCCCGTCCGGCGACGCAAAATACAAAAAATCGCGGTGCCCCGAAGCTCCCCGCCGGAGAAATTTGCACGGGAATTTTGCCGGCGGGTGCAGGGATTCTTCCGATTTTTTGTTACCTTTGCGGAAAATAAGATTATTAATCCATTCACAGCATCACCATGGAATTCGAAGGAACAGTTTACAAAATAATGCCCGTGACAAAAGGAACGTCGGCACGCGGCGAATGGCAGCGTCAGGACGTGGTCTTCGAGATGAACGAAGGTTCGTTCGCCCGCAAGATCTGCGTCACGTTTTTCAACAAGCCCGACGACGTGGCCCGTCTGAAAGAGGGTGCGGCCTACACCGTCTCGGTCAATATCGAGTCGCGCGAATACAACGGCCGCTGGTACACCGACATCCGCGCATGGCGCCTCCAGCCCAAACAGGCCGAAGTTCCCGGCGCAGGCCCGATGCCCGACATGCCGCCCATCGCCGAGGAACCCTCTTATGCATCGTCGCCCGCCGAGGTGGACGACCTGCCGTTCTAAAGCGGACGGAAAACATACAAGGCGGCTGGGATCTCCAGCCGCCTTTTTCATTTCAAAATCACCGCCATGCAACCGACCGTTCCCGACACGACACCCCCGCCCGCAACCGAAATCCGGCCGCTCCGCGAAGCGGAAATCCCGGCGGCTTCCGCGCTCGTCCGCCGCGTTTTCGCAGAATTCGAAGCCCCCGATTACGCGCAGGAAGGCATCGACGTCTTTCACCGGTTCATTGCCCCGGAAACCCTGACGGAACAGTTTCGCACCGGCGCGCTGAAACTATGGGGAGCATTCCGGCAGGATACGCTGGCCGGCGTCGCCGCGGTCAGAAACCGTAGCCACATCAGCCTGCTCTTCGTGGACGCATCCTGTCACCGGCAGGGCATCGCCTGCGCCTTGTTCAACGCCGTACGCGACTTCTGCCGCACCGATCCGGCGGTTTCCCGCATCACCGTCAACTCGTCGCCCTATGCCGTCGAAATATACCGCAGACTGGGATTCACCGCAACCGACGCCGAACGCGTCACGGACGGAATCCGTTTTACCCCGATAACATACCTATTATAACAGCGGCCGCAGCGAACGCCCCCCCCGATGCCGGCACAATGACAAACAGGTCGGACCCCGCACGGGGTCCGACCTGTCATATTCGGAATCTCAGCCGCCTACTTTGCGGGGGCCACCTCCGGAGTCTCGGCCGTCGCCGTCGAATCCGCCGGAGCGGGTTCCTCGAAGGGAACGACGTCGATCAGCTCCACCTCGAACTCAAGCGCCTCGTTGGGACCGATGTCACGGCCGGCGCCGCGTGCGCCGTAAGCCAGATCGGCGGGAATCCAGAGCGTAATCGTGCCGCCCTTGCCGACCAGCTGCAGGCCCTCGGTCCAACCCTTGATCACGCGGTTAAGCGGGAATTCGGCCTCCGTATCGGCCTCCTTGGGCGTGCCGTCCTCGTTGAAGCCGTCGGGATTCTGCTTGCGGATCATCTCCTGCTGCTCTTTCGGGCGGTTTGCGAATTTCGAAGTGTCGAACACCTTGCCTTCACGCGTGCGGCCCGTGTAATGCACCTTCACCACGTCGCGCGGATCCTTCGGCATCATCGAAGCGTCGCCCTGCTTGGTAACCTTGTAAAGCAGGCCCGACTCGGTCTTCTTCACGCCCGACTTCTTCTCGATCTTCTCCAGCCACGCCTTCGAAGCCTCGGCGTTCTCGGCCGGACGCTTCACCATGAAGTAGTACTGCAGATACTGGTTCACGGCATCCTCAGCCATCTTCGCCTTGCCGTCGCGCACGTCCTGCATGGCCTGACCGATCCATACGAGCTGAATGGGCATGCCGCTCTGGCTGATGTTGTAACCGATGTCGTTACCGAACGCATACGAAATCTCGGCACGCTCCTCCTCGCTCTCGAACATGGCGGGATCGGCTGCGGGATACTCGACCTTGGTCGTGTCGCCGCCGGCCAGACGGATGCTGTCCTGCTCGGCACGCTTGGCCGCGATCTCCTGCGCACGCTCGCCGCGCTTGCTCATGAAATATTCGCGCAGCATGTCGAGCGACTTGTCGTGCTCCTGCGCGGCCTTACCCATGGCACCTTCCTTGATACCTTTGTCGATGGCCTTGAAATCGAAGGGAATGTCCTTCATCTCGTGATTCATGCCGTAGCCGATATTGGCGCCCAGCGAATACGAAAGCGAGTCGAAATCCGAAAGGCTACCCATACGAACGCCGCCGTCCTTGCCGCCGCAGGCGGTCATGAACGCAGCACCTGCAAGTGCCGCTGCAAAAAGAATTTTTTTCATTGTTTTGTTTTTCAAATATGTTTAATCGTTTGTGCCTGTTAGGGGTTTACCCGCGCAAAGTTATAAAATATTTGGAATAATGGTTTAAAATTAACGGCGTAAATTGCTGCGCCGCGACCAATTCGCATATTTATCGACATCGACAAGCTCGATTTCGTAATACAGCGTGGTATTCGGCTGAATTCCCAGCTCTTTGTCGCCCTCCGTACCGTAAGCCGCCGAGGAGGGAATCCACGCGTTAATCTTTCCGCCCCTGCCGACCAGTTTGACGCTCTCCTTCATGCCCTTGAGCAGGCCGCCGAGCGTCGTGCGCAGCGTATCGCCCCGCTCATAGGAGGAGTAGACGTCCCGGCCGTCGGCCGTGCGGATCAGGTAGCGGAGCGCAATGCTGTCACGGTCCGAAGCGGGTATCTGCTCCTGATCGCCCAGCACCTCGACCGTATAGGTCACGCCCGATGCGGTGCGGGCGTAGTTGCGGTTCGCCTTGAGGATATCCTGCAGGAACTGCTCCTCGTAGGCGCGGGCTTTCTCCGGCAGCGCATAATTCATATAGCGCAGGTAGAAAACCTCGGCGTCGGCCGCCGAGAATTTGGTCCCTTGGCGGAACACGTCGCGGATGCCTTCGCATACGGCGTTCACGTTGATCGTCGAATCCATCTTCATCAGGTTCATGCCCACGTTCATACCGATCACATAGGCTACCGAATCGGTGTCGGTCTTGAGCTTCACGCCCCCGCCCGTCTTTTTGGAGCAGGCCCCGGCCAGCAGCGCCGCGGCCGTCAGGACAACTAATGTCTTACGCATATCAGGTTCGTTTTTTCGAAAAAATCAGTATCAGCAGGCTGCCCGCGACGGCGGCGGCCGTCGAGCCCATCAGGATCGCGATTTTACCCCGGTCGATCAGGTCGGGTTCGGTGTAGGCCAGCGCATCGACGAACAGCGACATCGTGAACCCGATACCACCCAGACACCCCACGGCGAAGAGCATGCGCCACGTCGCCCCTTCGGGCAGTTCGGCCAGCCCCGACTTCACGGCGCCCCAGCTCGCAAGAAATATGCCCAGCGGCTTTCCCACGAGCAGTCCGAAGAAGACGCCCATCCCCACCGATCCGATATCGGGCGACATATGGAAAATATTGAGGTATTCGAGCGACGTGATCTCGACCCCGGCGTTCGCCAGCGCGAAAATCGGCATCACGAGGAAGGTCACCGAGGGCGCCAGCGCATGCTCCAGCCGGTAGCTCATGCCCACAGAGTCGGCCGCGAGATTACGCATGCGGCGCAGGTAGAACCGGTGGTTTTCGTTGGGGAAATCCTCGCCCGAAGTGCCGGCGGCGAGCATCAGCGCCTTCAGATGGCGCATCTTGTGCACGAAATACTCCTTGCTGTAACGGGGCGTCATCGGAATCAGCATGGCCATCGCCACGCCCGAAATGGTCGAGTGGACGCCCGAATAGTAGAACAGCCCCCACACCACCACGGCCGGCACCAGATAGAAGAACATGCGCTTCTCGCCCATCTCCTTCATGAAGTAGACGCCGAGCATGATGACCAGCGCCGCCAGCAGACATCCGATCTGCACCTGCCCGCCGTAGAAGAGCGCGATGACCAGAATGGCTCCGAGGTCGTCGGCGATAGCCAGCGCCGTGAGGAATATCTTGAGCGACACGGGGACCCGGTCGCCGAGCATCGAGAGGATGCCGATGGCGAAGGCGATGTCGGTGGCGGTCGGAATACCCCAGCCGTTGGCGGCCATCGTACCGTGGTTGAAGGCGGTGAAGATGATCGCCGGGAAGAGCATGCCGCCCGCCGCGGCCAGCACCGGGAGGAGGGCCTTTTTGGCCGACGAAAGCTGTCCGCAGACGATCTCGCGTTTTATCTCAAGCCCCACGGCGAAGAAGAAAATCACCATCAGGCCGTCGTTGATCAGTTTCTCGACGGTCATCCCGCGCGGGAACACCCAGTCGATCAGCCCGTCGGGGCTATGCACCATCAGCGAGAGGTCGGTCTCCAGCAGATGACGGTAATAGAGCGAAGTCGCAGGCAGATTGGCCAGCAGCATGGCGATGATCACGCATCCGAGCAGCACGATGCCCCCGGCCCAAGGGGCCTCCATGAAATTACGGCCGCGTATACCGATCATGTGGCGCTCGCGCACCCAGCGGTACATCGAAAATAGTCGCATTTATCGAACGTTTGATTTTAAAGTTAAATTACACAACTTCCACAATACCCGTGCGCCCGTTATGGCGTCGATCCGCTCCTCGCGGGCCGGAGTGACCTCCACCACGTCGAACCCGACGATGCGGCGGCCCGAACGCACGAGGGTGTCCAGCAGCCAGACGGCTTGGTTGAAACCCAGTCCGCCCGCGACGGGAGTCCCCGTGTGGGGACAGTTCTCGTAGGAGAGTCCGTCGATGTCGAAACTCACGTAGACCTCCTGCGGAAGCGTTTCGACGATACGCAGACACTGCGCATCCCACGTTTCGCCGCGGAACCCGGCGGC
>ENA-OURU01004616-OURU01004616.1-human-gut-metagenome-genome-assembly--contig:-NODE-4616-length-9928-cov-2.224045_pt1 | contig 9928 bp, 5 predicted proteins | sample MGYA00242137_ERZ509064 | MGnify/ENA primary metagenome ERZ509064 (study PRJEB26280, sample SAMEA2338777) | human gut metagenome | biome: human gut; feature: human-associated habitat; material: faeces...
CCAGCCAGCCGTGCCGCCCAGCGTAACCGTCGGATAGAAGGCCGCACGGGCCGTATTCGTCGCATAACACGCCGCAGCCAACGCCGCTTCGCTCTGCCGGACATCCGGCCGACGGCTCAAAAGCTGCAGCGGAAGGCCCGTCGTCAGCGAGTCGGGAAACTGTTGTCCATCGAGCGTCGAACGCACGATCGTCCGGGGCGTCGTCCCGAGCAGCACGCAAAGCGCATTCTCCGTCTCGTTGATCTGCCGTTCGAGCGCAAGCACCGAACCGTCGACGGTCAGCTTCTCCGCAACACTCTGCGCGACGGCCATCTCCGTCGTCTGTCCAGCCCGCTTCAGCGCCTTCATCGTCCGCACGTTCTCGTCCCAGATCGCCGCCGTGCTGCGCGAAATCTCCAACTGGCGGTCCAGCATCAGCAGCGTATAGTAACTGTTGGCGATCGTCGCCACCAACTGCGTCTCGACAGCCTGCCGGTAGGCCTCCTGCTCGGCCAGCGTCGCCGCCGCACCGCGCTTCTCATTGAGGAGTTTCCCGAAGAGGTCGATCTCCCATTCAGCCGCGGCGGCAAGATCATAGGTACGGGTCGTCGGAGCCTTCTCCGGAGCGTTGATCGTCCCCTGCGGGGTAAGCGACACCGAGGGCAGGTAAGCCAGGCGGGAGGCCGTCAGCGACGCTTCGGCCTGCGTCACGCGGAGCCGCGCAACCCGCAGGTCGCTGTTGTTCACCAGCCCCGAATCGATCAGCCGCAGCAGCAGCGGATCGGTGAAGAGTTCGCGCCACGTCAGGTCGGCAAGCGACGACGTATCGGCTTCCGAAACGGGTTGCCGGAAAAGGCTGTCGGTCGCGGGCAGTTCGGGACGCTGGTAGGCCCGGTAAACCCGGCAACTGCCCAGCCCCGCAAGCAGGCACAATGCTATGACGATTCGTTTCATGCGTGTGAATGTGTTTCCGGTTGAACAAGGTCCGTCTCTTCGAGGCGCCGCTCGGGCATCCATCGCTCCTGCAGGTACTGGAAGACCATGAACAGCGGCGGAACGATAAACAACAGGGCGATGGTGCCGATCAACATGCCGCCGACGGTCCCCACACCGATCGAAATGTTGCCGTTGGCCCCGACGCCCGAGGCGAACATCAACGGCAACATGCCGAAGATCATCGTCAGCGACGTCATCAGGATCGGGCGCAAACGCACCTTGGCAGCCGAAATGGCGGCCTGTGCAATGCTCATGCCCGCACGACGCCGGTCGGCGGCGTACTCGGTCAGGAGGATGGCCGTTTTCGACAAGAGGCCGATCAGCATGATCAGACCCGTCTGGAGGTAGATGTTGTTTTCGAGACCGAACATCTTGGCGAAGAGGAAGCTGCCGGCCAGTCCGAACGGCACGGAGAGAATCACGGCCAGCGGCACGAACAGACTCTCATACAGAGCGCAGAGGATCAGGTAGATGAAGACCACGCAGATAACGAAGACCAGGGTCGTGGTATTCCCCGTCGAAGACTCCTCGCGCGACATGCCGCCGAATTCGTAGCCGTAACCGGTCGGAAGCGTCGCCGCCGCCACCTCACGCACGGCCTCGATGGCCTGCCCGGAGCTGTAGCCCGTGGCCGGAGTACCGTTGACCTGGATGGAGGAGAAGAGGTTGAAACGCGTCAGGATCTCCGAACCGTAGACACGCGTGAGAGTCAGGTACTGGCTGATGGGCGACATCTCCCCCGCGTCGTTGCGCACGAAGATGTTGTTCAGCGACTCGGTGTCGAGGCGGTATTCGGGCGGGGCCTGCACCATCACGCGGTAGAGTTTCGAGAAGCGGTTCATGTTCGAGGCGTAGCTGCCGCCGATATAGCCCGAAAGGGTGCTCAGCACGTCGGCCGGCGAAACGCCGTTGCGTTTGCAGCGTGCGGCATCGACTTCGACCAGGTACTGCGGGAACTTCGTGTCGAACGACGTGGTGGCGCGGCCGATTTCGGGCCGTTGGCTCAGCGCCGCAATAAACTGCCGGGTATGTTTCAACAGATCCTCCGTCGTGCCGCCCTTCTGGTCCTGGACGTAGACCTCGAAGCCGCTGCTCACACCGTAACCCGGGATCATCGGACGCGTGAAGGGCAGGATGTCGGCGCTGGTGATGAAGGCCGTACGACGGCTGACCTCGTCCATCACCGCAGCGATGGCATCCTCCTTGTCGGTACGTTCGCTCCAGTCCTTCAGGCGGATGGTGAACATGCCGTTGCAGGCCCCCTGGCCGCTCAGCATCGAGTTGCCCGTGATATTGGAGTAGAACTCGATCTGGGGAATGGTGCGCAGGCAACTGTCGACCTGCTCCATGACAATCCGGGTCTGTCGCGTGCTGTTGCCCGGCGAGGTCCGCACGTCGACGAAGATCGTGCCCATATCCTCGTTGGGAACCAGTCCCGTTTTGGTCGTGGACATCAGCAGGGCAAAGCCCCCGCACGCCACCACAAGCAGCACCCCGGCCAGCCACTTGCGTCGAAGCATGAACTGCACCCCGAACTTGTATTTCGCAACCAACCGGTGAAAGGCCGCATCGAAAGCGATGTGGAAGCGCGACGAAAAGCTCAGCCGACGGCCCTCACCGGCACTTTGATGCGGGGTCATGATGAGCGCACAGAGCGCCGGGCTGAGAGTCAGGGCGTTGACGAGCGAGATGGCGACGGCCGCAGCCATCGTCAGACCGAACTGCGTGTAGAACGTTCCCGTGGTCCCGCCGATGAAGCTCACGGGAATGAAGACGGCCATGAAGACGAAGGTCGTGGTGATCAGCGCCGACGTAATGCCGTCCATGGCGTCGATCGTGGCGCGGTAGGAGGAGCGGTAGCCCTCGTCGAACTTCGCCTGCACGGCCTCCACGACGACGATCGCATCGTCGACCACCGTACCGATGACCAGCACCAGCGCGAAGAGCGTCAACATGTTCAGGCTGAAGCCCGCAGCGTAGAGAAAGGCGAACGTGCCGATCAGCGAAACGATGATCGACAAGGCCGGAATGAAGGTCGACCGCAGGCTCTGCAGAAAGACGTAGACCACCAGCACCACCAGGATGATCGCCTCGACAAGCGTCTTGATGACGCTGCGGATCGAGGCGTCGAGGAAGTCCTTCGTACTCATCAGATCGACGATCCGGATCCCTTCGGGCAAGGTTTTCGAGATCTCCGCCACCGTGCGGTCGATCTCCTCGATGATCTCGTTGGCGTTCGAACCCGAGGTCTGCGCGATCATGATGTTGCAGCCCGGATGTCCGTTCACCTCGCCGATATAGTCATATCCCCGGGTCCCGAGCTCGACGGTCGCCACATCCTTCAGGCGCAACACCTCGCCGTCGGGCAGCGACTTGATGACCAGGTTTTCGTAATCAACCTCATTCTCATAGCGGCCACGGTACTTGAGCACATACTGGAACGTATTCTCCGACTCGGCACCCAGCGTCCCGGTCGGCGCCTCGACGTTCTGTTCGTCCAGCACGGCGGAGATGTCCGAGGGCACCAGTCCGTATTTCTGCATCTTGCCCGGATCGAGCCAGATGCGCATCGAATATTCATAGCCGAAGACATTCACCTCGCCGACGCCCGCAATACGCGACAGGCGAGGTTCGATGTTGATCTTCATGTAGTTGGTCAGGAAAGCCTCGTCGAACGAATCGTCCGGACTGTAGACGGCCAACTGCTTGATGTTGCTCGTCTGGCGCTTGCGCACGTTGATACCGCTCTTCGTCACCTCGGCCGGAAGCAGTCCCTGGGCCGTGGCGATGCGGTTCTGGACGTTGACCGTCGCCATGTCGGGATCGGTGCCCTGGCGGAAGTAGACGGAAATTCGCGCCGACCCGTTGTTCGAGGCCGTGGAGGTCATGTACATCATGTTCTCCACGCCGTTGAGCGCCTCCTCCAACGGCACGACGACACTCTTCTGGACAGTCTCGGCATTGGCGCCGGTGTAGGTGGCCGAAACACTCACCGTCGGGGGCGCAATCTCGGGAAACTGCTCCACGGGGAGTTGCGAGAGGCCGATAAATCCCACGATAAGGATCACTACCGAGATAACCCCGGCCAGAATGGGCCGGTCGATAAAGGTGCGGATGGTCATAAGGCAGACTCATTTTCCGGGTTCCCGCCCGCGGAGGGCGTAATCTGAATTCCTTCGTGCAGCAGCCCCGCACCCTCGGACACGATGACATCCCCAACCTCCAGGCCCGATTCGACGATGTAGTTCCGCCCGTCGTTGTATTTGTAGACGGTGACCGGGGCCGACTGGGTCTTGCCGTCGACCACCTTCCAGACGAAGATGCGGTTCTGGAGCTCGTAGGTCGCCGACTGCGGGATGACGATACACGACTCGTGGAGGGTCGGAAGAGTCACCGTGGCACTGCCTCCGTTGCGCAGCAGGTGGCGCGGATTCTCGAAAACGGCCCGCAGCCGTACGGCCCCGGTCCCTTCATCGACCGTCCCGCTGATGGCGTCGATACGCCCCGTGAGGTCGTACAACGAACCGTTGCCGAGGCGAAGCCCCACATCGGGCATCTTGTCCCGCGCCTCTTCGAGCGATCCGTACTGCTGGATCAGATCGAGCATCTGGCTCTCGGCCATCGAGAAGTAGGCGTAGATCCGTTCATCGTCCGAAACGGTCACCAGCGGCTCCTCGATGTTGCTGTCGACAAGTGCTCCGACCCGGTAGGGAATCATGCTCGCCACACCGTCGACGGGGCTCTTCACTTCCGTATAGGAGAGGTTGTTGCGGGCGTTGGTCTCCGCAGCCCGGGCCTGCGCCAAGGCGGCCTCGGCTTCGAGCTGCCCGTTGCGCGCCATCTGCAGGTCGAAATCCGAAACAACCCGCTCGCGGAATAGCGCCTCCTTGCTCTCGGTCGTCAGACGGGCAGTCTGCAACTGCGCCTCGGCACTCTTCACGTTGGCCTCGGCCGTTTCCAGAGCGGCCCGGTAGGGAACCTGGTCGATGACGAAGAGAACCTGCCCCTTGCGGACAACGGCACCCTCGTCGATGAGAATGTCGGTGACGATGCCCCCGACCTGCGGCCGGATCTCCACGAACTGTCGTCCTCGAAGCGTGGCTGGATAGTCCGTATGGAGCGTCTGATCTCCGAGTTCGACCGTCAGCGTGTTGTACACCTCGGCGGTCTGTTGCGGCCGATCGCCCGTACAGCCGCCGAGCATCGGCAGCATGAAAAGGGCCAAAAGAGTCCGATTCTTCATTTTTTCGCTATTTTTTCTGGATTATACGTGTCATATCGCTCGCCGGAAGCCCTTCGATTGAAGGGGCATATCCCTGTTTCTACAAATGTAGAACACCCCGCGCGAACAGGAAAGCATGTGATGACCAACTTCCGGAATGTGATGACGAACTCCGGCTCCCGGATGTGGGATTTCAAACCGCAAAATTCTATCTTTGTATCGCCGGATCGTCCAAAAGTCCGCCGCCCATGAAACACAACCGCATCACCCTGTATGTCGACCTGCTGTTCTGTCTGGTGATCATGCCCCTGGTCATCACGCTGCTGCCCGTCGATCGCTGGATCGTTCACAATACGGCCTTCCTGATCGCACTCGTGATCTATGTGTACGCCCTCTATTTCGCCTATCGGCATATCCGCATAGCCCGCCTCTTCATGCAAAAACGCTATCTGGAAATCATCATCCTGATGGCGGTGCTGATCGGAATCACGGCCCTGCTGACCCATTTCCCGATGCCCGAAAGCCTCACCACAACGGATCTGCGGCAGATGGCGGCCCGGCAGAACATGCGGTCGCAGACCATCTGGTTCTTCTTCCTCGTGGTGACGGGCTTCTCGCTGGCCATCGAGCTGACCTTCGAACTCTTCCGCCAGATCCTCGCCCGCCAGGAACTCGCCGCGCAGAAGGACCGTGCCGAACTGGCCCTCTACAAAGCCCAGATCAACCCGCACTTCCTCTTCAATACGCTCAATACGCTCTACGCCCTGACCCTCTCGAAATCGGACCACGCGGAGTCCGCATTCGTCAAGTTCTCGAACATCCTCCGCTACATGTATGCCCAGGCCGACCGGGAGATGATCCCGCTCTCCGACGAATGGGAGTACATCCGCCAGTACGTCGATCTGCAACGGCTGCGGCTGAATGCCCATACGCAAATCGTCATCGAAGAGGAGATCGACAACGAACGGACGGCCGTGCCGCCGATGCTCTTTATCACCTTCGTGGAGAACGCCTTCAAATACGGCGTTTCGTCCGAGAAGGATTGCACGATCCGGATCGGCATCCGGCTCCGCGAGGGCGTACTGGAGTTCCGGACCGAAAATGCGGTGATGCGGCACCGGGAGGAGAAGGCGCCCGGCATCGGCATCGAAAACTGCCGCAAACGCCTGCAACTGCTCTATCCCGAGCGGTTCGAACTCCAGACCTCGGAACTGCAGGGGCTCTATCGCGTCCGGCTCACCATTCAACTCCAAACGCCATGAAACCGATCCGTTGCATAGCCATCGACGACGAACCGATGGCCCTGTTGGTCATCGAACAGTTTTGCCACAGGAAGGGCGGGATGGAGGTGGAGAGCTTCAGCGAACCGCACATAGGGTGGGAAGCGATCCGTCGCACCCGTCCCGATCTGGTCTTCCTCGACATCCGGATGAACGGCATGAACGGGCTGGAGATCGCCGATGCACTTCCGAAGGAGTGTTGTCTGATCTTCACCACGGCCTATGCCCAGTATGCATTGGACGGCTTCGACCTCGATGCCGTGGATTTCCTCCACAAGCCCTTCGCCTACGAACGCTTCGAGCGGGCGGTCGACAAGGCGCTGCGCCGTCTGGAGGCCCGCAGCGGATCCGAACGTCAGGAGGTCATCACGCTGAAACAGGAGTACAACAACGTAGTCGTCCCGATCGAGGAGATCCGCTATCTCGAAGCGATGGAGAACTACACGAAGATCCACCGCCGAGACGGCAAATACATCCTCTCACGCACCAGCCTGAAGCGAACCTCCGAATTGCTGCCTGCCGACCAATTCCTGCGGGTACACAAGTCGTATGTCGTGGCCTTGTCGCAGGTTGCCGAATACACCCATGCGCAACTGCGTCTGAAGGGGTGCCCGACAACAATCCCCATCGGGCGAACGTATGCAGAGGCTTTTCTGCAGAAGATAAGGAAAAACGACGAGAGTCCGGCAGGGGCCACGTCGCCTGGAAAGGTTAATTGGTAAAACAAATGGATCATGGCGGCTGCAAACAATCTTTTTTGATCAGATTGTAGAATTGTGAGACATGGGTTTCGCTTACGGAAACACAAATAAAAGTTGTCTTTCCTCAAAAGCATCTGTTGAAAAATGGCTTGAATCCGATAGCAGGCGACACTTTTAATGGCATTCCAGACTTTTTTCTCCGGGCACATCCGATTCGACAATCGAATGAGAGATTGAATGTAGGAGCAGAGTTCTGATTTTCGAAAAAACAAACAAAAAGCGGGCTATCACGAGCAAAAATAAAAATCCCAATCGACTGTTAAGCAATCGATTGGGATTTTTTGGTACCCGGAGCCGGGGTCGAACCGGCACGACATTGCTGTCATTGGTGTTTGAGACCAACGCGTCTACCGATTCCGCCATCCGGGCTGATTTCCGCATTCAGACATCGATCCTTCCTCTCTTTCGGCTGTTTCGGAGGCAACCCCCGCTATTTCGAAGGCCCCCAACTTCCTCAACCGAACCGGATTCATATCTCTCGCGGCGAATCGGGTGGACAAAGATAGAAAAAATTCCCCGTTTGCAAGCATTTTTCCCGAATTATTTTCAAAAACATCGCCCCGGACATCTCCGGAACTCCGGCGGAATCACTTCGCTCCCTCGAAATAGGCCCGCACCTTGCGCGCCTTCGCCGGGCCGATCAGCGCCGACAACTCCTCCCAGTTCGCAGCCCGCACCTTCTCCACCGTGCGGAAATGTTGCAACAGCGTCTCAATGGTCTTCGCGCCGACCCCTTCAATCTGCTCCAGTTCACTGTGGATAAAGGCTTTGCTGCGCTTCTGACGGTGGAACGATATGGCAAAGCGGTGCACCTCATCCTGGATGCTCGTCAGGAAGTGGAACAACGGGGAGGTCGGACGCACCCCCACCAGCAACGGCGGATAACCGCAATAAAGTTCCGCCGTACGGTGCCGGTCGTCCTTGGCCAGTCCGGCGATCGGAATGTCGAGCCCCAAAGCCTCCAGCACCTCATGGATCACCCCCATCTGCCCCTTTCCTCCGTCGGCAATGACCAGATCGGGCAGCTCCGCACCCTCGGCCTGCAGGCGGCTGTAACGACGATAGACCACCTCACGCATCGAAGCGTAGTCGTCCGGGCCCTCCACCGTCTTGATGTTGAAGTGCCGGTACTCCTTGCGCGCGGGCTTCCCGTCGCGGAATACCACGCACGACGCAACCGGATGCGCCCCCTGCAGGTTCGAGTTGTCGAAACACTCGATGTGGCGCGGAGGCCGGTCGAGGCGCAGCTCCTTCTGCAAGGCATTCATCAATCGCTCGGTATGCCGTTCGGGATTGCGGATTTCGAGGTTTTTCAACTGTTCGGCCCGGTAGATGCGGGCACTCTTGCGCGAAAACTCCAGCAGGTCGAGCTTCTCGCCCCGTTTGGGCACCGTAAAGGTCACGCCGTCGAACAGCAGCGTCGTCGACGGCTGGAACGGAACGATCACCTCCCGGGCCAACTCTCCGCCGCCGGCCGTGTCGACCAGGTATTGAATCGCCAGCGTCAGCATGTCGCGCTCATCCCCCTCGACACCCGTCGAGAGCTTCACGGTCTGCACGCCCACCACCGAGCCATGGCGGATCCGCACGAAGTTGCACCACGCCACGTCGTCGTCCGGCAGAAGCGAGAAGACATCCACGTCGACGATCTTCGCACTCACGATCACCGACCGTCCTGCATAATGGTCCAGAGCATCCAGGCGCTGTTTGTAGCGCTGTGCCGCCTCGAAGCGCAACTCCGCGGCCGCCCGCGACATCTCCCCCTCCAGGTACTGACGCGCCGGACGCAAATCGCCCCGAAGCACCGAAACCACCATATCGACCTGTTTCGCATACTCCTCCTCGCTCTGGGCACCGACGCAGGGGCCCTTGCAGTTACCGAGGTGGTACTGCAGACAGACCGTATAGCGTCCGCGGGCAATCTGCTCCGGCGCGAGGTTGAGTTTGCACGTCCGCAGCGGGATCACCTCGCGGATGAATTCCAGGATGCTGTGCTGCATCGTCACCGACGAGTAGGGCCCGAAGTATTGCGAGCCGTCGCGCTGCAACTGGCGCGTGGACTGGATGCGGGGGAAGTTCTCGCGGCGCACGACGATCCACGGGTAGGTCTTGTCGTCTTTGAGCAGGATGTTGTAGCGGGGTTGCAGCTCCTTGATGAGCGAATTTTCGAGCAGCAGGGCGTCGGTTTCGCTGTCGACGACGATGTGGCGAATCTCGGCGATCTGGCGCACCAGCACCCGCACCTTGGGGGGATGCTCCTTGTTCTGCATGAAATAGGAGGAGACGCGCTTGCGCAGGCTCTTGGCCTTGCCGACGTAGATGACCGTACCCGTCCGGTCGAGGAATTGGTACACCCCCGGTTCGAGCGGCAGCAGCGCTACCTGCTCTTTGAGCGGATTGCGGTCGGAGGGAGTCATCGCGGCGGTTATTTGGCCAGCAGCCACCAGAGGTAGGCGCCGTAAATAGCGAGGAAGAGCACCCCTTCCCAACGGTCGAGCGCACGGCGGCGGAAGGTGAAGGCGGCGGCGAAGAGGAGCAGCGAACTGAGGACGACGGCACCCAGCGTCACGGCGTCGATGCCGCCCGGCGTGAGCGGGACGACGGTGGAGCAGAGTCCCAGGATGAGCAGGATGTTGGCGATGTTCGATCCCACGACATTGCCCAGTGCGATGTCGGGCCGGCCCTTGACG
>ENA-OURU01004617-OURU01004617.1-human-gut-metagenome-genome-assembly--contig:-NODE-4617-length-9926-cov-8.967278_pt1 | contig 9926 bp, 8 predicted proteins | sample MGYA00242137_ERZ509064 | MGnify/ENA primary metagenome ERZ509064 (study PRJEB26280, sample SAMEA2338777) | human gut metagenome | biome: human gut; feature: human-associated habitat; material: faeces...
AACCGTAGACCGGCTTGAGTTGGGATATTATACCGCTTACGGACTGACCGCCAGGCTGCTCAAATATTATAACAAAGACATCAAAATCGAACTCGTCGACCGGCAGTAATAAAAAAATCTCCCGTTTCAAACGGGAGATTTTTCTAAACAGCAATTTGCTGCAAGTCATCGGGAACAATTAATTCGGCTGCGGTTGCCTGCAACACATCGTCCAAAGAAAACAGCGGATTGATTTCTTTTAAAACCAGGCCTTGGGGCGTTACTTCCATAACGGCACGTTCGGTAACAATCAAGTCAACCTCTTTGGCAGCTGTCAGCGGCAAGGTGCATTTTTTTACAATACGCGGGCGCCCCTTATTGGTATGCTCCATGGCAATAATCACCCGTTTGGCGCCAACGACCAAATCCATTGCACCGCCCATTCCGGGAACAAAAACGCCCGGCACCATCCAGTTGGCCAGGTTTCCTTCTTCGTCAACTTCCAAAGCGCCCAAAACCGTCGCATCAATATGGCCGCCGCGAATCATGGCAAAAGACAACTGACTGTCAAAAAACGCCGCTCCGGGTTTGGTCGTAACGGCGATGCCGCCGGCATTGGTTACCAACGGGTTGTCAGAGCCGGACAGATCGCGGCGCCCAACGCCGAGCAAGCCGTTTTCGGACTGAAACACAACATGCAGATTAGCGGGGATATAATTTGCAACTTCTGTCGGCAGACCAATCCCCAAAGTAATGACGTCGCCTTCGCCGAATTCTTTGGCAACACGGCGGGCAATAATCTCACGGCTTTGTTCTTTTGAAAGTTCCATTTTTCGTTTCCTTATACCGCAATATAATCAACAAAAATTCCGGGAATAGTGATTTCATCGGGTTTGAGAGGCTCATCGCTCAATTCTCCGGCCTCGACAATGACCGTATCGGCGGCCGTTGCCATCACAACATTAAAATTACGGGTTGTCCCGGGCAGAAAAAGATTGCCGAAACGGTCGGCCCGGGCAGCGCTGATTAAGGCAAAATCGGCTTTCAGCGGTTTTTCAAGCAGATATTTTCGTCCGTCGATTTCCATGACGGTTTTGCCTTTTTCAACTACCGTACCGACGCCGGTCGGCGTTAAAAAACCTCCCAACCCGGAGCCGGCGGCGCGTATCCGTTCAACCAAAGTTCCCATTGGCACAAGTTCCACTTCCAGCTCTCCGGCATTCATCTGGCGGCCGGTTTCGGGATTGGTGCCGATATGGGCGACAATCGCTTTTTTTATCCGCTTGTTGACCACCAGTTTGCCGCGGTCATAGTCCGGCGTAGAAGTATCATTGGCAATCAGGGTCAGATTGCAGATGTCATTTTTGAGGATTTCTTCAATAATCCGGGCGGGCGTTCCGCAGCGTAAAAAGCCGCCGATCATTACCGATGCACCATTTTTAAGCAACTGCCCGGCTTCAGAAATTGTTATTATCTTTTTCACGAAGTTGTCAATCTCTGTTAAATAAAACTTGAAACATTATAATTAAAAAATTTTTAAAGTCATCAAATTTTTACAATATTTTCCATAATGACATTCTCCCCCTCTAAAAATTTGACAAAACAATTTGACATAATTTCCAAAATGTAGTAAACTTGCTTTATTGTTTACAAAGGAGTTAATGATGTTCAAATTTTTTGATAAAAAACCCTCAGATATAAAAGCTATTGAAAAAACCTGTAAAAGTTACGCCAAGAACAGCAAATGCACTTTTAATGAAGCGCTTGCAACTTTAAGCGACAAACAATTAAAAACTTATGAGGAATACTTTACCAGCCGCTACAAATATGAAGAACCCTTTTGGGGAGGCGACGGCGTATATGTGCCGGCCAGCGAAACGGACAAAACACGCCTTGAGGCTATTCGAAAAATCCAGGAAAAGCGCGCTGTCGCCAAAGATACGGCCGAACGCGAAAGCATTGACTGGGACAAGACCAGCATTTCGCTGAATGACCTTAAGCTTGAACATTATCAAAAATTTCACGAAGCCTGGCAATCTCATTATGACCGCCACGCTTTCAGCCCTGCCTACTACGAAAACCGTTTCCGCCTCAAGGTCAAGCTCAATAACCGGGATTATGTCATTGCCGACATTTCCGACTGGGCAGAAGAACCGATTGATTTCGGAAAGCGCAATCCCTCTCAAAGGCTGGAGACTTTTGTTAACGAAGAAATTAAAAAGCAAACCCTGACGGATATGCCGGAACAATATTCCGACGACGCAATCAAATCCATGGTCAGAGACAGCGTCATGTCCAAGAGGCCTAACGCCCAGGCGCTCATTCCGGCCATTTTGAAAACGCAATATATGAAAGAAGGGCTGCAATATGAAAAAGAGCAATTTGCCCGTCAAGCGGAAAACCAACATCTGAAACAGAAAATAAAGTATCGTGCAGGCATCTATCGTCGGAAAAAATCCGGCATTGTTGCTGCTGCGCCGGAAACAGCCTATGAAAAGTCGCTGCGGCAAATTTCCCAAAGAGGTTAAAATTATTATTCTCAACCAAATTAAAGCACTTCTCCGGAGGTGCTTAATTTTTATTATAAAAATTTCCTAATTGATATTTTTATCAAAGAGCTGTATTTTTATAAATAAATAATAATAAGGATCCGGAAATGACCCGATATGCCACTACCCAACAGCTTTTGGAAGCCCTGCGCCAAGCCCCCAAGGGGAAAAGCCGCGCCGAAATCCTCAGCCTGGAAGAAAACCGGCGGCTGATTTATAACAGCGGTGCCAATGTTACCCTTTACTGCGGCAAGCTGCAAAACGGAAAGACGTTCAGGGAAAAACTGTCAGGAATTTACCTCGGATTGCTGGAGCGGCAAAACGCCAAAAGCGGAATCAGAGAAGGTATCGGAGCACTCGGCGGCTTGTCTGAACGTATTGACGAAGCCGCCTTCAACCGTCTTAGTTTGGACGAACAGGAAAGCCTTATCGGGCTTAAAGACGACGTTATTCGCGATGAGGACAACCTTCCCCAGCACATCGGCGATATCGGGCGCATCAGCCGCAACACCGTTAAGCGCGAGAGTTTTGAAGAGCTGGGCAATCTGGGCATTTATGACTTTCCGATAGATGTCGACAAGATGAAACCGCTGGATATGTCGGAAGTCCGCGACGACAACTATGCCATAAACATATGGAACGGGTACGGCCAGGTTTGGGCGGTAACGCCTTATTGCTATCGCCTGGAAGTTCCCGAAAGCATGCTTGACCGGCTGCATGAAGCCAGCCTGTGTCAAAAACACGAAAAAAACAGCGAGGCGCGCAGTTATCTTAAGATGACGCTGTTTGACGCCCTGCCCCGTTACGGCAAACGCAGCGGAGAAGTCCTCTCGGCCGACGGACGCGACATGACGTACGATTACCGCTATCCGCACGAGTGGCTGGTGAGCTGGAAAATTGCCGCCGAAGCTCTCAACGGAGAGCCCAAAGACTTATTGCTGCTGGCCGCAGAAGTTCAGAAAACTTCGGAACATCAGGTCAGCTTTGCCGCCGCGGCCAAAGACATGGGACAAGATTTGGATTTTGTTGCCAAAGCGCTTGAGCTTCCGGCGGATACGGTTCGCAAAATGGAAGGAAACTTTCAGGCCGTGCATCGGCAAAAATTCCGCTCTTCTGCACAATCGGAAAAATAAGCCTTGCCGAATCGAAAAAAAAATATATTCTTCGCCGGAGGAGCGATTGTCATGAATTTCTGGCGTGATTTCAACATCAAAGCATTGTTCTGCGGACCGTTTTTCTATTTTTGGCAGGGTATGGTCCGGCGGGGAGCTTTTCTTTTGACCTTGGCGTGCTTATGCTGGCTGGGAGCGGTTTTGCAATGGCAAAGCGGAAATTCCGCTATAGCCGCGATTATGTTATCGCTGCCGTTTTTGTTCTGCGCTTTGCGGGCAAACGCCGATTATGCCGCTTATCTGGCCCAAAACAACAATTATAACCCTGACGCGCCGACGCAATATTATTCAGTTTCTTTATTCCGGCTGATTTTTTGTTCGATTGTGAGCGGCGGATTTTATGACATTTATTGGAGCTATCGCCAGTGGAATGCGGTAAAGCACGATCAACACGCCAGAATTTCGCCTTTTTTGCGCTGCCTGAGCAATCTTTTTTTCATTTATCCCCTGTTTAACCGGATTTACCGTTCCGCGGCGCAGCTCCGTTATCTGCCGCGGTTTCCGTCCGGACTGGCGGCAATGTCCTATATTCTGATCAACCTGGCGCAGGAGCCCAAAAACTATGACAGCCTCAGTTCGGGAGAAGCGGTTATTTTGGCCGGAATTCTGGCAGCCAGCGCCCTCAGCCTAATCCCGGCGCAAAAAGCAATTAATTTTAACAACGCCCGTTTGAACGGCGCTCTGAAGTTTGCCCCGGTCCGGTGGCATGAAGTTGTGATTACGCTTATCGGTTTGCTGCTGATGATCTCTTATTTTTGGGCCAATCAGTTCTTATATAATTAATCCAAACGGCAAAAATTAGGCTTTCGCTTTTATTTATTTTTGCTAAACTGAAAAAAAATTTTTTAACTGCAGGTGCCGAAAAATATGAAATGCGCAGAATTTGACATCAACAAAGCCAAAGGCGTCCGGCTCTTCAATCCGGTTCAGCTTGCCGACCGCCTGATGCCAAAAGGAAGAAAACTCGACAGCGAAGACATTGATGCCCTTAAAAAGGCCGGTATCCGGCGGATTTTCGGCGCCGAAGAAGAAATCCACGACATCAGTTTTCAAATCGCGCTCCGGCAGCTGTGCGCCAAACTCTGCGGGGAGGCAACGGCTTATTCCATCGGCGACAACGGCATTGCCAAAATCGTGGCGACCCGAAACGGAATTTTTGAATGTTCTGAAGAACGGGCAGCAAAATTTAACCGTTTTTCCGACTTTGCCGTTTTGAACACAATCGAGCCTTTTCAAAACGTTAAAGCCGGAGAAGTAATTGCCGAGCTGCAAACGGAATATCCGATTATTCCCCAGAAAGAAATTGATAAAATCCTGTACAGCCTCTCGGGCAACACAACCCTGCTGCAGGTAACCGAAGACAAACCTCACCGCGCCGCCCTGCTTTATACGCAGTTTTACAACAATGACGAAGAAGAAGCACGTTTTACTTCCGCCGTTCAAAAGCTGGTCAATGATTTTGGCGGCCTGCAGATAGATTTTTCAACCGAATACAGCGCGCCGCACCATATTCAGGGGATTGCCGATACGCTGAGCTATGCCGTCAATCAGCCGAATGATCTGATTTTTATCGTCCCCGGACAACGCAGCGGCTCACGATACGACGTTATCCGTTCGGCTTTGCTCAGCTTTGTAGACGATATTATTTGTTCCAATATTCCGCAAATCGGAATTTCTGATTTTATTATTGCAACCAAACGCGGCAAAAAAATTATCTGCCTGCCTTATGATTATGCAGAAATTGACAGTCCGCTGCTCAAGCGTCTGATTTTGCAGGTTATTGTCAGCGAAAAGCTGCTCAGCTTTGATTTTCGGCATCCGCAGAACGCTACCCTGCCGGGCGGCATGACCCTCAATATCCGGGAGCAGGCCCGTTTGAGCGGCAACGGTAGCGGCGACAAAAACAAAAATACGCCAAGCGTTGCCGCGATTGTTCTGGCGGCCGGAAGCAGCCGCCGCGCCGGAAGCAATAAACTTTTGGCAGAGGTTGACGGCGAACCGTTGTTCCTGAAGGCGGTTCATGCGGCCGTCCGTTCCAAGGCCAATCCGGTTTACGTTATTACCGGTTATCAAAATGAGGAAATTGAAGCGGCTTTGGAAGACATTGACGTTAACGTCCTTTACAACCCGTCTTTCCGGGCCGGGATCAAAACCTCTATCATGCTGGGACTGAATTCCCTTCCCTCAAGCTGCAAAGGCGCTTTGCTGCTGCCCGGGGACATGCCGAACATTACCGATAAATTTCTGGACAAGATAATCAAAAACTTTAAGCCTGACGGCGGGTCGCAGCTGCTGGTCAGCAGTTTTAAGGGCGTCAAATCCAATCCGGTTTTGTGGAGCCGCGAACTTTTTGACAAGGCAGACATTGTGCCGGAAGATGCCGGCATCAGGGTTATTTTTCCGCAATATGAGGATTATACGACCAAAATCGAAACCCGGGACAAAAGCCTGCTTTGGGACGTGACTTATCCGGGCGACGTGGCTTCTTTCAGCAAAAAAGACTAGCCGGCGCTTTTGCTCTGGTCCGGCTTGCGGGGAAATGCCGGATTGAGCACTTTGACGATTTCGCTCAGGGGCAGAATTTTAATATGTTTTTCCGGCAGGGACGGCAGCCACTGCTTTAGTGCCTGATAGGTTGCGCTCTTGGGGTGCCCGATGGCGATGGCATAACCGTTGCGGCGGGCAATTTTTTCGGTCAGCGCCAGTTGCCGGTTTACATATTCGACCTGATTGACATTATCCAAAAAAACATGGCGGTGCGCATAAGGTACGGCATATTCGGCCGCCACTTTTCGTCCGGCTGATTTGGGCGAGGTTTTGGAATCCAGAAAAAACAAACCGCGGCGATGCAGCACTTTCATAACCGGAGCCAGTTTTTCGGCATGTTCGGTAAACAGGCTGCCCATGTGGTTATTCACCCCTTTTATATCAGAAAACTTAGCCAGCATCTTTTCAAAATTGGCGGTAATTTCAGCCGGTGTCATTTCAATCGTCAGCACATCGGGGGCAACATCAATGTTGCTTTTGGGCTGCATCGGCACGTGAACGATGATTTCGTGTCCGGATTTGCGGGCAGTTTCCACCTGAGCATCGAGCGAGGTGCCGTAAGTAAGAAAAGAAGAAGTCAGCGGCGCCTGCAAAGAACTGATGTCCCGTGTCCGGGAGCGGCTTATGCCCATATCGTCAATAACAACGGCAATAACCGGCTCGGCGCCGAAATACGGCGGTTTGTGCGCAACGTCGATATCCATGTCGCGGAGTTTTTTATGTCCGCGATAAACGTAATAGCCTTTTCTGTTTTCTTCAGGCTCCCGATATTCTTCTTCGGGAAGTTCTTCTTCATAGGAGGCTTCAATTTCTGCCGTATCGACCTCATCGTCGCCCGGCTTTGCCGACAAAACGGCCTCCGTTTCCGAAACGGACAAAGACGGAGAAAGCGCCTCTTTACTTTCCGTCAGGGACAAGAGCGGTGTTTGTTCAACTTCCGGAGCGGTCAGAATGCCGTCACCGTTAGGATAAACCTCCACGATCGAAGCTTCTGCCTGTCTGGCCACTTCTGCCGCCGCAGGGTTAAGCTTTTGCTCAATCAAATCAACATCAAGCCGGGCGCTGTCAATTACCGTTACGTTTTCTTCTTCCGCAGCTTCGTTTTCTGTACCGGCAGAAGAAAAATCGGTTTCGGCAAGCAGCGAATCTTCCGCAATGACCGGCAGCTCGGCAATGTCCTGCTGATAGACGACAGCAATTTCGGAACGACGGTTCCACGGATTTTTGTCCGAAGAAAGCCAATATCCTCCGGCCACAAAAAGCAAAATCAGGCAAAAGCGCAAAATATTTCTGAGAAAAACGGCAATGCTGTGCGGCGGAGAAATTTTCGGCTGATTATCGGAATGTCGGCTCACGATATAATTCCTTTTTTATTGTCTTTCGGAACTCCGGAACTTTTCAGCAAAAAGGCGCCGAGCACTTCTGAAACGCCGGATTTTTCTAACTGCGGCTTTAGTATAGCGACCGAAGATTTTTTTTCAACAAAATTATTTGAAAAATGCACGCCGCCTATTGATTCCGCTAAAAAAACATGATATATTATTGCAGAATATAAAGGGATTAGATGATTTTGTTAAGATATGGACAGAAATAATGAACAAGAAAGAAAAGTTAAGCTTTCTGATGCGGCAGTTTCGCAAACTCAGAATGCAGCACCAACAAAAAATCCGGCAGAAAGAAAATGAACAGCAGGCCGTTTCGCTGAAAGACAAGGTAAAGATGTTTACGCTCAATCATACCGGCACTTTGCGCAAAGCATTTGCCGGAATGGCCCTGTTATCCAGTTTTAGTATGGGCGCCAGAGGAGAAACCGAAGAAACAAGCCTCAACAGTATTGACAATACCAAAAATAAAATCGCTTATGCCCAAAAACATCTGGCAGAACAGATTAAGCTTTCCGGCAATACTTATTTTTCCGGAACCAAAGATTATATTCCGCTGGCCCAGTTGGAAAACGTCAAAAGCGGCGGTTATTATAACGGCGTGTATATCGATTTTTCAAAAGTCCGGCCCGAAGATGTGGTTCATGCCTTTGAATCCGGCAATAATCCGACGATTTTAAATTATGGCGCAACCAGCATCAAAAATGCCAAATATCTCGGAGACTACCAGTTTAATCTGAACAATACCATTTATGAACTGGTCAAATACTGCCGCAAGGATTTTCCCGAACTGGCCAAAGCTGCCGGCGTGGATCCGGAAACGGGAAAAATTATTGCCCGCAATGCCAGAACCGACCGTTTTTATCAGACTTACTGCGATTTATGTGAAGGCGAACAAGCCGAAAAATTTGCCCGCTTAAAATTCGGCTTTATGTTTGAGACCCATTACAAACCGGTTTTTCAAAAACTGCATCAGACGTTTCCGGACTTTCCGGAGATTACGCCGGAAAATTACACCCATCCGGAAAATTTTCTGTTGGCTGCTCAGGTAATGTCAACTTCGACCCAGTCTCCGGGAAAAGCTTTCAGCATTATCAAGAGACAAATTGAAGCGGCCAAAGCCGAAGCGCTCAAAAACAATCAAACAAGCATCAGCCCGCTTGACGTTTATACCCGGGTTTCAAATTTCAAATCGCAAAATTGGGGACACAAACTCCGTTATCAGAAAGAAAACGGGTTGGCCAGCGATATCAATGACTATTTTAACGCCCAAGCGGAAATTCTGGCCCGGCAGAACGACATGATGGAAGAAATACATCCGGTTCGGCCGGCAACGGTTATACTGGCAGATAATACAGTTGTCGCCAAACTTCAAAAAGAAGCCAAACACAAAATCAGTTCGGAATTGTATGCTGCCATCAAAGCCAAAGAAGCAAAAACCGCCAAGGGTAAATCGGCCCGAAAAGCAGCGGCTAAATTGCTGGAAACTTTTTTGGCCTTCCGTAAGGAAGAAAAAGCTCCCGCAAATCCGGAAACAACCACAGCTGAGGAGAATTTGGCTCTGGCTGAGGCAACAAGACAGGTCAAAAACAATAAGTCACGCGCCTCGTCTCCGGTTAAGGCCCCCTTACAAACCAAAGAGGAGGTGTTGCTTGCAGCTGCGGGAACACAAAAAAAACCAACTGTAAGAACAATTACGTTAAACAGCGGCAGTGTTCCGGGCAAAGACGACGAGACACAACCGGTACCGGCAACAGCCCAAACAAAAACGCAGGCAAAGAAGGCAGCGGCCGATACAACTAAAGCGGTCAAAAAAATCCGGACATCAAAGAAAAACGTTTCTTTGGCTTCTGCTTCGGTTCAAGAAGAAGAAAACGTGAAAGCCGAAATGCAAAGTTTTAGTTTTCCAACGGCAGACAAGGCTTCCGTTTCCAAGAGCAAAACGCTTAAAAAGATTAAATTGAGCAATGCGCAAACGGTTAAATTGAAAATTGCCAAAAACAAAAGCGATTTCAGGAAAAACCAAAAAAAGCAAAAGAAAACGGCTTTATTCTCGACGGTGAAAGAAAAGCTTGCCAGCAGATAATTCAGCCTTTCGGTTTAAACTCCCCGCTTGAACGGGGAGTTTTTTTTATTTGACTTAGTCGGTAGCAATCTGCTAAATGAAATTTATTCAAAGAATTATTAATAAATTAAAAACATATAGATATGGAATGTAAGATAGATTTAGTTCAGCTCATGTGCGAAGAAGGTTTGCCGTTGTATGTTTATGCGGACGGCACGGTGACACATAAGAT
>ENA-OURU01004635-OURU01004635.1-human-gut-metagenome-genome-assembly--contig:-NODE-4635-length-9892-cov-2.547321_pt1 | contig 9892 bp, 7 predicted proteins | sample MGYA00242137_ERZ509064 | MGnify/ENA primary metagenome ERZ509064 (study PRJEB26280, sample SAMEA2338777) | human gut metagenome | biome: human gut; feature: human-associated habitat; material: faeces...
ATGTTTTATTGAGGATTTTTAAAATAATGAAGATCTAGAAACGCAAAACTTCAGAGCGTCTCCGATTTTGTTTTTTCTTCTTCTTGCGTAATTTCGCTCGAAAATCTTTTTCTTATTCTCGAACGAATGAACTCCTTCGGTATTAACGTTGTAGGCGTATAGCTTCCCGCTTTCAGATTCGCCGATATCCACCGCCACCAGGCGCTTTCTTCCGTTGAGCTTCAATCGTACATCCTTTCAACAACAACTGAAACTCATTCCAAAAAAAGGGAAAATTCCGCCCCTGACCAAACTCAGCCTAATTTTTAACAGATAGTCAAAGTCAGGAAAATAGTTTTCTCTTTAATTGCATATTCTTTCAACAGAAGTCGAGCAATGCAGCTACAAAGCATTCAAACAGTTTCGACCGTACTTTTTTAAATGAACTCGTATTTGTGGACCCACTGAAATAAATATATCCAAACTTTCTAATTCAACCTATAATTTTGTAACTAAATAATAAATTCTTGAGGAGGGAAAAATGGGGAAAACTCACATTATTGGCGTCGGTCTTGACTTGGGAGGAACCTATACCGGAACTTTTATAACCTCTCATCCATCTGACGAAACTGAACACGGAGATCATTCGTCTGCCTTCACCGTCGTTAATAGTGAAAAACTCTCTTTCTCTTCAAAGTCAAGAACAGCCGTAAGACACCGAGTCCGCTCCTACAAGGGATTCGATTTAAGAAGAAGATTATTGCTTTTAGTTGCAGAGTATCAACTTTTCCAAAAGAAGCAGGCATTGACACCGGAAGAACGCGAAAATCTTCGTATCGCCTTGTCCAGTTACCTCAAAAGAAGAGGTTACGCCCGTACAGAAGCTGAAACTGATGTGTCTGTATTAGAAAGTCTTGACCCTTCAGTGTTTTCCTCCGCGCCGGGTTTCACTAATTTCTTCAATGATTCGGAACCTCTGAATATTCAGTGGAAAGTCATCTCAAATTCTCCCGAGACCGCCCGAGCCTTAAATAAGGCAGTTTCCGGACAAAAAGAGGCAGACTTTAAAAAGTACGTTAAAACCAGCTTCCCCGAATACAGTGCGAAAGAGATTCTCGCCAATTACGTTGAAGGGCGCCGCGCTATCCTAGACGCCTCAAAATACATCGCAAATCTCCAGTCTTTAGGACACAAACATCGCTCTAAATATCTCAGCGATATCCTTCAAGACATGAAGCGAGATTCAAGAATTTCACGTCTATCCGAAGCTTTTGGCTCCATCGATAATTTGTGGAGAATTATCGGCAACATCTCTAATCTTCAAGAGCGTGCGGTTCGCTGGTATTTCAATGATGCAAAATTCGAGCAAGGACAAGAACAATTAGACGCAGATAAATTAAAGAATGTCCTCATCCGTGCTTTAAAGTACCTCCGATCAGACGATAAAAAATGGTCTGCTTCTCAGAAACAAATCATTCAATCTTTAGAACAGTCCGGCGATGTTTTGGATGTGCTCGCAGTCCTTGATCCCGACCGCACCATTCCTCCTTACGAAGACCAGAACAACCGAAGACCTCCGGAAGATCAGACGTTATATCTGAACCCGAGGGCTTTATCTTCTGAATATGGAGATAAATGGAAGTCTTGGGCGAATAAATTTGCCGCCGCCTATCCTCTTCTCACAGACGATCTGGCTGAAATCTTAAAAAACACGGATCGTAAAAGCAGAATAAAAATCCGATCGTATGCCCTGCCCGACTCTGATTATCGGCTTACCTATATCTTGCAGCGAGCGCTTGATCGAAGCATCGCTCTTGATGAATGCTCGATTAGAAGAACCGCTGAAGACTTCGAGAACGGAGTCGTCATTAAAAACGAAAAATTAGAAGAAGTACTCTCGGGCCATCAGCTGGAAGAGTTTCTTGAATTTGCAAACCGTTACTATCAAGAAACGGCAAAGGCAAAAAATGGTCTTTGGTTCCCGGAAAACGCTTTGCTGGAAAGGGCTGACCTGCATCCTCCGATGAAAAATAAAATCCTTAATGTGATCGTCGGACAAGCCCTCGGCGTGTCACCTGCAAAAGGAACTGAGTTTATCGAAGAGATCTGGAACCGCAAAGTCAAAGGTCGCTCAACTGTTCGCTCGATTTGCAATGCAATTGAGAATGAAAGGAAGACTTACGGTCCTTATTTTTCTGATGACTACAAATTCGTCAAGACAGCACTAAAAGAAGGCAAAACAGAAAAAGAACTCTCTAAGAAGTTTGCTTCCGTTATCAAAGTGCTGAAGATGGTCAACGAAGTTGTCCCCTTTATCGGAAAAGAACTCCGGTTGTCGGATGAGGCTCAGAGTAAATTTGATAACCCGTATTCTTTGGCTCAGTTATATAACCTCATCGAAACCGAAAGAAACGGATTCTCTAAAGTCTCTCTTGCCGCCCACTTAGAAAACGCCTGGCGCATGACGATGACAGACGGCTCGGCACAATGCTGTCGCCTCCCTGCGGACTGCGTTCGCCCATTCGACGGATTTATTCGCAAAGCCATCGACAGGAATTCTTGGGAAGTTGCTAAAAGGATTGCGGAAGAAGTTAAAAAGAGCGTGGATTTTACTAATGGAACCGTAAAGATCCCGGTTGCCGTTGAAGCTAACTCTTTTAATTTCACCGCCTCTCTTACCGACTTGAAGTACATTCAGCTTAAAGAACAAAAACTGAAGAAGAAGCTGGAGGACATTCAACGCAATGAAGAGAACCAAGAGAAGAGATGGTTAAGCAAAGAGGAAAGAATCCGTGCTGACAGTCACGGAATTTGCGCTTATACCGGAAGACCGCTCGATGACGTCGGAGAAATCGATCACATTATTCCTCGCAGCCTGACATTAAAGAAGTCAGAAAGCATTTATAACAGTGAAGTAAACCTTATCTTTGTTAGCGCACAGGGAAATCAAGAGAAGAAAAACAATATCTACTTACTCTCTAATCTTGCTAAAAATTATCTGGCTGCTGTCTTTGGCACGTCTGACCTGAACCAAATTACTAATGAGATCGAAAGCACAGTGCTCCAGCTAAAAGCTGCAGGCAGGCTTGGCTATTTCGATCTGCTTTCTGAGAAAGAAAGAGCATGTGCCCGTCACGCTTTATTCCTGAACTCAGACTCCGAAGCCCGTCGGGCGGTCATAGACGTTCTAGGTTCCAGAAGAAAAGCCTCTGTAAATGGTACGCAGGCTTGGTTCGTCCGCTCCATTTTCTCGAAGGTAAGGCAAGCACTTGCGGCTTGGATTCAGGAAACAGGCAATGAACTCGTTTTTGATGCCATCTCAGTCCCTGCCGCCGATTCGAGCGAGATGCGGAAACGCTTTGCTGAATATCGGCCGGAATTCCGTAAAGCCAAGGTGCAGCCGGTCGCTTCACACTCCATCGACGCTATGTGTATTTACTTGGCGGCCTGCTCTGATCCTTTCAAAACCAAGAGAATGGGGTCTCAGTTAGCCATTTATGAGCCGATTAACTTCGACAATCTGTTTACCGGCTCGTGCCAAGTTGTCCAAAACACACCGAGAAGTTTTACTGATAAGACGAATATCGCCAATTCTCCCATCTTCAAAGAAACGATCTATGCCGAACGATTCTTAGACATCATCGTCTCTAGAGGCGAAATCTTTATCGGCTATCCTTCTAATATGCCTTTTGAGAAAAAGCCCAATCGCATTTCTATCGGAGGAAAGGATCCTTTCAGCATTCTCAGTGTCCTGGGAGCTTACTTAAATAAAGCGCCAAGCAGCGAAAAAGAAAAACTGACGATTTATAGAGTTGAAAAGAACAAGGCATTCGAGCTTCTCTCTAAAGTAGCCGGCTCCAAATTTACCGCTGAAGAGGATAAAGCCGCGAAGATTCTAGAAGCCCTCCATTTTGTTACTGTAAAGCAAGACGTTGCTGCAACCGTTTCTGATCTCGTTAAGTCTAAAAAAGAACTTTCGAAAGACTCAATTGAAGATCTAGCTAAACAAAAAGGCTGTCTCAAAAAAGTTGAATACTCTTCGAAGGAATTTAAATTTAAGGGATCTCTTATTATCCCGACAGCTGTTGAGTGGGGTAAGGTTCTTTGGAACGTTTTCAAAGAAAATACTGCCGAGGAACTCAAAGACGAAAATGTCTTGAGAAAAGCATTAGAGGCTGCTTGGCCCTCTTCTTTCGGAACAAGAAATCTTCATTCGAAAGCGAAGAGAGTATTCAGCCTGCCCGTCGTTGCTACTCAATCCGGAGCAGTTCGAATCAGAAGAAAAACAGCTTTCGGGAACTTCGTTTATCAATCTCAAGATACCAATAATCTTTACTCCTCTTTCCCCGTGAAAAATGGAAAATTAGATTGGAGCTCTCCGATCATCCATCCTGCACTGCAAAACCGCAATCTAACCGCTTACGGTTACCGCTTTGTGGATCATGACAGAAGTATTTCCATGTCTGAATTCCGAGTGATCTACAACAAAGATGACTTGAGAATCGAGCTTGCTCAAGGCACTTCCAGCCGCCGCTACCTACGCGTTGAAATGCCTGGAGAAAAATTCTTAGCTTGGTTCGGAGAAAATTCTATTTCCTTAGGAAGTTCTTTTAAATTTAGCGTCTCGGAGGTTTTTGACAACAAAATTTATACTGAGAACGCAGAATTTACGAAGTTCCTCCCTAAACCAAGAGAAGACAACAAACACAACGGTACGATTTTCTTCGAATTAGTCGGACCAAGAGTGATTTTCAACTACATTGTCGGAGGTGCAGCCAGTTCGCTGAAAGAAATCTTCTCAGAGGCCGGTAAGGAAAGGTCATGAGACACCTAACAGTCTCGGGATTTGGCGATTTCCTCGGTGTTCATGGAAATCGCCTGATCGTACGCAACGGTGATAACGTTATCCTAGAAACTGCACTTTCCAGACTCAGAACCATCCGAATCGATAAAAGCGTCTCCTTATCTTCTAATCTGATCCTGGCCTGCGCAGCAAGAGGTATTCGAATCTACTTTCTCGACTGGAAAGGCGTAGGAGTTGTCGAAGTATCCGGCATGCACCGCCATGCCGTCGTCGGCGTCAGAAAATCCCAATTCGAATGCCTCAAATCTTTGCAAGCCCAGCTTCTGGCCAAGGAAATCATATTTTCGAAGATCCGAAACCAACGTGCTGTCCTTCTTTATTTCAGTAAATATCTCATGAAAAGAGAGACGGCTTATGGCCTTTTACTTCGGAATGCCGGAACTCGATTAGAAGAGATCAGTAACTTACTGAACACTCGAGCCTCAGGGCCCGACTGGAAGAATACGGTAATGGGACTGGAAGGAAGCGCTTCACTCATTTACTGGAACGCTTTAAAAGAAGCGAGACTTTTACCCGAGACGTTCCAAGAACGCGAAGGAAGAGGCAGCACTGAAATCACCAACGCTGCACTTAACTATGGGTACGCAATTCTTCAGAGTTATATTCAAAATGCTCTCGGCAACGCAGGACTGGAGATCTACGCGGGACTGCTCCATGCAGATCGAGCCGGAAAGCCATCTTTGGTACTTGACTGCATGGAGGAGTACAGAGCGTGGGTGGTCGATAGAAATGTCATCAGTCTGAGATGCAAGCTTGGTTCTGAGCAGAACTTTTTGGACGCTGCGTTGAAGAAACAATTGGTGGAAGTTATCGACAAAACGATGAGTACAAAAATCAATTACTCACAGAAGCAATGCAAATTAGAGAATGTTCTTCAGCGGCAGGTCTATAAACTTGCAGGAGCTATCGTAGAAGGCAAATGCTACCGCGGTATTCGATTCAAATGGTGAGTTATGTACACACATTTTCTGATTTGCTACGACATTCCCAATACGCCGAAACGCACCAAGTTTGCTGAAATGCTGAAAGATCTTGGACTTGTCGCACTACAGAAATCTGTCTTCTACGGAGCGCTTACCGCCACAGAAAGACATGCTTTGGATTTTTCATCTAGGAAGCTTCTAGGCCCTGAGGATAAATGCCTTTGTATTCCTTGCGTGCTGAAACCCGAAGAATTCAAGAAATCAATTGGTTACGAGAATTTTGAATACAGCGAGCCCGATAGCTATGGATTCATCTAACCGCGAAAGTCTACCCGTTTCTTACATACGGCAATTTTGCTTTTGTCCGAGAATCCCTTTTCTGTCCGTGTTTTTGGAGATTAAACCGCCGCCACCTTTGTGGGTAAAAGACGGCGTGGACTTTCATGAAAAGGCCGCGATGCTTCAAAAAAGAAGGAAGCTGTCAAAATTTAACTTGTCGGGAAAAGGAGTGTTCAAATCAAACATTTATTTGAAGAGCTCTGTTTATCCGATTCATGGAATCGCGGACGGTATTTTTATCATGGAGGATGGCGAGATTATTCCACTTGAATTCAAGGCCCAGGACAATTTTGTCGCTTCGCGCGGACACATACTACAGTTAACGGGTTATGCCATTCTTCTAGAGGAGAAATTCCAAAGAGAGGTAAAGCAAGGGTTCATCCTTTACGGCAAGAAGGGCAAGAGCCTGCGCGTTGATTTCACGGAAGAAAGAAAAAAGAAAGTGATAGAAATAGCTCAAAAGATTATTAGTAGTTTCGAAACAGGACTTCTTCCAGACTCCCCTGCCACTTCAGCACAATGCGGACAATGCGAAATTTTAAATTTTTGCGGAGACCGCTTTTAGCAACACAAAAAGCCTCCTCAGAGGCTCTTCGTTAATCCGGATAAGGCCAAAGGCCTCAGTAGCCGGATCTAATATTTAATCAAATTGATTTCAGCTCGCCCTAGGGCGATTTTGTTGTTGAAAGAATGTAACTAGATGTTACTACAACTATCAAAAACAGTCAAGCAATCACCCAAATCACCCCAAATTTTCGAAAATAATGGCACTTTTTGTGCAGATCGACCATTTTCGAAAAACAGATCAGAAACCAACTGTCAAAAATCATTTGTTTTCAATCAGTTGGTTTCGGAGCTTCAATCGTACATCCTTTCAACAACAACTGAAACCTGGAAAATCTCAAATAAACCAAAACAGAATTAAGCTTCAATCGTACATCCTTTCAACAACAACTGAAACCTTTTTATCAAGATGTCATTCCCGCGCCTAGGGGGCTTCAATCGTACATCCTTTCAACAACAACTGAAACCTTTGTACCAATGCATGCGCCCCGGGCCTTTGCCGCTTCAATCGTACATCCTTTCAACAACAACTGAAACTAAGGAAGTCCTTGCTGTAGTCCTGCAAAACGTCGCTTCAATCGTACATCCTTTCAACAACAACTGAAACTCGAATCACTCATTAAGGAGCACACACATTATGAGCTTCAATCGTACATCCTTTCAACAACAACTGAAACGTAAAACCGAGAGCATTAGCGATGTAACGAAAATCAGCTTCAATCGTACATCCTTTCAACAACAACTGAAACTTCACAGCTTACACAGTGTGAACGGAATCCCCGGCTTCAATCGTACATCCTTTCAACAACAACTGAAACTCGTGCTGCCACGGTTAAAACCGCCCGCTTACATAGCTTCAATCGTACATCCTTTCAACAACAACTGAAACACCTCAGGAGATCTGCAACTTACCGACTATCTTCAGCTTCAATCGTACATCCTTTCAACAACAACTGAAACTCGCTGGCAGGACTCGACTGGCTTGCAGGCCGTGCGGCTTCAATCGTACATCCTTTCAACAACAACTGAAACCCAATGCGTTTCAGGTACGTAGCAAGAGCAGGATAGCTTCAATCGTACATCCTTTCAACAACAACTGAAACAGCCGTGACGTTCATCGGCCCACATGCCGCTAGACATGCTTCAATCGTACATCCTTTCAACAACAACTGAAACTCTTCAAGAGGTCAAGTGCTGGAGGAATAAAAAGCTTCAATCGTACATCCTTTCAACAACAACTGAAACTCTACAGCAGCTGATTTTTTAGCGTTGAATATTGCTTCAATCGTACATCCTTTCAACAACAACTGAAACTTCAAGAGAAGCGTCTTAATACGCTCCATTTTGTCGCTTCAATCGTACATCCTTTCAACAACAACTGAAACGAAAATCCGAACGTCGTTAAATCATGGAAGAGCGCGCTTCAATCGCACATCCTTTCAACAACAACTGAAACTTTTTTCGACAATTAGGCTTAAGCAGTAAACACCCGGTCCAAGACTTAAAGCGCCTTTGTGTTCGGCTATCGTTAACCGATTGCAAGCTTTCTTTCTTGGACTGGTACAACATGCCGATAAGGGACTTATTGGAATGGTCTAAGATCCTTCTTTCTGAATTAGAAAAGGTTCGAAAACTTGAAGAAAAGGCTTTCAAGAAGTCTAGGTGACCCCTATAATTAAAGAAAAGGGGGCCGATATGTCATTAATAGACGATTTTCTTCACTCGATAGTCGGAAAGATATGGTGCACAGCCATGCTTATCTTAGGCTTGCCTCTTCTTTTCCTAGTCCCTTATCTTGTAATTCTGATCGGATACGAGGCAGTTCAGGAAATTGAGACTCCTTTTTATCGCGATCTGATTTACTTTGTCATTTTTGAAATTTGCTTGGTCACTTTTGTTGTTAAAACAACTTCTATCAATTGGTTCAGAAAGCACATTTGGAGGCTTCCTGAGCTAAAAGATGACCGAACCTAATTTTTCATTCGATTTAAGAAAGCCGCCTTCGTGCGGCTTTTTCTTTGGATAGCACCATGTCGGTATCTAAAACATTCGAGATGGCTTTTGTTGTCGGAGCCGCGTTGCAAGCCCAGTTTGCAACGGTAATGAATAAAGCGACACAAAAGACAACAAACCTAGAAAAGGCCGTGAAAAATCTTCAGAAGGCAAACTCAGATATAAGTTCCGTTCTGAAGCAAAGAGAAGCTACGGAAAAAGCTCGAAATGAAGCTTCAATCGTACATCCTTTCAACAACAACTGAAACCGATCAGATCGATAACGCTATCAAGGCGACGCAGGCTTCAATCGTACATCCTTTCAACAACAACTGAAACCAGGGAATTTGAAACTCTCCAAGTTCCGGGTCAGGCTTCAATCGTACATCCTTTCAACAACAACTGAAACGATTTAATGCAACCCCAGTAGGCAAACCCATGTAGTGCTTCAATCGTACATCCTTTCAACAACAACTGAAACTCAGGCAACGGCTTGATGGTCCCTCTGTTTTATGCAGCTTCAATCGTACATCCTTTCAACAACAACTGAAACATTCTGAGTTTTCAAAAACATTCGGAATTGCCTCAGAGCTTCAATCGTACATCCTTTCAACAACAACTGAAACGCATTCCGAGCTGAGGGCCGTCCAGGCCGCGGAATAGCTTCAATCGTACATCCTTTCAACAACAACTGAAACTCGCTTTGCGCTGTAGCGATCCCACGACCTCAGGGGCTTCAATCGTACATCCTTTCAACAACAACTGAAACAAATCTCTCGCGCACGCGAAGTCTACGGCAAAGTCATTCCGGTCGACGGTCCACTGATAAACAGTAGAAGGCGGGATTTGCATATCCCGGCAGATAGAAGTCAGGGTCTCTCCACCGGCCAGCCGCCTCAAGATCTCTTTGGCCTTGGCAGGCGTGTACTTAGTTTGGCGCCCCTGCTTACGCTTCGGAGCTTCGCATTCGTCCATGACTGCCCCCTTATTTGATAAGGCTGTAGGAGAATGCCAACATCAAAATAAGGATTCCCCAGCGGAAACAAAAGGCCCAAACGGGATATTTTTGGGATACTTTCATATAAAACCGTTTTTGTTACAGAACTCTCACATCAAGCACATAAAGCTTGATCGGGGATTGTTCGTTTGGTAAACTGTCACCAACAGATCGGAGCCAGTACTGTGTCCCGTGTAAATTCACCACGGAGTCCTTCGAGGACGGTAATAGAAC
>ENA-OURU01004636-OURU01004636.1-human-gut-metagenome-genome-assembly--contig:-NODE-4636-length-9886-cov-1.743058_pt1 | contig 9886 bp, 2 predicted proteins | sample MGYA00242137_ERZ509064 | MGnify/ENA primary metagenome ERZ509064 (study PRJEB26280, sample SAMEA2338777) | human gut metagenome | biome: human gut; feature: human-associated habitat; material: faeces...
TGCCTGCCAGAAAGCTCTTGATCAGATCCAGGATCGCCGTTACCAGGAATTCCTCATAAACGATGATCGGAAAGATATTCATTTGTACGGTATTACTTTCTGCAAAAAACGGTGTAGAGCAATAACGGAAGTGCTTCCGAATCAATAGCTAAAATCATGAGTGTGCAACGAAAAATTCCTAAAACAGCATTCAAGAGCAGCTGATCAAATTGGTCAGCTGTTTTTTTGCTAAAAAATCCCGCCTTGAAATTTACATGTGAAAAGTTTAGAATAAATAGAACAAATGTTCGTTTTAGGGAGCAGATATGAAGCGAATTATTTTTCATGTAGATGTAAATTCGGCTTTTTTGTCGTGGGAGGCCTGTTACCGGATTCATCATCTGGGAGGAAAACAGGATTTGCGAAAGCTGGTGAGTGCTGTAGGCGGCGATCGGGAGAAAAGGCACGGTATCATTCTGGCTAAATCTATTCCAGCGAAGAAATATCACATACAGACTGGAGAGACTGTTGTTTCCGCAAAAGAAAAATGTCCTGGCTTGATTTTGGTCCCTCCGAACTATGATTTATATAACAGATCCTCAAAGGCTCTTATAAAGCTTCTCAGTGAATATACAGATAAAATTGAATCGATCAGATGTTCCTGATCGGAAACGAAAGCTTCCACAATAGCAATATGCATCATCACTGCAGCACTCCTTTTACCTCGATGCTTCCAAACCAATTAGGTCGAGGTTTGACCATTTGCGTCGAGATGGTTTTCAGAAAAACACGTAATTGATATACTATTAGTATAGAATATTATGCGAAAAAAGGAAATATTGCGGGAGCTTGATGTTTATCTTAGTCGAGAAGACTCTCACCTCTTTCGGGTGGTGAGTAATAGCAAATTTGTCTCAGTGGGAGGAAAATGGTATGAGAAAAAAATCGAAACGAATTTTAGCAGCTGCATTGTCAGCTATATTAATATGGAACACATGTGAATGGCAGCCGCAGGCATTGGCGGCCGATTCGCTGCAGCGGATCGGGGCTGAAACGGAGGCAGATGATACTGCGGAAACAGCAGAAAAAGAAGCTGCATTAAAAAAATCTGCATTAAAAGCCTCTCCGTCGGATGCTTCTCCGTCGAATGCGGAAGTAAAAGATAACCGCGGCGGGGCAGGTGCAAACGGAGCACCAAACGGCACAGCAACAGGAGCAGAGACAAAAGCAGAGATAGAGGCGTTTCTGGAGCTGGATGAGGCCATTGCAGTGCAGAAGCTCTCTCTGGGTGCCAAAGAAAGCGATATCGTTCTTCCAGATACTCTGGAGGTTCGGATGAAGCAGGAAACCTCAGAGGATACTCAAAAAGCAGAAGGCGAACAGCAGATAGATGCGGGAGTTGACGCCGAAAAAGAAAGCTCGGAAACAGACGTAGATGAGGATATCAGAAGGATTTCCGGCGTGACCTGGAAGCTGGATATCAATGAGAGCGACTATCCGGAATTTCACGGCGGGATCTCCCCACAGGATTATTTTGAAGAATTTGACGAGGATGGAGAGCCTATCGAAACCTCCGATAAGACTTGGAATGGCTATTATGAGGCGAATCAGGACTACAACGGCTGTGCCTATGTCTACACACCGGTTCTGCCGGAGGAATATTCAGTGGGAGAGGAGGCAAAGCTTCCGGAAATCTGCGTTCTCGTAGGAGAGATGCAGCTGATGACTCTGGCAGGCGGGGAGTATAACCTGAATAATCAGCCGCTGCTCATTAATAGCACTAATCAAAATGATTTTAATGGAAAAACCATTACCGGCATCTATTGTCCTACCAATCGACCAGAGCTTACATATACAGACATCAAGGGCGGTATCATAATTGATAATGTTACGGTCGATCTGACCATTAAAGATGTAACGATCAAATCTGATGGAGCCAGAGGATGGAATCTGGCTGGTATTTACCTGAAAGGCAATGCCCAGCTGAATCTGACCTTAGAAGGAACCAATACACTTGTGGGACTGGATGAGGGAGCCGGAATCGAGGTTGAGAAAAATGCAACGCTGGTTATTACAGAGCAGAGTAAAGGAAGCCTGAGGGCAGTGGGAGGTGCCTATGGTGCCGCTGGTATCGGAGGAAGAGCCGGATCAACAGGTTACGAAGGCAGAAAACTTGAGACAGGAACGATTATAATCAAGGGCGGAACTATCGAAGCTGAAGGTGGAGCTTATTGGGTTTCCTATTCGAGGGATTATCATGGAGGAGCCGGAATCGGAACCGGTCTGTATGGAATCGGCGGAACCATTAAAATACTGGGTGGAACGATAACCGCAGAAGGAGGAAGGGAGACAGGAGCCGGAATCGGAGGCGGAGCTGGTGGAGGTGTAGACACGATCGTAATCGGCGGAGAGAATGGCGAAGCTCCCAATATAACCGTATCTTCTTATAATAATAAAACATCAGGATATCAGGGAGCTGCCATCGGCAGCGGATGGAATGGAGTGAGTGATTTAAAATTATCCTGTGGCGATATCCGTATATTAAGTGGATCTGTTACGGTAAAGGGCGGAAATATTGGTTATGGAGTGTTAAAGGTTGTTGATGGAAATAGCATGGAAGGCGGCAGTGTCACTATTTCCGAGGCGGTGAAGCTGGAGCTGCCGGTTGGAAGCAACATTAAGCCCCGGGGAGACTGTACCTACGGGAAGAAAACATTCCGGATCACCGCTTATGATAACCAGCTACCAGATGGAACCTATCAGGCTGACATATCCCTGTATCGGGAGAATGATACAGAAAAAGCAAATCCGGTTTATAAAACAAGCACTCAGATGACTGTCTCCAAATTCAGGGGAACGATACCGGATATAACCCAGTGGATAGGCTATTCTGGAAATATGCAGATGGTTGTAGAGCTGAAGCCTTCCGGTGGCGGGGGAGGTAAGATGATGGAGGGAAAGGTTGTTCTAAATAAAGGAATGGATGAAACCATCTCCGTCACGCTTGGAGAAACTGCCTACCAGAAGACAATGGATCTGACCATCCATGATGGTCGTTTGAGGGACGATAAGAATTATACACTGACGGCTCGGATCGGGGAAGAAGCAAGTGAAGGCGGCGCTGCACCGGATGTAGTAACCTATTTATCTCAAAAAGCTTCCGGTTATCAGATAAAGACCGGTAAAGTCAGCTGGTATACGCCCCTGTCCGGAAAGGTTCCGGTATCGGTTCTGGTACAGGAAGAAGGAGGGGAAGGAGAAAGTAATAGCTTTACAGTAACAGGAACCCTCACGATGAAGTCAGAGGAGGAAACGAATCTTTCCCTTACCATCGGAGAACCCCTGTATCCTGTCCGCTTTCACTTTTATTCATCAAAGGTGCAGGCGGCAGAGAAGGTATCCCTGACAGCCGGACGGCTGGCTGGAGCTGCTTCAGAAGCTCTGGTGGAATTAAGGCAGAATGAAGGTCAGTTTGCCTTTGACGGGAAGCTGACAATCGATGCAGAAGCAGGCAATCATGCATATGCTCTGGCATATCTTCCGGCCGGAAATTACCGGTTTGTGATAAATACAGGTATTGCAGGTTTAGGCAGCTCCGGCGGAAGCTTTACTCTGGACAGTGAAACGGTAAAGGCAGAGGCTGCCGGAACGGATATTATTGTATTAAATGCGGCAGAGACGCTGGAGGGAGAATTGGATCTTTCCCTTGGAGATATATCTTTTTACGTGGATAATGGTCAGTTGGCGATTTCCTATTCTAAAAAAGCAGCCGATTCTGATCAGGTGGTTAGTGAGAAGTTAATAGACCAGTCCTATGATAAATGCTATCGGATCACTTCATCTGGGAATAATGTGGAGAATTATCATCTCTCTGTGAATACTCCAGCCTCCATGGAACTAAAGCTCGTATTAAAGAACCTTACGATTACACCGGCACAGGCTATCGCACCGATTCAGATAAACGGAGCGTCCCAGGTGATCACCTATCTGGAAGGGAAAAACAAGATTTCGATTAATAAATCAGAGAATTCTTCTTCATCTGCCGGCATCAGCGTGGCAAAAGGTGCGAAGCTTACGATTGACAGTGAACCGGAACAGCAGGGCTCCATAGAGGTGCTCAATAATACAAATGTAGACAGGAGTGGTGCAGCAATTGGAGGAAATGGAGAGCAGGATGCAGGAATCATTCACATCAAGGGGGGAACTGTAAGTGCAACTTCCGCTTCTAAAGGAGCGGCTATTGGTGCTTCGGTAGGAAAAAGTGTAGAAGAAATACGGATCAGCGGAGGAACAGTAACTGCAGAAACAACATCGAATGGTGCCGGAATCGGAACAGGAAGTGCTAATGGCCAGAAAAGAACCGGTAAAATCGTGATAGAAGGCGGAACGGTGAATGCAAGCTCGTGGACCGGTGCCGGAATTGGAAGCGGTATTGGATATGCTCCTGGAGACTCAGCGATAACTGCTGAGATTGAGATTCATGGCGGAATGATTACAGCCTATTCTGAACAGGGAGCCTGCATCGGAAGTGGTAAAGACAGTTCATCGAAGGTGCTGATTGACGGTGGCACTATATGCTTAAATAATAAAGAAGCACAGAGTAGGGACGCTGCCCATATTGGAAAGGGGGCTGCGAATTCTACATGGCCACAAACTGATGTGACGATTGCGGGCGGAACGATCTGTTTGAAGGAGGCGGATAGATATATACCGCGACCAATCATTTATGGCTGGAAGCAGGTAGGCCAAACGTGGCAGAAGAATAATACAATAAAAGATGGGAACGGTACCCCGGTTTATTACACCACAGCGGATCTGACCGGTATCTATGAGAATAATACACTGGTTGAAAAAGCGGGTATTGAAGGAAGCTCCTACGGCTTTAAGGATGTCCGGACAGATTCCAACGGAAAGCTCTATATGTACCTTCCGGCTTCGGAGGCAGTGAAAGCCTCCTTTGGCGGTGTGGAATTTACCGGAAAGGTTGAGCCAGGTAAGGATGAGAATGTATTGGAGCGTGAACAGACCTCTATTGATTATCGAAGGGAAGTCCTAAAAAATATGGCTCTGTATGAGCTCGAATATGCGGAATCCAAGAGTGCTGCATCTTGGACAAAGATCCCGGCAGGCGGCGAGGTTTCTCTGACAGAAATTCTGGATAAACAGCCGGAGAGTGTGACCGAGATTACTTTGTATGTGCGAAAAGCAGCTACAGGTTCCACCACAGAAGGTGAAGCAGTCGAGATAAAGATTCCGGTAAGACCGAAAAAACCGGATCCGATACAGATAACAAATGTAACGAAAGGCAGCTACACTATCAAGGTAAATGGACAGCTCGATTCCAGTTACGAGTACGGAATTTCAAAATCCGTGGATGGTGAGCTTCAGTGGCAGTCGGAGAAAACGTTTAGGTCGCCGCAACCGGCTCACACGTATTACGTAACCCTTCGTGTGAAAGCAACAGACAACAGTTTTGCATCGAAGCCGGCTGAACGCTTATCGGTGACAACACCGGATGCATTACTGATCGACGGTCCCGCCGGCAAAGTTTCTTTTGAAACGACGGGAACCTATGGACAGACACTTGATCAGATTCCGGTACAGTTGGCAGAGGGATTTCAGGTTGTTAATTATAGTAGATCACCGGTTTCAGGAACATGGAAGTTCAGTGCGGATCAGAGCGGAATGTCCGCTTCCTCCATTTATCCGGAGGTACAGGGAACCACTGCATATCAGGTGGAATTTGTCCTGGATGGAGCATCGGAAGGGCAGTATGGAAATAGTTTGACAAGAAACGTGATTCCGGAGATAGCTCCGAAAGAGTTGCATGCAGTTCTTACGACACCTATTGAAAAAGACTATGACGGAAGTACCAATATCGCATTAAAGGCGACGGTAGAGATAGGAGCTTCGGGTCAGAGCTATACTATCAGTGGCCTGAAAGGAAGCTTTGCAGATGCCAATGCCGGAACCGGTAAGGCGGTAACCATTGATTCCTCAAAGGCAAGGGTTGAGACGGGTGAGAGTGCAGTGAATCTGCAGAATTACCGTGTGGTATATCTGGCGCAGACGACCGGAACGATCCGTCCGATACAGGGATCGGTTTCAATCGATGCGCAAGCATGGACCGGAGAAAAAACCTATGGAGATGACAGCTTTTCCTTGACGGGTGTGAATGTAATGGGAGATGGGGCTCTGACCTATACAAGCTCCGATGAAAATGTTCTCACCGTGGATACACAGGGACAGGTGACCATCAAAGGTGTCGGTTCTGCAGAGGTAAGCATTACCATGGCAGAGGGAACAAATTACCTTGGCACAAGCACACCGGTAAAGAGAACCATAACCATTGAAAAAGGAACCCCCACTCTTACCTTAACGGCTGTGAACCGGAGTACCGGAGCGCAGCAGCCGGAAGGGATTCTCGGAACCTACGAGGATGATTTTGATATCATTGCAAGTATTCAGGGAGCGTATGGTGACAAGCTGCAGGGTAAGATCCGCTTCTATGATAATGGAAATCAGGTTCCGGATACGATCCCTGTAGGGGAAGCTGGAACTGCGGTTCTCAACCTGACGAAGCCGGGAGTCGCATCCGTAGGAACGCACCGGATGACAGCCGAGTTTGATTTTGACACTCATCAGGAGTGGGCAGCCAAATACAACGCGCCTGCTCCGGCTGCATTTACATTTACGATCGGAAAGGTGGCTGCACCGCAGATCACTTGGCCGACGGCAGCGTCTGTGAAGGCGGGAAGTCCTCTGAGTGGCTCTGCCTTAGCAGGAGGAAGCACCGAATATGGAAGCTTTGCATGGAAGGATCCGGCCCAGACGGCACAGGCGGGCAACCATAGCTACGAGGTGGTATTTACACCGAATGAATGGGCATCCGCTCGTTATGAGATCGCAGCGATGACCGGTACGGCAGAAGTGACAGCAACGGAAAATAAGCCGGATGAAACGGAAAAACCGGGCGAAGCAGGCAAGCCGAACGAATCGAACAGAACGGATGATTCAGATGATTCGGATGAGCCGGAAAGACCGAGTCGCAACAACCCGTCCTCCGGTAAGGACAAAACCTCCGGCAGCGGTGTAGTCAGCCATGATTCAGTCAAAGGAACGATCGACAGTACGGCAGGAATTATCACAGGAGAAACAAACAGCTTTGCCAATGACGGAAAGAGCCATTGGATGCTGGATGAGCATGGCTGGTGGTTACGCTTTGCAGATAATACCTACCCGAAGGGAAGCGTGCGTGAATCCGGTGATATTTCGCATAGCTGGGAGCAGATCAACGGAAAATGGTGGGCCTTTGATGAAACGGGTTATGCTAAGACAGGCTGGTTAAGGGATGAGGATTACGGCGGCTGGTTCTATATGGATCTGGAACACGGCATGCAGACCGGCTGGGTGCTTCTCGATGGAGTTTGGTACTATTTTAACCCGATTTCCGATGGAAAGAGAGGGATTATGTACGCCGGACAAAGGACACCGGACGGATACTATGTAGATAAAAACGGTGTCTGGGACGGAAGAAGCAAGCAGTAAAGCGAGTTTCAAGCCGAACCTCCGTGAAACTTGGCGCGTGATTCTGGTCAGCGAAGCTGACATGCTTCTATCAGAATCACTGCGCGTCTTCGCGGAGAGATGCTCTTGCACTAAGTATAGAATAATCCGGAATGGATCCGCAGGCTTTGGGAATCCTTCCGGATTTCTATTTATTTTTTTTCGTGCCAAAAAACAACAATTCGTGTGCATTTGCTTGACATGTTGAGCTGATTATTAAATAATAAAAGCAGAGCAATAGACTGACTTTATGAGCGTACATTAAATGTGAAAAGGAATCAGAAAGGGGCGTTGTGGTAATGAAAAATACACGAAAAGCAGCGGCAATCTGGCTGGCCATGTCGTTGGCAATATCGACAGCTTTTGGGAATACAGCATGGGGAGAGATTCGGCCGGATACAGGGAATAATCGGTGTGTCCATGTGCATACGGCAGAGTGCTACAAAGATGCAGACGAAACAGCAACTCCATCCCAGATCGGAAGGGAGCCTACGGAATGTACCCACATTTGCAGCGTAGAAAGTGGCTGTATACGGGATACAGAGAGGGAAAATAGTGAGAAGGCCGACACGTTGGATGCGGTTGCTTCCAATACAGGCAAGGATGATTCTAAGAAAGAGCAAGCTGGAGAAAAAGCCGCAGACCGGAAGGATTCTTCTGGTAATACAGATGAAAATAAAAACTTAAACGATGTGCCTGCTCAGAACGGGGCAGCACTTTCTGTCAGCACGCCATCCAATGCGAAAGATACCACAACCACAGGTGGAACCATCACATCGGTTTCACAGACGAAGATCCTGTCATGGTCATGGTTTGATCCGGAGGAAAATCTGCTTGATGGCAGACTGGAGCTCACCGGAATCACTGAGGAAGCTCAGCCATCCTTTACAGAGATCATCGAGTATTTACCAACGGCCATTATTGCCCGGGTAGAAGAAGGCAAAGACGGCGAAAACGTTGAAGATGGGGAAGAAAAGAATCTGCCAATCACCAACTGGAGCTGCCCGGAGTATGTGCAGGACGAAGAAGGTCGCTGGCCACTGGAAGGCACCTATGAGTTTAAAGCAGAGCTGCCGGAGGGGTATGAGCTGGCAGAGGGCGTGGATGCGCTGGTGGTGGAAGTGTCTGTGGCTGGTGATCAGGCGGTAATGCTGGCAACAATGCCGTTAATGACAGTAATGAAAGATGGAACTGAAAAATCTATTTATTGGGCTGATAATAACTATTCAGGTTCGTATAATGAACTAGATAGTATGGGAATCCGTCTTAGTTACGCAAACGGATATCATTATTTAACTTTGAATAGTGTAAACATGAATAGTTTATATTTGGGTAATTGGTCAAACTGGGTCATTACGTTAGAAGGGACAAATACGTTAGATGTAACATCTTTAACAAATAAAGGCACTGATGCGCTCATGATTGCTGAAGGAACGACAGTAACAATTGAAGGTAATGGTACTTTAAATGCGTATGGAAGACATTCAGGATCTGGTATCAATCTTGGAGGAACTTTAACCATTAAGAGTGGTACTATTAATGCAAGTGCATCAAAGTCGCTTGGAGGTACGGATGATGGAAAAGTATCGGGAATTCTGATTGGGACGAATGGAACGTTACTGGTTACGGGTGGAGATATTACTGCAAGCGGAACCAAGGCTGGGAGAAATACTAGATATGGCATGTATGTAAGAGGCCGGTTTATCATGACTGGTGGTAAGATGGAAGTAATTGGAAACGATTGTCATGGATTGTATACAATGGGTCAGTTTAAATTATCTGGAGGTGAGATGGCTGTTTCTTCAAAAGCTGATCTCTTAGGGTTTATTGCTAATGGAGATTCCACGGTGATTACGGCTCCGGGAAAGTTAACGGCGGATATTCTTGATATTGGTCCTGGAAAAACGGTGACGGTAGAAAAGAACGCAACTCTGACCGTGGATGGAGTAGTGCTTGAAAAAGGAAGTACGCTGATAAATAATGGAAATTTAACTGTAAATCGGGAAGTGGATGATAGGGACGGTGGAACATTAGAAAACAATGGCACAATTAGTGGAAATGGACGTATACCAGATTCTGCAAAGCAGGAACCGACAAAAATAGCAGATTTTATAAGTGCCGTATATAGCAAAAACACATCGATCAATGTTCAAAAGCTTGCAAACATTCAGAAACCAGCTAACGCCGGAGATTTGCAATATAAACTTGTTGATTATACAGGAAGTGAATCTAAGGGTGAGGGAACGATTGACGGATCAACAGGTCTGCTGACGGTAAAAAAGGCTGGTGTTTTTAAAATTAAGGTTAAGACACTGGCAAGTGGAATTTATCAAGAAGGTAC
>ENA-OURU01004639-OURU01004639.1-human-gut-metagenome-genome-assembly--contig:-NODE-4639-length-9874-cov-2.501273_pt1 | contig 9874 bp, 7 predicted proteins | sample MGYA00242137_ERZ509064 | MGnify/ENA primary metagenome ERZ509064 (study PRJEB26280, sample SAMEA2338777) | human gut metagenome | biome: human gut; feature: human-associated habitat; material: faeces...
CGACAGCGGCGTGAACGTGGCAGCCCAGCGCGCCGTGCTGCCGGAAATGCCCCACAGCATCATCAGCATAGGAGGCACCACGCCGAAAACGGGCATTGAAGCGGGGCGCCCCGTGTCCAAACTCATCCTGCCCGTCACCCTGTACGTGAACGCCGGCATTCTGCCGGAATGCAAGGCTTCCAACATTGCTGCCGAATTCAAAACCCTGCTGGAAAACCCGGTTCTTCTCCTCCTGTAGGGCTACCGGAACATGCTGCTTTTTTCCTTGAACGTTCCTCTTCCTCCCCCTGTCTTACCAACCATGAAAAAAGTCGCCATACTTGCCGCCCCCGGATTTGAAGAAATCGAACTCATGGCTCCGCTGGACATCCTGCGGCGCCTGAACATGGACGTAGTGCTTGCCGGCGTCCAGTCCGACAAGGTGGTCAGCACCCATGAAGTAACCGTCAGCACGGACACCATGCTGGATAAACTCCATGCTGACAAGCTGGACGCCCTGATCCTGCCCGGCGGCGCGGGCTCCTGGGTACTCCGCGACACGCCGGAAGTCATCCATCTGGTCAAAAAAATGCATGAAGCGGGCAAGCTGGTGGCCGCCATCTGCGCCGCCCCCATCGTGCTGACCAAAGCGGGCCTGGTCAGGGACAGGAACGTCACGGCCTACCCGGCCCAGGACGTTTACCGGGAACTCAACGAAGCCGGCGCCCATATTGTGAAAGATGAAAATGTGGTGCTGGACGGCAACATGCTCACCGCCAACGGCCCCGGCGCCGCCATGCTCTTCGGCTACTCCATCGGGGAATATCTGGGGGAAGACCTCCAGGTGGCCCAGCTCAAAGAGCAGATGTGCTACACGGGCCTGTAGGATGCCGGCAGGCATTCCGCCTTTCCGCAACCCCATGCGGCGCCGGAACAGCAGGGAAAGGGGGGGGAATCTCCCCCTTTTCACTTCATCAGGTGCCTTTTCAGGGTATAGTAAGCCCCCCGGCGCCCCTTGCGGGACGACATCAGGCGGGAATGCAGGGCAGAGAAAAAATTGCTCCGGAGGGGGCAATCCAGCAGAAGGCGGCAAAAAGCCCGGTCCCACCGGTCCAGACTGGGAAGGACGTTCTCCGCGCCCACCAGCTCCAGCCACTTTTTCCAGCCGGAAAGCAGAACTTCCCGGTCTTCCGGAGACGCTTTGAAAAAAGCTCCCTCTTTCATGATGAAATGCCTGCGCATCAACTCCATGCAGTAGTCCACCAGACCGAAGGCGGCGGGTGAATCAAGCAGCCCCCGCTCCCCCCAGAAACGCGCCAGAGATTCCATGCCCATCAAATCCATGCGGAAATCCCCCAGGCGGGGATCCCGCCCGCAGGAGGCGGAACCGGGGCGTTCCCTCCGGTAATGGTACAAACGGTCGGGAAGGATCAGGAGCCGCGGAGCAACAGTCAACAGCATCAAACAGAAATACAAATCCTCCCCCTGGCGCAATCCGGGAACGAAACGCACACCGTTTTCTTCCAGCAGCTTCCTGCGGATCAGCTTATTCCACACCGTTCCCGCGCACCGGCTCCAGGGCGTCCCCCGCCGGAACCGCTCCGCTTTTTCTTCCGGGAAAAACCCGGCTGACGGCGACCAGCCGCTTTCAGGCATATCCATGCCTCCGCAGTCGCAGAACTCATGGTATCCGCACACCGCTACGTCCGCATCTTTTTCCACGGCCGCATCAAACAGGCGCCGGAACATATTCCGCTCCACCACGTCGTCCGGGTCCACAAAACCGATATACTTTCCCGCAGCCGCTTCCATGCCGCTGTTCCTCGCCGCGGAAACACCGCTGTTTTTCCGGTCAATCACCCGGACGCGGCCGTCCCTGTCCCGCCATTCGCGCAATATCTCCGCCGTACGGTCGGAAGAACCGTCATTGACGCAAATGATTTCGATATCTTCCATGCTCTGGCCGGCCAGGCTTTCCATACACTGGTCCAAATAAGCGGCAACATTATAACAGGGAACAATGATGGAAACGGATACGCTCATGGCGGAAGCATCCTTTTTTATCCGGATTGAAAATTCACATCAAGAAAAAACAGCAACGCCATCTGTTGAAAAACGGAACAACCGGAAGAGGGAAACTGTTTCCGGAAAGAAATGTAAAGGCTGCCTCCCGAAGGAAGTTCCCGGGAATAACGGAAACGGAGGGCTGTGGTACGGCTGCAATACGGCGGAAAATTCAAACCGTCAGGAATACTCCGGCATCATGCGCCAAGGAGTTTTTTGATATTGCTTTTCAGTATGAATTTATTAAGTATTCAGCCCTCGTCACACAACGTATTCTTTTTTACCCGGCAGGCGAAAAACCGCCCGGAACGGTAACAAGGGCCATTCATCATCCGCGTCAGGCGATATTCATTATATTTCCTGCAATTTTTCACCATGAAACCAATGACACATACGCAGACAGTCATGCTCCGATTGCTGACCATGTGTATTCCGTTTCGGAACCTGCGTAAAAAATGGCGCACTTTCCTGCGCGATTTCCTGTCCGACTATGACCGGGACGCCCGCCGAAGCATGCGCGCATGGCGCAGGCATCCAGTGGCCGGCCGTACCATCCTTATTCTGGAACCCAACTATTGCCACGGGGAAGTCATCCCCGGTTTCTGCCGCCACCTGCTCGACATGGGATACCGCGTTGATGTCCTGATGCATCACAGCCTGGCCAGGCAATCGCCCCTGTGTTGTTTCAAGGAAGGCGATATCCATATTTTCACGGCCATGTGCACTTCATGGAAGCGCCTGGCCAAAGCGCGCGTCCTCACCCGGTACGAAGCCATCCTGATATCAACATCCGCCTTTTATGACATTCCGGGCTGGGCAAGTTTCCTTCATATGACGGGGCTTGACAAATTCGCCAATCTTCTGGCCGTCGAACATGAATTAAAGGACATCCCCCGGTTCGGGGAAGAAGAACTTGACCGCCAGGGACGACTGCTGACGCTGGGCTCCTTTCCCAGGGGCATGATGGTTAATCCGCACTTTTTCGGGGAAATCCCGCCTGCGCCCCGGAACAGCGAACCCGTGTTCATCACCGTAGGTTCCCTCTCCTCACAGCGGAAAAACCACGAACTCCTGGTTGAGGCGCTGGAAACCGTCTGCAATGAAGGGTACAGGAACTTTTCCGTCATCATCGTGGGGGAAGGAGAGCTGGGAAAAATCCCCGGCCATCTGCGCCCCTTCCTGCATGTGGCCGGAAAGCTCGACTTCCCCGCCATGTACGAGGCCATGAGGCGGGGGGACTATTTCCTGCCCCTGCTTGATCCCGGCAATCCGGCGCATAACCGCTACATTACCACCGGCGTCACCGGTTCCGCCCAGCTTGTTTACGGATTCGCGAAAATCCCGGTTATCCATGAGAAATTCGCTTCCTTCTACGGCTTCAACGACAGGAACGCACTCCTTTACAGGGAAGAAACGCTTGGCGGCGCCATGCTCCGCGCCATCAGGCAGACGGAAGAGGAATACGCAGAAATGCAGCAGGCGCTTCTCCAACTGGGCAGGGATATTGACAGGGAATCCCGTTCCAATCTGGAGCGGGCCCTTGCCGCATGCTCCCCCTCCGAACCTCAACAGGCCCGCCCATGACCCGAACCCGCCCGCCACAGCCCCAGGTTTCCGTCATCGTTCCCGTTTACAATCAGGAACAATATCTTGAAGAGTGCATCAGCAGCATCCGCCGGCAAACCCTTGCGGAGTGGGAATGCATCATCGTCAACGACGGGTCCTCCGACTCGTCAGGGGAAATCGCCCGGCGCTTTTCAGAGGAGGACTCAAGAATCCGCTGCTTCGAACAGGAAAACAGGGGCGTTTCCTCCGCCCGCAATCTGGGCATGCGGCACGCTTCCGGGCGCTATTTGTGTTTTGTTGACGGTGACGATTTCATCGACGCGGCCTTTCTCAAACATCTTCTGGACGCCTCGGACCGCGGAGCAAGCGATTTGACCGTAGCGGGAAAGCTGTTCTGCGACAGGTTTCCGCCGGACAAAATCCCCGCCCTGCCCACCTGCGGCATATTTCTGCGCCGGGAGTTCCCCTTGAAAAACAATCTGGAATTCCCGGAAGGCATTCACCCCTGTGAAGACGGCCTCTTCTCGCATTTCGTGCTCGCGCTGACAGAAAAAATTTCCTTCTGTCCGGAGGCCGTTTACCATTACCGCCAGCATGAACAGGGCAACCACCACCAGATACGGAAAAGAACCGCCGACATCCTGCCCATGATCCCCCGGTGGCTTTCCCTGATTGAAGAGTTTTATGAACAACGCCATCTCTGGAAAAGAAAAGCCGGCCATCTCGTCCGCTTTATTGAGCATGAACCATTTGAACTGAGGCTGCTTGGCATGCCTTTCTCCCCGCCGGAGCAGGAAATACTTTACAGCATCATCCGGGACTTCCTGAACGCCCATTGCACGGCCGCCGAGTGCCGGAGGGCCTCCCTGCATCTTCCTTTCCGCCTGTTGTTGAAATCCTCCGGCTTTTCAGACTTCGGAAGAAGGCTCCGGAGGGCCGGCAAAAACACCGGAATCCGCCGGAAGCTCCTCCATTTCTGCCCTGTCCCCTCATGGAGGAGGAATGGCCGGGCACAGCTGCGGCAAGTACGCGAACAGCTGGAGGAAATACGCAGGAATATCACGTTTTAACCCCTTTCCCCTGCTTGAACATGGCAAAAGGAAAAATAATAGTCATGCGTCTTTTCGGAGGGCTGGGAAACCAGCTGTTCCAATACGCCTTCCTCTTCGCGCTCTCCCGGCAAGGGGGAAAAGCAAGACTGGAAACCTCATCATATGAACATGATGATAAGAGGGTCTGCGAACTCCATCACTTCCGGGTTTCCCTTCCCATTGAAGGAGGCCCTCCCCCCTGGGCTTTCCGCAAGTCCCGTATTCCCGCCTGCCTGCGTTCCCTGTTCGCCGCTCCCAAATATCCTCATTTCCGGGAGGAAAAACGGCACGGGTTCGATCCCGGTCTCGCGGCTCCTCCCCGCCGCCATACCTATTTCAAGGGATATTTTCAGACGGAACAATACTTCCTCCACTGCCGGGAACAGCTTTGCAGGGAATTCCGTCTGAAAACTCCCCTGACTCAGGAAAACGCCCGCATTCTTGAAGATATCCGTTCATGCTGCTCCATTTCCCTGCACATCCGCAGAACGGATTACCTCTCCAACCCCTACCTTTCTCCGCCGCCTCTGGAATACTACCTCAGGAGCATGGCTGAAATGGAAGGAAGGCTGCGGGCGGCAGGCGCTCCGCAGGAATCCCTGCGTTACTTCATCTTTTCGGACGACATAGAATGGGCCCGGCAAAACCTGAGGCCCGCCCTGCCCCATGTCCATGTGGATATCAATGACGGCGGCACCGGCTACTTCGATCTGGAACTGATGCGAAACTGCCGCCACCACATCATCGCCAACAGCACTTTCTCCTGGTGGGCGGCGTGGCTCAACGAACACGCGGAGAAAATCGTCATCGCGCCGCGCATCTGGTTCAACAGGGAGGAAGGCGACCGGTACCATACGGATGACGCACTCATCCCCGGCTCATGGCTCCGGATATAACCCTGTTTCCTATACAGCAGACCATGCCCTCTCCCCTCATTTCCGTCATCGTCCCCATCTACAACATGGAGTCCCTTCTTCCGCGCTGTCTGGACAGCCTGGCGGCACAAACCCTCCGCGACCTGGAAATCATCTGCGTGGACGACGGTTCAACCGACGGATCCGGAGGCATCGTCCGGAAATATGCTTCCGGAGACAGTCGTTTCCGCCTGATTACACAGGAAAATTCCGGCAGGGCGGAAGCCCGTAACGCGGGAATCAGGGCTGCCGCGGCGCCTTACCTGGGTTTTGCGGATCCGGATGACTACGTTGAGCCGGACATGTACGAACGGCTCTACCGGCTCGCGGAAGAAAGCGGGGCGGACATGGTCCAATGTTCCTATTCCCCCTTCCTTCCGGCTGAAAGCGGAGAATCGCGCGGAATGGCTGAGGAAAAACTCCTTCATATTGAAAACACCGCCTGCGACGGCGTCTTTACGGAGAAAGGAGAAATATTCAGGCTCTTTCTGGAAGACAGGATCACCGGCGTCGTCTGGAGCAAATTGTTCAGGCGGATACTCCCCGGCTGTTCCGCCCCCCTGGAAGTCCGCCTGCCTTCTTCCTTCACCAGCGGAGAAGACACCCTTTACGTTTCCCGGGCCATCGCCCGCTGCCGCAGCGTCGCCCTCACCTCTGAAAAACTCTACCACTACGGGCTGGGCGGTCCCCAATCCGTTTCTTCTCGCAACCGGAAAGCGGAAACCCGGCCCGCAAGTTATTACGCCGTATTCGAGATGCTCACCAGGGAAAAACTCCGGGAAGGGGTTCTGGGCAGCAACCGCACGGCCTACATGAATTATATTGTCCCCCTGCTTTTTCCGGACAATGAAATGCCGGCCGGGCGGCTCAGGCATTGGGCGGAACTCTGGCGGGAGGCGGACATCACTTCCGAACACGTTTGCGGGATGCCCAGGGAACAGAGGGCTTATCTTGAGGCCGCCCTGGCCGGACGGTGGATTTACCTGCGCCTCCTTCAATGCTTCTGGAAGTTCAAGACCGCCAGAAGGAAAATGTTCCGGCTGAGGTTTTCCAAAAACGGAATAGACACGCTCCAAATCCTCGGATACACTCTTTATTCTGCAAAGAAGTTCCCCCGATCATCCCTGTAACTGCTGTTTTTCCCGTGTTCATCTATTCCTACCAGCAACACGACCACCTCCTGCCCGGCAATGACAGAATGCTGGTGATCGGCAGTTCCGCTCTGGCAAAAAACCATGGCCATCTGAAATCGTCCCGACTGGCCGCCGACACGCTCATCTTCAATTTCCCGCTCACCCATCCCCGCCTGTGGCGGCAAATGGAGCACAGCCTTTCCGGCGCCCGCTACAGCATCATTCTTTTCATGTGGCCGCCCCTGCATCTTTCCCCGGCCAACGGCAGGCTCATGGAAAAGCCCCCGGAAGGGGGCGGGCCCATGGAAAGCGCCGAAGATATGCTTTGCAGGCTTTTCGCCTTTCTGCGGAAACAGACGCGCCGCCTGATCCTCCTGTCATCCCCGCCCTCCGACTACGGCAGCGCCCGGCACCCCTACGCGGAAGAACCGGGCGTCCTTGAAGCCTGGAACGCCCTTCTTCGCACGCTGGCAGGCAAGCTGAACCTTCCATTCATTGACTTTTGCGGCGATATGCTGCAATACTGCCCCCTGCCCGGCTCCGGGGAAGAAGATTTCCCGGAAGCTTACCGGAATCTGGGAAAACAGGTCCTCCACCGGCTGCCTTTCGGCCAAACGTGGGTGAGAAGGCGTTCCGGGAAAATACACCGCCTGCTGGAGAAAAGAAGAAAACGCCGGAAGGAACGCATGCTTGCCCGCTGGAGGACATTGGCGGCCCCTCCCCATTACCGTGAGGAAACCGACTGGATTACGGCCATTCATTCAGAAAAAGGGCAGGCGCGCATACTGCTCATTGGCGGTTCCGTCATGCGGCATTTGTGGCGGCCCCTTGCCTCAGAACTTCAGGAAGACATTGACTTGTTCTCCTCCACGCTGATTCCCGGAGATCCAGACTATCTCCCCACCCTTGCAGGATATTTTCCCTCCGCCGGATACGAAGCCGTCATTGTTTCCTTCGGTTCCCACGTCACCAATATTAATGCCATTGTCCGTGAGACGGCATCTTCCCTGCCCGGCGCGGTTCTTTCAGACCACCATGACTTCATGCAGGGGCGCAGATATATAGATCCCTTCCATTTCTCCCCTCCGGACCGCGCGTACCAGGCAGGGAAAACAGCCGGACTGCTCCTGCCCCTTCTCTCCGCCCGGCAGGAACCGCCAAAGGAACAGGAATGCCCGCAAAGCCGCCCCGAACCATGAAACGGACAAATGAACGAAAACCGCCAAATTATTTTCCATACGGGGAAAAACGGTTACCCCCCGCAAAAATCCCGGCCCCGGCATTTAAAGACTTCAGACGCCCCCTTCTTCAAATAACAGACATCCCTTTTCCGGCCTGAACGGAGCCTCCATGCTCTTTCCCTCCCCGGCCTATTCCTTCCCGCAGCCCCTTCTTCAAGACCCTTCCCATGAAATTCCCCGATGCCATGACAACCCCGCCCGTTCCCGCATCCCCGGAGAAATCACGCATCCCCGTCATGTTTTCCGCCACCGGCGGCTGGGGCCTGCCCCTGGGCGTAGCCATTCACACCCTTTGCCTTCACGCCAGTTCCGGACGCTTTTATGACATTCACATCGTTCACGACGGAATGGACGCGCGAATAATACAGGAGCTGAACCAGGTTGCCGCCCCCTTTCCGCAGGTTTCCCTTTCTTTCCTGCAACTTCCGGAAGAATTCCGCCATCTCTTTCAAAACGGCAACAAGGACCGCTACTCCCCCCTTGCGTATGCCCGCCTGATGGCCGGCAGCCTGTTCCCGCAGTACGGCAGGATCGTTTATCTGGACGCAGATGTCCTGCTGGCCGGAGACGTAGCCGAACTGTATTTTTCCGATTTGCGGGGAGCTTCCGTAGCGGCGGCCGGAGACGGCCTGGCCCTCTGGAGCATTGAAAAAGGAACGATGCACCCCCATCTGGAATATATGGGCAACTACCTTTCCTCCCCCCTTTCCTACTGCAATTCCGGCGTCCTGGTGCTGGATCTGGACCAGATGCGCCGCCGCAACCTGGAACACCGGCTGCTCCAACAGCTTCGGAACCGCCCGGAACCCTTCCCCTATCCGGACCAGGACATCTTAAATATCGCCCTGCACGGAGACATGACGACGCTGCCTCCGGAATGGAACTTCCAATTCCTGTCCTGGACCTGGGATGAAGAAAAAACACGGCTCCTGCGCGGAACCGAATTTGAAAACGTTCCGTCCATATCCTGCGGGCGTTCATGGAAACTGCTGCACATGGTAGGCCCGGAAAAACCATGGAGGCTCCCTGACACCCCCGGAACCATGGGGCAGTTCCACTGGATCCTGTACTCCTTTTTCTGGTGGCCGGAAGCAAAGAGGCTTCCCGCGTTCCGGGAGGAACTGGATGCGATTTCCCAGGGGCTGGCCCCGCTCCTCCAGCGCCATATCCGCGGCCAGCAATGGAAACTGTTCTTCTCCCGGGGCCATATTTTCCGGAAACGCCGGGACAAAATCAGGCAGCTGAAAAAATTGCTGTCCATTCTTGACGGCAGAAAACCGTAACCGGCTTCCCCCCCCTCCGGGAAACATGGGCAGCCTCCGCAGACAGCCGGAAAACCGGCGTACTCCGGAGACTGTTCCCGGCGGACCTTCAAACGCCCGTGACGAGCGCCTTTAATGCGGCGTGTGCGGTTCCAGCATCTGCTGGCGTTCCCGTTCCTTGTCCTTGGCCAGGCGGCGCGCCTCCTTGGTCAGGTACTGCTGCAAACGGAAGGCTTTCTGACCCTTTTTCCGGACGACATGTTCGGAAGTGCCGTCCGGCAGAATATTGCAGGCCTGGACATTGTCCCTGAAGCAGGCGTCCAGAATGGATTTCAGGCGGCGCGCCAGCTTCCCGTTGGTGACGGGCACCATAAGCTCCACCCTTTTATCCAGATTCCGGGTCATCCAGTCCGCACTGGCGATGAAAAGCTGGTGGTTGCCGCCGTGGTGGAAAAAGAAAATGCGCGCGTGCTCCAGATACCTGTCCACGATACTGACCACGCGGATTACCTTGCCGTTGGGCCGGGGGCCCGTTTTCAGGCAGCAAATGCCGCGCACGTTCAGTTCAATGTCCACCCCGGCGTCTGCGGCCCTGTACAGGGCGTCAATGATTTCCACGTCCTG
>ENA-OURU01004650-OURU01004650.1-human-gut-metagenome-genome-assembly--contig:-NODE-4650-length-9858-cov-2.634704_pt1 | contig 9858 bp, 6 predicted proteins | sample MGYA00242137_ERZ509064 | MGnify/ENA primary metagenome ERZ509064 (study PRJEB26280, sample SAMEA2338777) | human gut metagenome | biome: human gut; feature: human-associated habitat; material: faeces...
AGTCACACTGATATATGTTTTCTGATTTTCTCTTTTTATAGAAGCAAGACTGACACCTTCCTGCATAGTTGCAAACTCACTGAGTTTATGGATTTCTGTCTCTGTCGTGCCATCTGCTTTCTGTTTGTCTACGGAAAACTCGTAATCCATCAGAGCATCCACATCTACAGTATCATTCTCGTTTACAATTTTCACATCATACTGCTTACCATCCATCGTCAGTGTCGTTGCTGTCTTTTCTGTCGTGAGACTGCCTGTCAGCTCCTGATAGATCTGCGCCACTGTCAACCCCTGTTCCATGGCTTTTTCCTTGTCAATGGTGAGCTGGATCGTCTTATCACCGCTCTCCTGTCCATTGGAAACTTTGGTAAATCCTTTCACATCAGAGACCATGTCCATGACATCATTGCTGATCTCCAGCAACTTGTCTGTATCGCTTCCATAGATATTCACAGTCAGGCCGCTTGCCATATAAGAAGACAGGTCCATATTCGAAGTCGAAACACTGTAATCCTTGAACTTCAGCTCTTTGCAGATTTTTTCCAGCTGTTTTGCCACCGGGCCGTTATCCTTAGCTGTGTCTTCATCCAATAATACAAACACATTCAGATTATGTGTACCGCCGCTGCTCATCATCATGGAAGATGCGTTGCCGGAAGCACTGGAGGAACCGGAGATCATACCGACGTAAGTCACACCATCAATGGATGTCATTTTCTCCATTGCCTGATCTGCCAGTGCAAAGGTCTCCTCATCGGTTAATGTTTCATCTGCTTCCAGTGTCACAGACATCTGATCACCGCCCATCGTCGGAAACAGGATCATTCCGGTATTTACTGCCTTGTATGCACAGCCTGCCAACAGTCCAACTGCAATCAGCAGTGGTACAAATTTTTTCCGCAGACAGAAACGAAGCGCTGTTTCATATACCTTCAACACTTTATCCAGCAATTTTTGCGGTTTCGGCTCCGTATTACGCAACATGGTAGAACTCATCGCCGGAACTACAGTCAGCGCAATCAGAAGACTCGCCACCAGGCTATATGCAATGGTCAGTGCCAGATCTACAAACAGTTCCCGCACCATACCATTCACAAAGATAATCGGTAAAAATACACAGATGGTCGTCAATGTAGAAGATGCAATGGCACCAGCCACCTGTTTTGCTCCCATGACCGCCGCTCTCGCAGATGATACGCCCAATCCACGCAGACGGTAAATATTTTCGATCACAACAATGGAGTTATCCACCAGCATACCGATTCCAAGAGCCAGTCCGGACAATGAGATCAGATTCAGTGTCACACCACTGAAGTACATCAGTACGATTGCCACCAGAACACTCAGCGGAATGCTGAAAGCGACCACAATCGTCGGTTTGACGGAACGCAGAAAAATTGCAAGCACAATAATTGCCAGCACTGCACCCATGATCAGATTAGACAGTACATTATTCACGATCAGATCGATATAATCGCCCTGATCCATCAGGCTTGTAATATGCAGTCCGTCATGATCCTGTTCCAGCTGACGGATAGCTGCGCCACAGGTATCCGATACATCCGCAGTTCCCGCTGTACTGGATTTTGAAATAGAAAGAACGATTCCATCACGTCCATTTACTTTTGCATAAGCATCTCCGGAATTATCGATCCAGGTCACATCTGCCACATCAGACACCCGGATATCTCCGATTCCATCGATATTGCATAATACCGAGGATTCCAGTTCTCCATCAGAAGCGTACTCATCACCGACTTTCAGCAGATACTGATCCTCTCCCTGATAAATATAGCCTGCCGGCATTGCAAAATTCTGCGCTGCCAACAGTTGGGATAAGGTATCCAGACTCAGCAGTGTATCCAGATTTGCGTTTTTCAGTGCCGTATCTCTTCCCTGCTCATAGGAAGACTGAGCATCCGCCAGCTGTTCTTCACTGTTGCTGAGGGCCGCCTGACTATCCGCAATCTGTGCCGCGCCGGTACTGAAACCAACCGCAGCTGAAATCTTGCCGGATTCCAGTGCTTCGTAATTATCTGTAGCTGCTTTGACCTGTTCATTCACCTGATCCGCAATCGCCTGTGCCGCCTGGATCTCAACAGCCAGATTGGCAAGTTCTGTATCAATCTGCGGCAGCCGGGTATTCACGATCTGATCCAGTTGTTTCAGGTTATCCATGGTCAGTGATGCTGCTGCATCCGACTGACCGATCTGTTTCATAAATGCAGTCATAGCTTCCAGTTTCTTTGGACTTTTCAAAGCATCCGAAATATCTGCCGGATAGGCAGAAGCATCCATGCCATAACCGGATGCCATATTTCGAACAGACGCAAAGCTTTCGTTGATCTGCTCATACTGTGCCTCAATCCCGGCATCGGTATACGCTTTTTTCTCTGTTTCCAGTGCCAGTTTGGATGCCTGAAGCCCTGCTAACTGTGCATTATATGCAGACTGTGTCGCTACGGCTGCATCCACCGCTTTGCTGGTCTGCGCCAGTTCACTGGCAGTAGAACTCTGCTGATCTTGCAACGCTTTTTGTGAACTCTCCAGCTGGGATTTTGCGCTGTTCAACTGACTCTTTGCATCATCAATCTGCGCTTTTGCATCCGCCAGCTGTTCATCCACATAGCCCGCCAGCCGGTCATTCACTGCATCGATTTTTTCCTGGTTCAACCGGATTTCTACTGTTTTTTCAATCGCACCTGTGGTATTGACACTTGCTACACCATTCTGGCGTTCCATCGTCGGCACAACCGTATTTTCCACAAAATCACTAAGCTCGTAGATATCTTTTCCTTCGTAATCCACGCTGGCATAAATCACCGGCATCATGTCCATGGATACTTCCATGATCATCGGTTTACCGGCACCATCCGGCAATGTGATCAGATCCAGTGCATTGGACAGTTTGACCATGGCACTATCCATGTTCGTCTCCTCTGCAAATTCCAGCATAACCGTACAGTAATTCTCATTGGAGGTACTGGTGACATTCTCCACACCATTGACTGTCCCAAGACCGGATTCCAGAGGTTCCGACACAGTACTTTCCACCTTGTCCGGAGATGCTCCAGGATAAGTCGTTACTACTACCACATACGGCAAAGAAAATTCCGGCAGCAGATCTGTCGACATCCTGGTAAAACTTACTACCCCCAGAATCAGACAGATTACCACCGCAACGAACACTGTGTACGGTTTCTTAACACTAAATTTTGACATTTCTTTCCTTCTTTCCAGCTCTATCTTTCCGTTTTTCATGCAAAACCGTTCTGCAAAAAAATCATCACTGATTACCTGTTTTGATGAAAGATTCTCACAGAAACAGTTATCCATTCTAACAAAATATTTTACCGTAAACTCAATTTCAGCTCAACCGCTTTGCCGGAATTTATACTTTTTTTACAAAAGCCAGTTTCTATATTGCCCATGTGATCACCAGAAAGCCAACATATTCCAAATAGCAAGCCGCAAAAATCATTCTTTTTTCAACAACAATTCCAATTTTTCAAATACATAATCTGCATACATCTGCTTAATCTCATGACGGTTCATTTCTGACACAACAGTCTCCAGTTCATATGTATGATTCTCCTTCCCCATCCGGATACAGAAATATACCTGTCCCTGTACACTGTCCGCATTGTTCGGATCCACATTCCCGGTCGTTCCGGTGATACCGATGGCAATGTCTGTGTGCAGTTTTTTCTGTGCAGTTTCTGCCATGGCATTCGCACATTCCCTGGAATACACACCATATTTTTCAATCACGTTTGCATCCACACCGTTCAGAATCTTTGTTTCATTCAGATAAGTAACGTATCCTCCCGGAAAAATTGCAGATGCACCTTCGGTGTCTGTGATCATGGATGCGATCAGACCGGAAGTACAACTCTCCATGGTGGAAATCGTTGTATGTGTGTCTATCAGTTTTTTTACAATATCATCTGCTCGTTTTCTTTCCTGCTCCATTTTCGCTCTCCACATTTCCTTGAAAAATCTTTATTTATAAAAAATAGCATAGTTACATCGTATCTTTTTTCCTATGAATATGCAAGAAGCAAAAGCATGAAACCACTCCTGTGCAAGCACATCGTGGTTTCATGCTTTTGCCCCTGGCATCATGATATTTAAATGTTATACTCCGGTACCACGGTTTTCTCTTCGAAGAAATAATCAAAGATTTTCTTTTTGTAGTGGGCAAAGTCACTGCCACCACGGTCACGGTATGTTCCAAGTTCTACTTTGATGACATCTTTAATGCGTCCCGGTCTTGCAGACATAACCACAATACGGTCAGCCAGATATACTGCCTCTTCAATATCGTGTGTAACCATGAGCATGGTGTTATGAAACCGTTCCCGGATTTTCAGTAATTCTTCCTGTAACTCGATCTTGGTCAGTGCATCCAGCGCTCCGAATGGTTCATCCAGCAGCAGAACCTCCGGCTGACTCACCAACGATCTGGCAATGGCTGCACGCTGTGACATACCACCGGAAAGCTGACTTGGATATGCTTTTTTGAATTCACTCAATTTTACAAGCTCCAGATATTGATCCGAAAGTTTTGTTTTTTCTTCCTTGCTCAATCCCTTTAATCCAAGCTGTACATTTTTCTCAATGCTCATCCACGGAAACAGGCGGTGTTCCTGAAAAATCATGCCACGATCCATGCCTGGTCCGTTGACTTCTTTTCCATCCACAGTTACCAGACCCATGTCGTTTTTTTCAAGTCCGGCAATGATTTTTAACAGGGTACTTTTTCCACAACCACTGTGACCGACAATGGCAATAAATTCACCTTCCTGAACCTCCAGGTTAATATCTTTTAATACATCCACTTTCTGTCCATCGACAGTAAAACTTTTATTTACGTTCTGAATTGATAATGTCTTTCCCATTTGTGCTTACCTGCCTTTTTCCCAAGGAGTGCATAATTTTCCAATCAGTGAAATGGCCAGATCCATGATCACACCAACGACTGCGATGGCAATGATTCCGGCAAATACAACCGGATACTGCATCAGGCTTCGTGCATCGTTGATACGAAAACCGATACCGGATGTGGCTGCGATCATCTCTGCACCGACCACTGCCATCCAGGATACACTCAGCCCCAGTTTTAATCCGACGAAAATGGACGGAAGTGCAGATGGCAGATAGATTTTTGTAAACTGCTGCCAGCAGTTCAGATGATACATTTTTCCAACTTCGATGAGCTTTGGATCCGTGCGCTCAATACCGCTGACGGTGTTGACCAGAACCGGAAAATATGCTGCCAGAAAGATAACGGCTACTTTGGATTCCTCACCGATACCAAACCAGATGATCAGGATCGGAACCCATGCGATCATCGGAATCTGACGGATTGCGGTAAATGTCAGCATAAAAAAGCGGTTTGCAAATTTATTCATTCCCATGAGCACGCCAAGCAGGATACCTACCACCACTGCCAGTGCATATCCTTTTGCAATACGGCTCAAACTGATTCCAATATCTCCTGTCAGTGTACCGTTTCCAAGCTGCTCTTTTAAAGTTTCAAGAACGGTACTGATCTTGGGCAGGATCAGTGTGGACATTGCTCCGGTGGATGTGGCAAAATGCCACGCCAGCACAATAATAACCGGCAATATGATCATGTTGATGAAGATCAGCAGTTTTTGTATAAATACGTTATTTCCTTTGTACATGCTCACGTAGCCTCCTTACTGTGCGCTTTCCTGATACTCCTGCACTGCTTTTTCCAGATAGGAGGAATCAATCCAGGAATCAAAATCTACCTGATTGGTGATGATACCATTGTCAAGTTCAAACTGTTCAATGTTTTTCAAAGAAGATACATAGCGATCATCCAGACTGATGGAATAACCAAGCTGTACATCAGATACTGCTACGGATTTCACCTGCTCTAAGGTTCTTCCACTCTTCTCGGCAGACAGCTCATAAAATGCCTCCGGATCGGATATGATATCATTGGATGCTTTCAGCATTGCTTTGATGATTGCTACCGTCACATCCGAATTTGCACTGATATAATCACTTCTTCCAGTCAGGACATTTGGCTCATAGAACGTATCCGGATCTGCCTCTACACCTTTATGTAAAATGGTTGCTTTTCCCTGTTCCACCAGGCTGTCTGCCTGTCCGTATGTAACCACTGCCGCATCTACTGCTCCGGTAGAAAGACTGGACAATCCTTCCGGGATCGTGCTGTTGACAAGCTGTACGTCATCGGCAGTCAGCCCTGCTTCCTGCAACACTTTTAAAACATACATCTGCGGTGTTGCGCCACGCTGATAGGAAATGGTTTTTCCCTTTAAATCCTGCAAGGATGTGATACCGGAATCTGTGCTGACTGCCAGCTGCCATACCGAACCAAAGCTTGTCACGCTCAGCAGCTTCGTATCAATGCCGTTTGATTTTGCCATGATACCTGCAAACCCCGCATAATATGCGTAATCCAGATCTCCGGATACTAACGCCTCATGAATCGCCGGTGCTGCTCCTGTAAACGGAATCAGGTCTGCATCGTAACCCAGTGGATTCAGATATTCATCCAGATATCCTTTTTCCTCTGCCACTGCCAGTGCACCTTCTGCCCACTGATAGCCGGCACTTGGAAAACCAATGTTGACTACTTGATAACCGTCTTTTTTTGTCTCTGCTTTCGCACTTCCATCAGATGATGTGCCACTGTTTCCACAACCGCTGACCACCAGACCTAATGTAAGAACGATACCTAAAACTGCTGCAGTAATTTTTTTGCTTCTCATTTTTCTTCACTCCCTTTCCACGGAATTCTACTTTTTCAACTCTTCTCTGTTCTGCAGGCAGATTTCTTTCGATACCTGTCTGCATTGCTTATCTATTGTTTCTACCTTATTTCTTTCTTCGTAAAACAGGTAACGCTCCTATTTCTTGATCAGATCGCTTTTCTTTACGGTTGCGACGCAGAAGTTTATTTCCTCGTCCTCATCCTCGGACGCTCCACCGCCTGTCATCAGACGGGCATTCGGATCTACACCAGCAATGGTTGTCACTTTTCCAAGTCCGTTTCCTACCAAGGATCCCGGTACACGGAAGGTTTCTACATCGATTGGCTCCACGGAAATTTCTTCCGGTTTTTTCCCTTGATGTAGACGGCCAGCTTGAGCAGCAATCCATGTTGTTGGTGAACTGACCGAGAATGGTATTGAAATACGGATTGATGTACTCCCATACGATCTCGTGATCCGGTGTTACCTCGATCAGGCGTCCGTCAGATCCCTCTGTGATCAGTGTATTTCCGTTTGGCAGTCTCTGTGCACTACTGATATAAGAGCTGTAAAATTTGGATGCATCTGTGAATAACAGGTTGCCTGCTTCCAATGGTGTGTACTGCCAGGTGATCTCCAGTGTGACCGGATTGAACTGTAATACTCTGGAATAATCTCTTCTCGCGTTGTTAACACCAGTCAGTGCACCAGGATTCGGGGTTCCGTAACCGCCTTCGCCACCGTTATCAAATACAAGCAGATCGCCTTCGCCCGGAAGTCCTTTCGGAATCATATGTAAATGATGCTGTCCGATGATCCAACCAAGTTTTTTGGTTGCTTCACTCTCGTTGAAATCCGGTCCCACACGCCATACAATATCGCCTGTCTCTTTGCTGATGATGGCAAGAATGTTGGAGTTACGTGCATCGATGATGACGTTGTCCGGATGGAAACGCTCATCTCCCTGATCGTACCATTTGTTCTCGCCTAACACAGACATGCTGTTAATGTGCATCCAGTCGCCACCGGCTTCGCCCTGCAGGCATGGATTACGGAACAGTGCGTTTTTTGCTGCCTCGTCAAATCCAAGCTGTTCAAAATGATCACTCGCCCGCCAGCTCCATAAAATGTTTCCTTCCCAGTCTACCTCAATGATCTTGTCATCGATCAGCCGTTTATCGGAAATGTCATGATTGTATAAATTTTCATGTGTCAGGATCAATGTATTTCCACTGTCTGTCTTCGGCTCACCGCCCGGATAATAATATCCGACGGTAGATCCTTCTCGCTGGAAATCATGATGCTGTCTGGCCATATAAACCGGATCTTTGTCGCCGTCCGCGATCAGCTCTGTTTTATCAAACTTCCATACAATATTGCCGTCCCAGTCTACCTGCACCAGATCGATCTGATCCTGATATGCTTTTTTACCGGGTCTGGTTCCTGTGGTTCCCATTACATATCCGCCCGGAAGGATTTTATTCGGAAATCCGCCAAGTCCTGCCCAGAGCTGAACTTCACGGCCGTTCATGTCGATGAGAAGTGCTCCTTTTGCGGATGGAAAAACGGTGTAGCCGTTGAATGTTTTGTCTTTATCATAAATTAATGTTCCTGTTGGAAAAATACTTGGATATCCCATGATGTTGTCTCCTGTTCTTATCTGAATTCTTTTAGTAAAGCGGACATTCGCAATCCGCTTTCGCTACTTGCTCATGAACGCAGTCGCTTTGCGACCTGTCAGTGGGAGCTTTTAACTCCCACTGACATAAGCATCCCCCTTACCCACCGCTTAGTGCTCTACGCACTTGAAGCGGGGGAATGCTTATTCTGCGTTCAAATCAGTTCGGTCTATAACTTCTTAATATTCTCCGCAATGATTAATTTGTGTGTAAATCCTACGGATTTTTCTCTGATTTCTCCATCCTTAAAATACAGCAATGTCGGTACGGAACTAATCTCATATTCCTCTGCCAGAGACAGCTGAGCCGGAATCAATACTTTTCCGAAGTATACTTCATTTCCTGCTTCCTCGGAAAGTTCCGTAATGCCTGCCTCCAGCTTCTTACAGTGCTTACAGGTTGCAGAATAGAATTCTACAACGGCGATGCTGTGTTTTTTTATTGCTTTGTCAAAATTTTCTCTCGTCAGTTCGTTTACCATACGGTTGTTTCCTTTCTATTTCTCCACCCTATATTCGGACTGGGTTGTTTTTACTTTCTGATGATATATTGTATTGCTGAATTCGCTGCATTTGCGCCGTCTGCTGCCGCCGTAATGATCTGTCTGAGTTCTTTTGTTCTCACATCACCTGCCACGAAAAATCCCGGAACCAATGTCACCCCGTCTTCGCCCGCTTTGATGTAACCACTCTCATCCAATGCCACCAGTTTTTTGACTGCTTCTGTCTGTGGGATCATTCCGATCGCCACGAAAACGCCCTGGATATTCAATGCAGTTCCCGTATCCAACAGAAGGATTTTCACTTTTCCATTACCGGTAATCTCCTGTACCTTCGCATTTCGGATAATCTCCACATTTTCTTTCTGCTCCAGTTTTGCAAGTGTGGATGCATCCCCACGAAATTCTGCTCTGCGGTGGATCAGATATACTTTGTTACAGATTTCCGAAAGCAGTAACGCATCATCCAGTGCGCTGTTGCCTCCACCGATCACCGCTACATCTTTGCCGTGATAAAAGGCTCCATCACAGGATGCACAGTAGGAAATTCCTCTGTTTTCGAATTTCTCACTTCCCGGAACTGCAAGTTTCCGATGAGCGGCTCCCGCAGTGTAGATCACTGTTTTGCTACTTTGTACTTCACCGCTTTCCAATGTGATATCAAAGCTTTCTTCCGTTTTCTGAATACCGGTCACTTCGGCTTCCAAAAATTTGATTCCAAGTGCTTCAGCATGTTCCCGGATCTTTTCCCCTAATTCATAACCGTTGATTCCGTAAAAACCGGGATAGTTGTCAATGCGGCTGCTCTCTGCCATCTGACCGGTTCCTTCATATTCTTTTTCCACGATCAGTACATTCAGATTTGCCCGTTTTGCATAAATCGCTGCGCTCATACCCGCCGGTCCACTTCCGATGATCAGAACAT